>ERZ1026860.1168-NODE-1168-length-14092-cov-4.488566_pt1 | contig 14092 bp, 15 predicted proteins | sample MGYA00380160_ERZ1026860 | MGnify/ENA primary metagenome ERZ1026860 (study PRJEB33269, sample SAMEA4719796) | human gut metagenome | biome: human-associated habitat; feature: organic feature; material: feces | place: Cameroon | collected 2013-10 ... | reverse complement strand
GGCGACTTCCAGCGCCACGCGAATCATGTTCATCAGATTGGTCTGGCGCTGCTGGGGAGTCATGGCCTGGGTTGGATCGCCGATAATGTCGCTGATGGTCAGCAGCCCCAATGCCTTTTTGCCCAGATAGGCGGCGTTCAGGTACAGGGCGGAGCATTCCATCTCAATGCCATATACGCCCAGCCTGCGCCATTTTTCGTTGATGGCGGGGTCGGGGTTATAGAACATATCGCTGGCCAGAATGTTGCCAATGCGCATGGGGTAGCCCAAGCGGGCAGCAGCCTCGTCCGCCTGCTTGAGCAGTTCGTAGCTGCAAATGGGAGCAAATGTGCCGGGAATGCCAAACTGCACGCCATAATTGCTGTCGGTGCAGGCTCCCTGGGCCGCCACAATGTCGCCCAGCTTCAAATCCGGCTGTAAGGCTCCCATGGAGCCCACCCGGATGATGGCGTCCACATCATAGTCGTTGAACAATTCATAGCTGTAAATGCCGATGGAGGGAATGCCCATACCGTGTCCCATGACGGAGATGCGCTTGCCCTGATACATGCCGGTAAAGCCCAGCATGCCGCGGGTCTGGTTAAAGCAGAAAGCGTCCTCCAGGAAGGTTTCCGCAATCAGCTTGGCGCGCAGCGGGTCGCCGGGCATCAGGCATACCTTGGCGATATCGCCTTTTTGGGCCGAGTTGTGAGGGGTCATAGCAGTTGCTCCTTTCTGATGGAATTCCATTTTTGAACAAACGGCCGCGCCAGAAGCGCAGCCGTCTGTTGTAAACAAAGGGCAGGATGTGGGGGAAAAACAATCCCACACAAGAGCAGGCAGCCCTGTTGGTTATCAGGCTGAGCGTGTCTGTTCGATTCCAGATAGGTGTTTCCTTTGGTAGTGGCTTCATCCAATCGACACACGGAAGCAAGCGTGTTAGTAAACCCTAGCATCTTCGTGAAGTGGGTCCAGGGCGTTAGCCCTGGTTCACCCCTCGCACGGAAGCAAGTTTGCCAGCAAACCCAACCCCCTTCGTGAAGCGGGTCCAGGGCTTCAGCCCTGGTGGTAGCCGTTGGGGTTGCGGCTTTGCCAGCGCCAGGAATCGCGGCACATGTCCTCCAGGGTCTTGTGCGCTTCCCAGGCGAGCAGCTCCTTGGCCCGGGTGGGGTCCGCGTAGCAGCGGGCCACGTCGCCGGGACGGCGGGCCACAATCTGATAGGGAATGTGGATGTTGTTGACCTTCTCAAAGGTCTTGACCAGGTCCAGCACGCTGTAGCCTACGCCGGTGCCCAGGTTGATCGCCTCGCAGCCGGTGTGGCTCATCAGGTATTCGCAGGCCTTTACATGGCCCTGAGCCAAATCCACCACATGGATGTAGTCCCGCACGCCGGTGCCGTCGGGGGTGGGGTAGTCGTTGCCAAAAACCCGCAGCTCCTTCAGCTTGCCGCTGGCTACCTGGGTGATGTAGGGCATCAGGTTGTTGGGAATGCCTACGGGGTTTTCGCCCATCAGGCCGCTTTCGTGAGCGCCGATGGGGTTAAAGTACCGCAGCAGAGCCACGCTCCAGTCCGGCATGGCGTGGGCAACGTCCCGCAGAATCTGCTCGATCATGTATTTGGTCCAGCCGTAGGGATTGGTGCAGCCGCCGGTGTGCATGGTTTCCACCAGAGGCATTTCGTCGGACATGCCGTACACCGTGGCGGAGGAGCTGAACACCAGCCGTTTTACATCATGGGCACGCATGACCTCGCACAGGGTCAGGGTGGAATCCAGATTGTTGCGGTAGTATTCCAGCGGCTTGACCACGCTTTCGCCTACGGCCTTGTACCCGGCGAAATGAATGACCGCGTCAAAGGCCTCTTTGTCAAAAACTTCGCTTAGGGCCTGCTTGTCGCATACGTCCACGTTGGAGAAGGGCACAGGCTTGCCGGTAATGGTTTGCAGGCGGTCCAGCACTTCCTGGCAGGCATTGTACAGGTTATCCACAATAACGGCGGTATGCCCGGCTTTGACCAACTCCACATAGGTATGGGAGCCGATAAAGCCCGCGCCGCCGGTCAGCAGAATCTTCATGGGCCGCGGCCTCCTTAGAACAGATGATCGGGATAGGTGCCGTTGTCGTGCATCTTTTTCAGCTCGGCCTGCACATAGGGCTTATCCTCGTGATAGGTAACGCCAAACCACACCGCGTCGGTGGACAGCACATCCACCTTCAGGCCGTCGTTGTGCATCAGCTGGTCCACCAGAACGGGCAGCACATATTCCGCCTTCATTTCATCGGGAGCCAGACTCTTGAGGAAGCGGACAAAGTATTCCTCGCCCTTTTCAAACAGCCAGGGGGTAAAGCCGAAGAAATTCATGCTGACCAGGCTGTTGGGGTCCAGAATCACACCGGCGGGGTCGTTGTTGGTATCGCGGATGGTGCCGTCCGGGAAGGGCTGAATCTTGTAGGTTTCGGTTACGGAGGCCAGATGGCCGTTGTGGTCTACCTCGCATACGCCGCGGGTCACATGACCATGCTCGCTGACGGTGTTCTTCAGGTAATAGCCCACCATGCAGGCCTGCTTTTCGGGGGCCAGCTTCTCCAGATGGTCGGCCATGGTCTTAAAGGCGGGAACGCCGTAATAGTCGTCGGCGTTCAGCACGGCAAAGGGCTCGTGAATCAGGTCCTTGGCGGCCAGCACAGCCTGCACGGTGCCCAGAGGCTTGGTGCGTCCGGCGGGGATGGAGCAGCCGGCGGGCACGTCCATGGTCTGGAAGGCGTATTCCACCTTGACCTTGCTCTTGACCACATCGCCTACCAGTTCACGGAAGCGGTCCTCAAAATCATGCTTGATGACAAAAACCACCTTGGTAAAGCCGGCGTTGATCGCATCGTAGATGGAATAGAGCATCAGCACCTCGTTGTGGGGGCCCATGCCGTCAATCTGCTTGTTGCCGCCGTAGCGGGAACCCATACCAGCTGCCATAATCAATAAGGTTTTGTCCATGTTTCTTCTTCCTTTCATTTTTTAAAATGAAAACCTCGCAAGGAGGGGAAACGCGTGTTTAAAGGGCCACGGGCATTTGCGGCCCGTCCGCCTCCGGGGCTTCTTCCAGCGGAGCGGTGCGCATGGGCGGGCAGTGGATGGGCTTGTCGCAAAAGCCCTCGGTGCTGTCCTTGCGGAAAAACACCGTAAAGGTGCGCAGAAGCAGCTTAAAATCGTACCCCAGGGAAAAATTTTCGATATAGAGCAAATCCAGAATGGCCTTGTCCTTGGGGGACGTGTTGTACTTGCCCTCAATCTGGGCCAGACCGGTCAGACCGGCCTTCATCTGCTGGCGGTAGCGAAATTCCGGCACTTCGCGGATATAACGCTCCACGTTTTCCAGCATCTCGGGCCGGGGGCCCACCAGGCTCATTTCTCCCTTGAGCACGTTAATCAGCTGAGGCAGCTCATCCAGACGGTACTTGCGCAGAAAACGCCCCACAGGGGTGATTCGGTCGTCCCCCTCCCGGACGGATACATTGGCGCTGTCCTCATACATGGTGCGGAATTTGATGATTTTAAAGATGTTGCCGTTTAAGGTGGCCCGTTCCTGCAAAAAAAGCACGCTGCCGTTGCCGGAGGCCTTCAGCACGGCGGCGATGCCCAGCATCAGGGGGCTGAGCAGAATCAGCCCCAGCAGGCTGACGGTAATGTCGCAGGCACGCTTAATCAGCCGCTGATACAGCGTGGGCTCCACCCGGTGAATGTACAGGAAGGGCGTATCCTCCAGTACATGCTGCTGGGCGGTGGAAATAATCACGTCCTCCAGCTCGGCCAGCAGGTACATGGTGCGGTTGTGCTTGTAGCAATAGGCCTCCAGCATGGTTTCCTCGGTGTCGGGAATGCCCGCCAGAAAAATCACCTCGTTTTGACGGATGGTTTTTTTCACGTCCGGGCATTCGAAATGCACCACGTCCCTCAGACGGTACTTTTGGGGGAACGTGGCCATTTTGGCCGCCACATGCCGGGCCAGCTCCTCGGAGGAGGTAATGATGCAACAGTTTTTGGGCGGGTTAATGTGCCAGTACGCGGTATTGCCCAGCACCACAAAGAAATAGATAATGCCCACTTGCAGCAGGAAAGCGCCTGCCAGCAGGGCCAGGTCCTCGCCCCACAAAACCAGGTGGGCGTTGGCCTGGGGGTTTTGGGGGTTGGTATTCATAATTTGCAGCTGCACATAGGTCAGAATATCGGCAAAAAAGGACTCCATGGACAGGCTGGCAAACACGGACCGCATTTTTTTAACGCCAATGTCAAAGCCGCCGTATACAATGGTCAAAAGGCCCATGGCCACCGCGAAGGTCAGCAGGGTGGTGACGGCGGTACGGCTGATGGTGTGCAGGCCGATATTGGTAATGGAAAGCGTGGCCCAAAAAGCGGTGAACAAAAGCGTATATAATAAAAGCTGAAGCAACAGTTTCATCAGTTGCGTCTTGTAAAAGCGTTTCTTTTGCATTGAACGCCTCCCACTTATCCCGGCGTGCGTACAGCCAGGGGGCCGCACAACACCCATCCTATCCATATCAGCATAACACTTGCGGGGAAGGGTGTCAAGCAATGGGCGGTCTAATCTGCCGGGGGATTCGCGCCCGTTTTTTTACCCGGCGTCTTTTGGGGCCGGTCCCGCTGATTTGCGCCCGCTAAGAATACACCAAGAAAAATAAACGTCTCCCTCTTGCAAAGTCAGCCGTTTTCCCCTATAATAGCAAAATGAAAAATGGCGTAAAAGGGCTTTCTGCGCTTTCACGCAAGATTTTGAAGGAGGGTTTCTAATGGGCAAGGTATACATTTTCGACCATCCTCTGATTCAGCACAAGCTAAGCATTATGCGGGACAAGAACACCGGCGCGAAGGAATTTCGGGAATTGCTGGAAGAAATCAGCATGCTGATGGTATATGAAGTCACCCGTGACCTCTCTACCGAAGAAGTGGAAATTGAAACGCCGATCTGCGTGACCAAGTCCCGGATGCTCAGCGGCAAGAAGATTGGCATTGTGCCCATTCTGCGCGCTGGACTTGGCATGGTGGACGGCGTTTTGAATTTGGTTCCCGCCGCCCGGGTGGGCCATATCGGCCTGTACCGCGATCCCGAAACCCTCCAGCCTGTGGAATATTACTGTAAGCTGCCCGATGACAGCCAGAACCGTGAACTGCTGGTGCTGGACCCCATGCTGGCCACCGGCGGCAGCGCTTCCGCGGCCATTACCTTTCTGAAGCAGCGCGGCTGCCACAACATCCGCCTGGTGAACCTGATCGCCGCGCCCGAGGGCATCGCCCGGGTGCAGAAGGATCACCCGGATGTAAACATCTATGTGGCCGCCTGCGATGAAAAGCTGAACGAGCATGGCTACATCGTTCCCGGCCTGGGCGATGCGGGCGACCGCCTGTTCGGCACCAAGTAAAACGGCCTGCCAGAGGGAAAATCCCCCTCCGGCCTTTTCCGTCATTGCAGGCAGGCAATGGCGGAAAAGGCCGGAGGTCGTTTGTCATTTAACGGCAAAAGCGAAAATTTTGGGCAGGCAATAGCGAATGCCCATTGCTAATCTGTTTGCTTTTGGTCAAAATATTGGAGGACATGCCATGAGGAAGATTGACCCTACGGTGTTGAAGGAAACCCGATACATCGCCGGCTGGTCGCTGCTGCTGAGCGCGGTGATGGAGGTGGTGTTCTGGGCCCTGGGCAGGATGGACTACACCGTGCCCCTTGGCAACCTGCTGGGGCTGACCGCGTCGGTGCTGAATTTTCTGCTGATGGGAATCACCATTCAGCAATCCATTGGTCTGGAGGAAAAGGAAGCGTCCGCCAAGCTGAAGCTGTCCCAGAAGCTGCGTATGCTGATGGTGATGGTGTTTTTGGCCGTAGGGGTGGCCCTGCCCTGCTTTCAGTCCGTTGCGGTGGTGGTGCCGCTGTTCTTTCCCCGCATTGCCATTGCGTTTCGTCCATTGCTGGACAAGCGCAAATCTGATTCCTGAGGAGGGATTGCCGCTATGAATCGCAAGTCCCTGCGTTTCCGGGTGGTGGATATCCTGCTGATCGCCATGATGATTCTGCCCCTTGTGGCGGGCATGGCCATCAAAATTCTGACCACCCCGGCATCGGAGGGCCTGGAAATTACGGGCTCCAGGATTTATTTTACCATTCCCATGCCCATTCAGGATCTGCCCATTACGGAAAGCCAGGTAAACTCCTGGCTGGTGATTATCTCCATTTTGGGGCTGTGCCTGTTTATGGTGCACGGCATTGCCGTAAAGCCCCAAAGCAAGCGCCAGCTGCTGGCGGAATGGGTGGTGGAAAAAACCAACCATCTGGTGGAGGACAACATGGGCCAACGTTTTATGGCCTTTGCCCCCTTCGCGGCGGCCGTCATGGCCCTGTCCGCCTTTTCCAGCCTGATGAGCCTGGTGGGCCTGCGGGCCCCCACCGCGGATATGAACGTGGTGGCAGGCTGGGCCATTTTGTGCTTCGCGCTGATTACCCATTACAAGCTCAAGGGCGGCGTATGGCCCTATGTGAAGGGCTTCTTTGACCCCATTCCGGTCTTTGCGCCCTTTAACATCATCGGCGAGCTGGCCACCCCGGTCAGCATGTCCTTTCGTCATTACGGAAACGTGTTGTCCGGCGCGGTCATTTCCACGCTGATTGCCTACGCGCTGCAGAACCTGAGCAAAATGCTGCTGGGCTGGCTTCCCGGCGTGCTGGGGGATATTCCCTTCCTGCAAATTGGTTTGCCCGCCGTATTGTCCCTGTACTTTGATATTTTCAGCGGACTTATGCAGGCGTTTATCTTTGCCATCCTGACCATGCTGTACATCGCCAACGGCTTCCCGGAGGACTTGTACCAGCAGCGGCAGGAGCGCAAGGCCAGGAAACGCGCCCTGCATTCCGCCTGAACAAAACCACATTTATTTTAAAGGAGGACACATCAAATGTTGGAACTTGCTATTGGTATCATGCTGGCTGCCTGCGCCATCGGCGCTGGTTTGGCTCTGATTGCCGGTATCGGCCCCGGTATCGGCGAAGGCAACGCCGTTGCCAAGGCTTGCGAAGCCATTGGCCGTCAGCCTGAAAGCAAGGGCGCGGTTACCTCTACCATGATTATGGGCTGCGCCATCGCCGAGACCACCGGTCTGTATGGCCTGGTTATCGGCATTCTGCTGATCTTTGTAGCCCCCAACCTGTTTGTGAATATCCTGCTGAACGCCATTCACTAATCCCCGGCGTTTAGGAAAGGCAGAATCATGAGCGTACAGTCTTTGGATATCATTTCGGTCAACCTTTGGCAAATATTGATTTCCCTTGCCAATCTGGTGATCATGTTCCTGATCCTGAAGCGTTTCCTGTTTAAGCCTGTGCAAAACGTGATGGAAACCCGCGAAAAGCAGGTGCAGGATATGTACGGCCAGGCGGACGAAAGCCGCAGGCAGGCCGAGGCCATGCGTCAGGATTATGAGGCCAGGCTGGCCGCCGCCCGCCAGGAGGCAGACGGTCTGGTGAAAAACGCCGTGGCCACCGCCCAGCGCAAAAGCGACGCCATGCTGGCCGAGGCCAACCTGCAGGCCGGCCATCTGCGGCAGAAGGCCCAGACGGAAATCGCCCAGGAAAAGCGGCAGATGCTGACCGACGTCCGCGGCGAAATTTCCGACCTGGCGGTGGAAATCGCCTCCAAGGTGGTGGAGCGTGAAATCCATAAGGAGGATCACGAAGCTCTGGTGGAGGAATTTATCAAGAACGTGGGTGAGCCTCAGTGACGGAACGCGGCAGAGAATACGGAGAGGGCCTGTACGAGCTGTGCCGGGAGGAAAACGTCCAGGCGCTGCCCCAGCTGCAAATGCTGATGGATTGCTTTAAGCGGCAGCCGGATTATATCCGTCTGCTGTCCAACCAGGCCCTGCCCAAAACCCAGCGTACATCCATCCTGGATGATACCCTGCATGGGCAGGTACATCCCTATGTGCTGAACTTTCTGAAAATTTTGTGCGAACGCGGGCTGCTGGGCGAGTTTGAAAATTGCGTGGCGGCCTATCGCCAGCGCTACAATCAGGACAACGCCATTGTGGAGGCCCGCGCCACCACGGCCGCACCCCTGACGGAGGACGAGCGGCAAAAGCTGCTGGCCAAGCTGCAAAGCATGACCGGCAGGCAGGTGGAGCTGACCCAGCGGGTAGACCCCTCCGTGATGGGCGGCGTGCTTTTGGAGATGGAAGGCAAGCGCTACGACAGCACCATCCGCCATCGTCTGGAAAGCATTCGCCGGGCGATGGTCACGAACCAGTGAAAGCGGTGATACAATGCAGTTAAAACCAGAAGAAGTTTCCAAGCTGATTAAAGAGCAGATTAAGCATTACCAGAACCAGATCACCCAGACCGATACCGGCACCGTGCTGATGATCGGCGACGGCATTGCCCGGGCCTCCGGCCTGGACAACTGCATGGCGAACGAGCTGGTCAAATTTCCCAACGGGGAATACGGCATGGCGCTGAACCTGGAAGAAAATTCCGTGGCTATCGTTATGCTGGGCGACGACGAGGGCATCCGCGAGGGCGATGTGGTGGAACGCACCGGCCGTGTGGTGTCCGTGCCTGTGGGCGAGGGACTGATCGGCCGGGTGGTGAACGCCCTGGGTCAGCCCATCGACGGCAAGGGCGATATCGAAAGCAGGGAACTGCGTCCTATCGAGCGCAGCGCTCCCGGTATCATTCAGCGCCAGAAGGTGTCCGTGCCGCTGCAAACCGGCATTAAGGCCATCGACAGCATGATTCCCATTGGCCGGGGCCAGCGCGAGCTGATCATCGGCGACCGTCAGACCGGTAAAACCGCCATTGCGCTGGATACCATCATCAATCAGAAGGGCAAGGATGTGCTGTGCATCTATGTGGCCATTGGCCAGAAGCGCTCCACCGTGGCCCAACTGGTGGATACCCTGACCGCCGCGGGTGCGATGGACTACACCGTTGTGGTCAGCGCCACCGCCAGCGAGCTGGCGCCGCTGCAGTATATCGCGCCCTATTCCGGCTGCGCCATGGCGGAATACTTTATGGATCAGGGCAAGGACGTGCTGATTGTCTACGATGACCTGAGCAAGCACGCCGTGGCCTACCGCGCCCTGTCCCTGCTGATTCGCCGTCCCCCGGGACGCGAGGCCTATCCCGGCGACGTGTTCTATCTGCACAGCCGTCTGCTGGAGCGGGCGGCCCGGGTAAACGCGCAGCATGGCGGCGGGTCCATTACCGCGCTGCCCATTATTGAAACCCAGGCGGGCGACGTATCCGCCTACATTCCCACCAACGTCATTTCCATCACCGACGGCCAGATCTTCCTGGAAACCGAGCTGTTCCACTCCGGCATCATGCCCGCTGTGGACCCGGGTATCTCCGTCAGCCGTGTAGGCGGCGACGCGCAGATTAAGGCCATGAAGAAGGTGGCGGGCAGCCTGAAGCTGCTGTACAGCCAGTACCGCGAATTGCAGAGCTTTGCCCAGTTCGGCTCCGACCTGGACGCCGATACCAAGGCCCGGCTGGCCCAGGGCGCGCGCATTGTGGAAGTGCTGAAGCAGAACCGCAACCACCCCGTGCCGGTGGAAAACCAGATTTGCATCTTCTACGCCGTTACTCACGACTTCCTGAAGGATGTGGACGTGTCCCGCGTGGCCGAATACGAGGATGGTTTGTATGCCCGTATGGCCGCCCAGCACGCCGATGTGCTGGAGGAGATTGTGACCACGGGCCTGCTGACCCCGGAAACCGAGGCGAAGCTGAAGGCGGCGCTGGAAGCCTATACCCGCGATTTTCTAAAGTAAGGAAGGAGGGGTTGCCATGGCTGGATCGTCCATGAAGGACATCAAGCTGCGCATCAAAAGCGTGGAAAGCACCATGCAGATTACCAAGGCCATGCAGCTGGTGGCCACCTCCAAACTGCGCCGCGCCAAAGAACGCATGGAAAACAGCCAGCCCTACGCCGCTGTGGCCGGGCAGGCGCTGGAGGCGGCCATTGCCCATTGCGAAAGCGAAAACGTGCCCTATGTAACCCCCCGTCCGGTGAAGCGCTGCTGCTATGTGGTGATTGCGGGCGAGCGGGGACTGGCTGGCGGCTATAACAGCAACGTGTTCAAGGCCGTAGCCGCCGATATGGGGGATACCTCCTGCTGCGTGCTGCCCCTGGGGCGCAAGGCCATTGAAAAGTACCATCACCTGGGCGTTGAATTGCTGAGCAATGCCTATTCCAGGGTCGAGGGAATGTCCGTTGGGCAGTGCTATCAGCTGGCGAAGCTGCTGACCCGGGGCTATCAGGCCGGGCAGTTTGATCAGGTAAAGCTGGCGTATACCACCTTCCACAGCATGCTGGATCAGGAGGCGCGGGTGGAAACCCTGCTGCCCCTGCCGCCCATGAAGGAGGGCGGATCGTCCCCCGGCGCGGTGTATGAGCCCAGCGTGGAGGAAATGCTGGAGCAGGTGGTGCCGGACTTTCTGGCCGGCAAGCTGTACAGCGCGCTGTGCGATTCCTTCGCCAGCGAAGTGGCCGCCCGCCGGGGCGCCATGGACAGCGCCACCCGCAACGCTCAGGATATGATCGGCAGCCTGACGCTGAAGTATAACCGGGCCCGCCAGGGCGCTATTACTCAGGAGATTACGGAAATCGTGGCCGGTGCGGAGGAGTAGCATCGGGAAAGGAGAAAACCCAACGTGAGTAGTCAAAACATTGGCAAGGTGGTTCAGGTCATCGGCCCGGTGCTGGACATCCGCTTTGAGGACGGCCATTTGCCCGAACTGCTTTCCGCCATTGAGATTCAAAACGGCGATCAAAAAATCGTGGCCGAGGTGGCCCAGCTGATTGGCGACAATGTGGCCCGCTGCATTTCCATGAACGCCACCGACGGTATGGTGCGCGGGCTGGACGCGGTGGACACCGGCAGCCCCATCACGGTGCCTGTGGGCAACGATTGCCTGGGCCGCATGTTTAACCTGCTGGGTCAGGCCATTGATGAAAAGCCCGACCCGAAGGACGCGCCCCGCTGGCCCATCCACCGGGAGGCCCCCAGCTTTGAGGAGCAGGAAACCTCTACCGAGATTCTGGAAACCGGCATCAAGGTGGTGGACCTGATCGCTCCCTATGCCAAGGGCGGCAAAATTGGCCTGTTCGGCGGCGCGGGCGTGGGCAAAACCGTGCTGATTATGGAGCTGATTAACAACATCGCCAAGCAGCACGGCGGCCTGAGCGTATTTGCCGGCGTGGGTGAGCGCACCCGTGAAGGCAACGACCTGTATAACGAAATGAAGGAAAGCGGCGTGCTGGCCAAGACCGCTCTGGTCTACGGTCAGATGAACGAGCCCCCGGGAGCCCGTATGCGCGTGGGCCTGTCCGGCCTGACCATGGCGGAGTACTTCCGCGATCAGGAAAACCAGGATGTGCTGCTGTTTATTGACAACATCTTCCGCTTTACCCAGGCGGGCAGCGAGGTATCCGCCCTGCTGGGCCGCATGCCCAGCGCCGTAGGCTACCAGCCCACGCTGGCAACGGAAATGGGCGCTTTGCAGGAGCGGATTACCTCCACCAAGAAGGGCTCCATCACGTCCGTGCAGGCGGTGTATGTGCCGGCCGACGACCTGACGGACCCGGCCCCCGCCACCACCTTTGCCCATTTGGACGCGACCACCGTATTGAGCCGTTCCATCTCCTCTCTGGGCATTTATCCCGCTGTGGATCCGCTGGAATCCACCAGCCGGATTTTGTCCGCCGATGTGGTGGGTCAGGAGCATTACGAGGTAGCCCGTCAGGTGCAGAGCATTTTGCAGCGCTATAAGGAGTTGCAGGACATCATCGCCATTATGGGTATGGATGAGCTGAGCGATGAGGACAAGCTGATTGTGTCCCGCGCCCGCAAGGTGCAGCGCTTCCTGAGTCAGCCCTTCAGCGTGGCCGAGCAGTTTACCGGGATGCAGGGCAAGTATGTGCCCTTGAAGGAAACCATCCGCGGCTTCCGCGAGATCATTGAGGGCAAGCATGACGACCTGCCGGAAAGCGCTTTCCTGTTTGTGGGCGGTATTGACGAGGCTGTAGCCAAGGCCAAAAAGGGTGAATGAGCATGGCGAGCTATCATTTGCAGATTGTTACGCCGGACCGCATGGTGTTTGACGGCCAGGTGCAAAGCCTGATTGTGCGCACCGTGACGGGGGACGCCTGCATTTTGGCCGGGCATATCGACTATGCCGTGGCCCTGGCCATTGGGCAGGCAAAGGTGGTAGACGACAAGGGCAAAACCCGCACCGCGGCTTGCAGCGGCGGTATGCTGAGCGTATCCGGCGGTCAAGCCCGGGTGATGGCCACCACCTTTGAGTGGTCGGATGAGATTGACCTGGCCCGGGCGGAGGAAGCCAAGCGTCAGGCCGAAGAACGGATGCAGGCGTTGCGGCGCGGCGATCAGCAGTTTGCCAGTGCGGAAGCAAAGCTGAAAAGAGCCATTGCCCGTATCGGCGCAAAGAAATAAGGTGCAAAAAGCGTTCAGGAGCGTTCCTGGACGCTTTTGCTTTTAAGCAATCGCTTCTATTATTTCGTAAAAAATACAAAATAATAAAGAAAATGTTACAAAATTGCGTGCATTTTTATCAAAAGTGTGTTATACTATTCCGGCAAAGAGGACGGAGTTGAGGAGAAACCCCATGATTACGAAAGTGCAGGGCAAAACCCTGAGCGGAGAAATCGTTGCAGCAAAACCTCCCAAGCTGTCGGCGCTGGAAAAGGGAATGCTCAAATGGGCGGTGGTTAACCCGGACGACCGGGTGCTGGACGCCAACGTGTGCGAAGGCATGATCGCCGAATACCTGCGGCGCAATCTGCAATGCGAGGTCTGCGGCGTATCGTCCAATATGGACCATGTGCGCAGCGCCCGAAACCGCCTGCAAAGCTGTGATATTGTCTACGCGGGGGATATTCCCTGGCGGGAAAACGCCTTTGACGCGGTTTTGTACCAGGTGCAGGATGGAGAACAGCTGGACAGGATGGTGGGGGAAACGTACCGCGTGCTAAAGCCCGGCGGTCAGCTGGTGCTGGGCCTGCACAGCTATCCGGGTCCATTGGCCGTGACCGCCCGTTTGCTGGCGGAGGACCGGCTGGAGGGCGCTGTACTGCCCACCCGTCAGGAGCTTTGCCAGATGCTGACGAAGCACCATTTTCAACAGGTAACCTGGCAGCGCACCGGTTTTGCCGCCGGGGTGGTCATTGCCTGGAAGCCGAAGGAAAACGTAGACGCTTTTTTGAAAAAAAACAGAAATGTAAACAAAACTGCCGGGCGCGTGTAAGTCCGGCAGTTGTTCTTTGGACCGTTTTCAGCTTTGAGTCACGTCGCAGACAGTGTAAGCGACAGCCTTGCGCAAATCGTCAGGCGTAACCTCTACCTGATAGCCCACCTTGCCCGCGCTGAAGATCAGCGTATCGCACAATTCCACCGTTTCGTCAACCACCGTGGGAAACAGCTTTTTCATCCCGATGGGGGAACAGCCGCCGTGAATATAGCCGGTGAGGGGCAAAAGCTCCTTGCTTTTGATCATGGCGATGTTCTTTTCGTGAACGGCAGCGGCGGCCTTTTTCAAGGAAAGCTCCTCGCCCACGGGAATCACAAAAACATAGTTCTTACCTGACGCGCCAACGGTGACCAGGGTTTTAAACACATGGGTTTCATCCTGGTGCAGAAAACGCGCCACCTCCACCCCGCTGGGAACAGAGCCGTCGCAGGGGTATTCATAGGCTTTGTAAGCGATGTGCAGACTGTCCAGCACACGCATCACATTGGTTTTATCCATCAAAACTGCGTCCTTATTGTTCTTCGGGGGCCAGGGTGTTGACAGGCGCGCTGCACTTGATGCAGGGCAGCAAGCCCTTGCTCTTGTATTCTCCCAGTTCCCGGTAGGAGAAGGTGCCCGTCAGGGGCAGGTATTCTTCCTTTACGCTGGGGCAGTAGGCGTCCAGGTGGTAGTAGCTGCCGCCGTTGGGGTTGTAGTACAGGGTGGTGCTGGCGGGCGGCGCGGGGGTCACGGTGGTGCGGGGCGGCTCGGTGGCCAGACCGCCGGCGTTTTTTCTGTTGACCAC
>ERZ1026860.1162-NODE-1162-length-14137-cov-14.041968_pt1 | contig 14137 bp, 18 predicted proteins | sample MGYA00380160_ERZ1026860 | MGnify/ENA primary metagenome ERZ1026860 (study PRJEB33269, sample SAMEA4719796) | human gut metagenome | biome: human-associated habitat; feature: organic feature; material: feces | place: Cameroon | collected 2013-10 ... | reverse complement strand
TCGTGGGCTCGGAGATGTGTATAAGAGACAGTGACTAAACTGATCCAAAATATTGTACAATTAGTCGTCGTTAGTCGCCGGATCTTTGTGCAATATTTTACAATAAATTGCTTGCATTTCCTTGCAATACATGATAAAATCATTATAGGGGTATAGTATATCCTACGATAGACTGGCGGTTTAGTCAACTAAACTCAGTTTAGTGACTATACTATCACCCTAATCATACTATGAAAGGAGTATCACGCCAATGGATCCGAATGCCATCATTCAGGTAATCTCTACCCTCGGCTTCCCCATCGCTACCGCTATCGCTCTCTTCTGGTATCTGGTGAAATGCCAGAAAGAACTCTCTGACGTCATCAATGACAACACCGAAGTCCTTCTCCGCATCCTCGAACATATGAAGGAAGATGAAAAGAACCATGTCTAAGAAATCTCTTTTCGACAGTATAGTCACTCAACTCGGGTGTACCTGTCAGTGCGACATTCTCGACAAGGAGACTTCTCAGCACAACTACGTTCTGACTATGTTCGACAGAACAAATCAGATGTTCGAGTACGACGGTCTCCCCGACACGATCCCAGCAGAAATGCTGGAGCTGTTCCTTCAGCTCAACGGGCACGTCTGCATCACCGAGAAGGACGGTAATCTCTACGCGCTCTGCGGCGGATTAGGCGGTGCCCAAGATCCCTACTACCGACCCACTCTCTATGTAGTAGCCAACCCCGCCCTCGGCTACTCCGCATCCCTAAAGATCCTCAATCATCTCGATCCATTCGGCGATCAGTCCAGCCAAGGCAAGTGCGTTCTCATTAAGAACGACACTCTCATGAACGGACTCCGTTATATGTCAGCTCGCTACGCAACCCAGCTTGCCGAGAACGACGTCTCCATCCGTTCAGCGCAGATTAACTCCCGTCAGCAGGCGTTCATATCGGCCGGGACTGATGCCGACGTCGCATCTGCACAGCAGTACATTAAAGACCTCGAAGCAGGCAAAATTGCTGCTGTCGCAGAAAATCAGTTCCTCGATGGCATCAAAGCGCAGAACCTCTCCGTGCAGTCGGCTAACGTCATAATTCAGCTTATCGAGCTTCAGCAGTATCTCAAGGCCTCGTGGTTCAACGAGATCGGACTAAATGCAAACTTCAACATGAAGCGTGAGTATCTCTCCGAGGAAGAGCTTCAGTCCTCCACGGACGTTCTCCTTCCCCTCATCGACGATATGTTGCGCTGTCGTGAAGAAGCCATCGATTTAGTCAACTCAACTTATGGAACCGACATCAAGGTCAAGAAGAACTCTGCGTGGGAGAATAAGCAGAAAGAAATTGAGACCGAGCAGGCTGTCAAAGAATCCCAAATCGAGAATGGAGGTGAAGAATCCAATGGTTTCAACGAATCCGATCCTACGTGAAGCATTTCCTAATTGGGCAACCGGAAAAGGCATTTTCGACTTGATAGTTGACCCTCCGTGGGGAACAAGTCCGCCCGCCAACGTTCTCAATATCTCCTATTTCGGCAATCACTCCGGTGCAAAGTTTTGCTCTCCTCTTGTGCAGTATCTGTTGAGTGACTCAACTCTGTCTGATCAGTCACGCCAAACTCTCGTCAGTGTAATAGAAGCGAAGTACAAGGTCAACTGGACAAAGCTCTGGGCAACCATGGTTGCAGAGTATTCTCCTATCACCAACTACGATATGACCGAGGATGTTACTCGCGATCTGAACACCACAGACGATGAGACCAACACAAAAACACTGGGTTCCACCGTAGAGCGAACTAATACTCGCAATTTAGTCGACTCAACTGAACACGGTAAGACTACGTCAGAAATCGACTCCGTGCAGGGGTTCAACTCAACCGAGTTTAAACCCGCCGATAAGTCCGAGATTGACGAAGGTGGAACTACCAGTGAGAAGCATACCGGTACTGATAATGTTAGTACCACGCAAAACGATTCAGAGCAGGGCGGTAAAAACGCAAAAGGTACCGAAAAGGAAACTATTACAACCCATCGCGTCGGCAATATCGGCGTTACAACCAACCAACAGCTCATTCGTGAAGAGCGCGAACTTTGGGTATGGAATTACTTTGAGTCCGTGTTCCGAGACATCGACAAAGAACTTACTCTGTTCGTATACGACCCGTGCAGAGTTTAGTAACTAAAATGGAGGTACATTATGAAAAAAGGCGGATACAAAATCATTGACCTTAGCAAAGGCACCTTTGACGGTACTCAGAAACCCGTAGTCATTCCCGGTGTTCATGAAGCAATCGAAAGCACCAACAAAAGAACAGTTGTCAGCGGTCTGACCGTTAAAGGCGTTGAGTATAACGACTTTGACGCCCTGTTCGTAGATGGCGGCGCCAGTCTCTCGGCTAAAGTTACAGCCGGCAGCAAAACCATCGATATTGCGGTGACATCGGCGGATGCTGTAATCGTTACTCTGCTGTAAGGAGGTATTAAAATGGCACTTCCTGCTGGGCGTGTAGGCGTCGAGAGCAGTCAGGTAGACCCTAATGGCAGAATTGTAAAAACTGTCCATTATAGGCACGATGTCGCATTTGAACCCGACACGACTGTCACGATGCAAGAAAGCGGAATTCTCACCATCGATATTGTTGCAACCGGGGGAACATCGGCTCTGCTTGTTCTCGAAGATGCTTCGGGTGGAGAAATCGTGCAGTATGTTATTCCTATCAATAACGATACTGGGGTTTTCACCCTTGGTGTACTGAAGGATGAACGTGTTACGTTCCACTCCATAACCTCCGCTTCTGGAACTATAATCACAATTTAAGAAAGGAAAATAATTATGGAAATCAAACAGATTTACGACATCGTAAATACCACTACAGGCGAAATTCTCGGCGACACCGCTGTTGTAAACGAAGACCTTTCCAACGTCGTAGATGTTGGTACGGCCATCTTCAATGCCAGCGCTTTTGACGCATATGTCAAGAGTTTAGTCAACCAGATTGGCAGAATCGTGTTTGTCAATCGCCCCTATCGCGGCTCTGCTCCGTCCGTCCTTATGGACGATTGGGAGTATGGCTCTGTTCTCGAAAAGATTTGCTCCGAAATGCCCATTGCTACCGAGAACGAATCTTGGGAGCTGAATGACGGCGAGAGCTACGACCCGCACATCTTCCATCAGCCTAAGGCGGAAGCGAAGTTCTACAATAAAATGACCACGTTTGAAATCGACCAGTCGATTACCGAGCGTCAGGTCAAGCAGAGCTTCCAGAGCGCGTCTCAGCTCAATGCGTTTATCTCGATGCTTTTCAACGAGGTCGAGAAAGCCATGACCGTTCGTACCGACGCTCTGGTTATGCGTACCATCAATACCATGACCGCAGAGACTCTGTACAATGCGTTCAATGGCAATCCCACCACCGCGGCAGGTAACGCTCGTGCCGTTAATCTCCTCGCCCTGTTCAACACGCAGTACGACAAGACGCTCACGGCGGCGCAGGCTCGCCTTGACCCCGATTTCATCCGTTTCGCCGCCTACATGATGGGTCTGTACACCGATCGTCTGACCCGTATGTCCACTCTCTTCAACGTGGGCGGAAAGCAGCGTTTTACGCCGAAGGACCTGCTCCATGTGGTCATGCTGTCCGAGTTCGCTTCTGCGGCTGACGTGTTCCTCCAGTCCGATACGTTCCATGACGAATACACCAAGCTCGCCAATGCCGAGCGTGTTCCGTTCTGGCAGGGAACGGGCACGGCGTATGATTTTGCTGATACGAGCAAAATTATGTGTACGACCCCGGCCAATCACACGGTTACTGCGTCCGGCATCCTGTGCGTCATGTTCGACCGTGATGCTCTCGGTGTCAACGGCTACAACAGCCGTGTTACCACTCAGTACAACGCGAAAGCGGAGTTCACGAACTACTTCTATAAGAAGGATGCTCGTTACTTCAATGACCTGAACGAAAACTTTGTAGCCTTCTACATCGCCTAAGTTCAGTCACTAAACTAAGGGGCAGGAAACTGCCCCTTTCTTGATAGGAGGGTACAATGGAAGTTCAGTTCTTCTATAACCAGTCTGACAACAGGCAGATAAATAAAACTCTCGTTGAGGGAGTTACCTTGCAGGGCGAAGTTCGGGATGCCGCCAGCATTATGAATCCCATTATTCGTTTTGAGAGTGACGCCGCAATCAGGTATAATTATTGCTACATCCCGGAGTTTCAGAGGTACTACTCGTTCACTGACATCACAGCGTTCAGACAGAATGTGTATGATATTAGCATGAGCGTGGACGTGCTAATGTCGTTCAGAAACGATATTCTTAAATTGCCTTGCGTAGTTGACAAGCAAACAGACGCGGCAAATGGTGATGAATATATTGATGACGGCTCCTTGACCACAGATAATCTGATGTTTGTGACAACTTACAATTTTCCGAATGGGTTCCTTGAAAAGCCCGAATTTATCCTTATAACTGCGGGGTGACATTATGGCAAAAGAAATTATTCAGTACGCCGATATTGTTCAGATGCAGCAAATACTGGCGCAAACTAATCAACTCGTTTCCGGGATGACGGCAGAACAAGCAGTTCAGGCACTAAACTTAGCTAACTATGGTCCAGTTCTGGCAAATAATATCACTGTGTTTCCCGACCCGAAAAAAATCGCAGAAGGGGCTGCAACTGCTTCGGAAGCGTATCTCGCGTATGGAGCGGCAGGTGGAGCACTATCTGCCGCAGGAGCTGCTACCGTAGGGTACGGAACAACGGCCACTATAACGGCAATAGCGGCAGGCGGAGGCGCGATAGGAGTCGCTGGTTTGGTATCTCTCGCCCCTCCCGTTGCCATAGCCGTCGGGCTTGCAGTGCTTGGTTATGCAGCTGGGCAGTTGGCATATCAAGCAGACCCAGCTTTTTGGAACGGTTTATACGAAAAGGTTAAGAAATTCTGTTTTCCCAATACAGATGTCGTTCCGGGTGTGGTAGATGCTGACTACAACGTGTACATCGACAAGGGTATCGTAGATACATTATCTGATGAGTTGGGCAATTATCATCCGTCCGAATATGCCACTTCTATTGCCGAACGACCCTTTTATGCCGGCAATATCATAGACTATCCTGTGTTGACGAACAACATTTCCGCTATTAAAGTACAATACCTTGATGGAACTGTTAGCGAAATCCCAATTACTAACAGAAAAGTCATAGTGGCTGTAATAATCGGGAAGTACGTCGATTCAGCTGGCAAAAGTGCATACGAGCCAATAATATTCGCCTGCGACCAATCCCCATTTCAGTATTATACGACATGGGCGCCTCCAATAGCTGGCGGCCCTACTACCTATGACGCTGTACAAGTAACAGAAAATGGTAAGACCTATTACGGCGCTGTGTTTAATCCTTTGATAGGAGGAAGCACGGCATTTACAGAGATAGGTTTAGGGCCTTCTTCCATGAAGTTGGATTATCAATCGGAATATTCCCCTTCCACCAGAAATAATACACTGGCAAACAGGGAGAAAATGATTCTGTATGATATACTTTTTGGGTCTCCGGGAGTCTCGCTACCTGATGGTTTAGAAATATATCCCGGAACAACAGGAATATCATCGGCAATCGGGCTTATTACCGGTAGCATTGGTTCTTTGGTAAATAGACCGTATACCGGGGTTGAGTTGACTAAAATAACAAGTAACCCATGGGAAACAACGAGCGACAAGTCTAACGGAAAGAATGATCCGGAGATTATCAATCCGTACATCCCTCCGGAAATTAGCCCTAACCAATATCCTAATGAAATTCCTACTCCCAAACCGGACGAAAGAACGTCTCCAATTCCTACGCCGTCAACAACGACAAAGCCAGATTTAAATCCCAATGCCAACCCGTCAACAGAACCCGAGCCGGCTCCGCAGCCAGACCCAGAACCGGCGCCATCGACACCACCAAGTACAGGTGACGCCCCTCTCGAACCTTTCCCCCCACCGGAGTTTCCGTCCATAGTGTCAGCAGGGAGCGGCTTGATTCATGTCTACAATCCAACAGCAGAAGAGATGATTTCATTTGGCAAATGGCTTTGGGTGACTTTGCAGGAGGGCGGATTTGGTATAGGCAACTATCAACGCTTATGGAACAATCCTTTCGACGGAGTAATAGGAGCTTTTGAGTTATACGCAAATCCGACTGTGAATGGGAGAGATTCCATACGGTCTGGATTTTTGGCGTGCCCCACACAGGCTGATTTGGTATCAATTAGATATTTTAATATCGATTGTGGCTCTTTGGTTGTTCCGGAGTATTATGGCAACTATCTCGATTATTCGCCGTACACCAAAGCTCACATCTATTTGCCCTTCGTTGGTATAGTCGAACTAAACTGCGATGATATAATAGGGCACGGAGTGAATGTTACTTACAGAATCGATGCGTATAATGGTTCGTGTATTGCCACCATAACAGTTGCCAAGGATAATTATAATGCATTGATGTACCAGTTTTCTGGAAGCTGTGCTGTAGAATTGCCCCTTGCTGGCGGTTCGCAGGCCGCTATTAAAGCAGGCTTGATTGGCGCCGCCGCTACTGGAATATCTTCAGTAGTCACCGGAATCGCAGGGCTTGCCACTGGAAGCATAGGAATGATGGCAGGTGGAATTTCTGGGATTGGTAACGCAATATCTCACGCAGTGTCGAGCAAGTCGAGTGTTCAGCACTCCGGTGCCTTCGGAGACTCTTGCGGGGCTATGGGTAACAAGAAGCCATATATAATTATTCATCGACCTATCCAAAAATATGTGCCGAACTATAATCAGATTTATGGTTATCCTGCTCACACTCTCGTGACAATAGGTAATTGCACCGGATTCCTCCGTGTCCGAGAAATTCACGTTGAATCTTCGCAGGCGACTGATGAAGAAAAAGCCCGTATCGAGCAGATGCTCAAGGAAGGAGTTATCGTATCATGAGTTTAGTCAACTCAACTCTGGTTGAGGTAACGCATCTGTCACCTAATTGCTCCCCTCGCACACATAAGATTGACACAATAACTATCCATTGTGTTGTTGGACAGGTATCGGCCGAGACTCTCGGCCGACTGTTCGGGGAAACGAGCTATCAAGCATCAAGCAACTACGGTGTCGATACCGATGGCCGAATCGGTCTGTATGTATCGGAAGCAAATAGAAGTTGGTGCAGTTCTAACGCCGAGAACGACAATCGAGCCGTTACTATCGAAGTGGCGTCTGACACATTCCATCCGTATAAGGTCAATAAAGCGGCTTTTGATGCTCTTCTCGACCTTGTTACTGATGTGTGCTACCGCAATGGAATCAAGAAGCTGGTTTGGTCGAACAATAAGGAGGACAGAATCAACCATCACAACGGATGCAACATGACCTGCCATAGAGACTTCGCAAACAAAGCGTGCCCCGGCGATTATCTTTATGAGCGAGAGGAAACTATCGCTGAAACTGTCAATGAGCGGCTCAAGCAGATGAAAGGGGCGACCGATGCCCTGCCCCAGGAGACTTTCTATCGTGTGCAGGTCGGAGCATTTAAAGTCAGACAGAACGCCGAAAACCTGAAGGCAGAGCTTGAAGCGAAAGGCTACACCCCGTTCATAGTCACCTACAAATAAAAGAAGCCCACTCAGTTTAGTTACTAAACCGAGTGGGCTATTCTTATTTGTCGTTTACGCAGATGTCATAATATGGACACGTCCAACATATTCCGCTACATCTGAAAGGCTTAATCAGCCACCATTTAATTCTTGATAGAAAACGAGTCAGACCACATGACATAGTTTCTGAATACCTCCCCGACCTCGTTGGTCGAATAGAATATACGGCTTTCACGTATGGCTTTGATGATGAACATGGATAGTTTGTCGGACTGCTTTGTTAGACACATACGATAATTCCATCTTTCAGATGGGCGTGTCGTGTAGACGATGTCCTTTTCTTCGTCTTTTATTGGCGTTGTTTTTGCGTGGATAAAAATGAATGCTCCGGTGTTTTTGCATATTACCTCCCCGTGTAACAACTCGTCGTTAAAATCTATGAAGAAATTAGCAACGACCTCTTTAGGTAGGTATCGCTCCTCAAGGTGCGGATAGATGGCAATCTCCCATGCACCGCCGGTTATCATTTTTAGCTCTGGGTTGTCGAACGCGAAATATACGTCTGACGCCTTGCCTCCTCTCTTAGACGACGGGCTTGCATACTCACACACCACTTTAAGACCGCTATCGCCGTAGGTATAAACATCCACGGTTCCGGGCTGTTGGTTTTTAATATGCGACAGACCCATTTCTTGAAAGTATGGGCAGAACTTATTAACAGTATTACCAAGCATGATAATACGTACATTGTCTCTGTGCCGGATAATGGTCGATAATGTGTTGGCGAAGAGAATCCACTCGTTGGGGAGATACCCCGAACGCGACATGAATTCATCGAAGATAATCGTCGTAATCTTCGGGAACGACGTACTTTTCCAGTGCTCCATGGAGTTGAGGTCGAAAGCGAAGCCGAACGGCTCTTCTGATGTTTCCCTTTCGCCATCTTCGGTTCTCCTTTCCAAGTAGAATTTACTTGTAGTATAGCCAACTGAATTGAACAGACCGTCTGTCATTTTAGTGACTAAACCGTTCTCAATGTGACCCGAGAACAGGGTGCTAAGTGTTTTCTTGCGGATGTCCTCACCGAATCGGCGGATATACGCGAACTGCTCGCCGGTCTTGACGTAGTTTTCAAGGGCGTAGGAGAGGGCGGAGTATGTCTTGCCGTTACTCCGCTCTCCGAATACTACGTAGTAATAGGCGTCGGGATAGTCCTTGAAGAGTTTGCGTATCTCATAGAACTCAAACTTCTTCATATATCATCGCTCCAACGTAAGGATATATCACCCTTCTTTTTTGACCAGATGGTTTTAACTTTTTCAAGTCTAATATCTGATTCCCACACCCTCTTGCATCCCGTGCCAGACAGATATTGATACGCGAAATTGGATGCGTCTACAAGACCTTTAAAATTCTTGTAATCGTAACCTATCATGTTCCTCTCATTGAAATACCAAACGCGATAAAACACGTGAGCATCAACAAAAGAATTTTTGCCGTAAATGGCATTTAGACACTTCTTTGCCAGCCAAGTTTTAAACCTCTTCATCGAGCGGAGTAATGTCCATCACTATGCGGACATTACTAAACACCTCCTTTGCTACAAGATATGCTTCCAGAACTTCATGGTATGTGTCGCATTCAAGCAAGCGACCGATTCCGGAATTTGATTTTGCCATCAGATAGAACTTATTGAGCATTTCCATCGCAAGAAATAACCTCCTTTGTAACGATGGGACAACACCCCATGGATTTGAAAAACTCGTAGTTTTTCATGGCTTCCCTAAAATTAGGTTGAGCGTATACCGGGGTTTCCCACGGCTCCACGTTAAGCAGAATTATGTAATATTGCTCTTTCTTCACCAGGAATCCTCCTTATAACCTTTTAGATAATCAAGAAACCGCTTAAAGTCATCACTCATTGTTAGCTCATACTTTGACGGCTCCATGTGGATTGAGCTTAGTTCACTAAATTCTGCTGTATTACCAAGATAATCAGTGACAACTCCGCTCGTCGGCTCGTCGATGTATGTTGACGTCAAGCGACCAGAATATTCTTCTGGAACGACCAGCTTATCGGTCAAGCCGTCCATCGGATTTGCGTAGGTTTTTACCAGATAATCGCAGGCTTTCTTTTTGTTAACACCCGCGACTGTCAGGCTATACTTCCCGTCGCGCTTCGTCATGTATCGCTTAGCTCCGAGCGTTTTGAACTCGTCGTACTGCCCCTCGTAGTCCCACACGCCGATTGGCTTTGGCTCTTCCTTTCGGTTTAGTGGACTAAACTCCATCGGGTCAATATCGTGGAACTCCGCCGCGCGTTCCAGCTTTTCCTCGACTTCTGCGTTGTAGCGGTTGATGTAATCCATATGTAGCTCGACATTCAGCACTTTGATGCTGTCCGTATCAGCGTAGACGTAATCATCGCCACAAGCTATGATGCCGGAAAAGAGGTTGGCTCTGGCATATGCCGTTACCCATACTCCCCACGGATAGAATAGGAAGCGTTTCTTGCCCTCGTTGTACTTCTTGATAGCTTCATTAACATCCGGTTTTTTGGTTCCGAATCCAGTGTCATTATCGTATATGACCTCGTCTCTAACTATGTCAGTTACCGCCATGCCATACGACGAGTTTAACATACCCTTTGACAACATATAGTTTATCTCTTCGCCCTCTACTCCCTTTAGCTGGGTTTTGTCTTTGTAGAGCTTCAAGATGGCTTTCACGAATTTTGTCGGAAGATATGCTTTTTCATATATTCTAAGCGTGTGAATTTCGATTTCCTCGTAATCGTAAAATTCATCATATACAAAGAAGTCTTGTTCCGTGCAAGTGAGCGTCACTGAAAGAGCTGAAACAACTCGTCCGTTGTCGAGAACGCATCCTTTACTTGATGATAAGCGAGACTGGCTGATTGGATGATCGTAGTTGAGTTTAGGCACTAAACTATGATAAGTGATGTCAATGAGACAGCAATAGTTCTTGAGGTAATACATCAGCTCCGACTTGTCTTTAACGCTATCAACGAGCTTTGCTCTTGACATGGGGAACTTCTCCATAATCATTACCGCAGGATACGAAGAAGTAAAGTCAAAAGACCCCACGTTACGCAGTATCTTACCAACATATTTTGCAGACGCATGAGTGAATCCTCCTGAAAATCCTCGTTTTAGTTGACTATACTCGTCCGGAGTTAGGGTGAGGGCCTGCATTAGGGGGCGATACTTAGTATACGGACTGAAGCATTTCTTACGGCAGTATTCGCGCACATATCCAGTATTGGTTAATGGTATGCGAGTTATATTTCCATCTGTTTCTATCTTCTCTTGAATGTACGCTAATAGCACCCGAATATCTCCCTCACAGTATCCGAGTTCAGTGACTGAAATGGGAGTTTTTGATGTGCGAATTAGTTGATAATCTAAATCACCTACCTTTTTATTTACTTTGTACTTCTGCAAGTCGTTGCCTACTTTTTCAAGAGATTTGCCAGAGAGTTTCAATGAACACCTAAATTCAATTCCTCCGGTCAAGGCATAGACCGGCTTCCTTTCATCGAGAAAAAACAGCTTGTCCCACTCGAATCTCTTCCGCATAAATTGAAATTCGTAGGCGAGATTGTGAACATAAACAATCAAACGAGTTGAGTCACTCAACTCAAGGATTGCTTTCATGGCGTCCATGAGAAAGAGAAACTCGCCCCATGTTCTCCCTGCCGTCACCCAATTAAGAATACCGAATTGCCAGATATACATGCATGAACGCTTCTCGCCGTTTTGGTAAAAAGATGACACCTCTATGTCAAATGCGGCGGGAACGTTGTAGTATGCTATATTCTTATTGGTATTGAGTTTAGGTAACTCAACTGACGCTATCTGACGTATGAAGTCATAGATTGGTAGTATTCCCTCTTCCGGAGAAAACGTTGGGACGAGAGGTGTCTGACTTTTCATAACTTCTCATTCCTCCCATCAACTTCTGCATTTCCTCCATATCAAACGTCAGAGTTCCTTTTTCGTCTTCAGTGACTAAACTATTAAGACCGCCTTTTCCTTTTGCTATTTGTCCCAGATACTGTTGTATTTTTCCGGACGTAAATTGCGTGGACGCCGTGGGATTTTGATTGAGAAACTCCTCATATAATGCCCAGAATTTCTGCCTATCCTCTACGCTCATTCTATGCCTTGCGCGTCCACCTGATTCCCCGAAAATTCTAATATCTTGCTCTCGTGCTACGCGCTTAGCTCCTTGTACGGACGATGTTTCCGAATTAAAGAATGACTGAATCTGAAATAATTCATTCTGAACTTGATTTCGCGTCATTGTCTCGATATTGGTGTTTTTCGCGTTGGCGTAGTAGTCGTCCATCTTATCCTTAGCGTAGGAATACACGCGACCCTCCCAGCGCTCCAACTGCTCGGCTCTCACTTGGTATTTCTGCCTAAACTGCTGAAGAAGGTCTTTGGACTGCTCTTTCGAGAGCTTTCCAAGAGCTTCCGGGGTCATTCTGCGTATTGTTTCATATGTTAGCCTTGGCATTTTATTACCTCCTCAGTTTAGTTGCTAAAATGGGGCTGGGAATTAACCCAGCCCCGAATTTTTTCAAAGGACGTCAACCGAGGTAAGGTTGTTGCCAGCTTTGGTGCGGGTGGAGCGGAAGCGAACCTTGACGCCGCCCTCGTTCTTGAGTTCCTGCGATGCTGCTTCCACATCTCCATCGCAGGCGGAAGCCCACGCGATTGCGAGCTTGAGGAGGAGCGCGCCGCCGTTGTAATAGCGGTCGGGGTACTCCTTGAGGAGCATGACCGGATAAGTTTTTTCGACGCCCTTATCGGTGATGGTGGCGAAGTCGAACTCCGTGATGGTGACTTCCTGCCCGATGAGGTCATCGGTCTTGATCTGGGTTTTTCCCGCCATGAGGGGAGAGAGGGTGAGTTCTTTCTGAGCGATTTCCTTGAAGTTGATAGCCATGATTTTTTTCTTCCTTTCAAATTTTTTCCGGTTCAGTGACTGAATCCGGGTAATTACGGTAGATGCGAGAATTTTTTTCCGCAGAGTAGTGAATTTCGAGGAGGTCATCGCCGAAGACGTAAAGCGATTTTTTTAAACACTCGTCAAAATTTTCTGCTAACATCAAAAGTCGATTTTTTTTCGATGCCGTCGAATTTTTATAAATGACTGTAAAAACCATTTAGGAAGTACCTCCTCTCCATTTTAGTGGAACTGAGCTGAATGATTGGGAAAACTGGTCGGCGTAAATATATAGGGGAAATTGGTTTAGTTGACTAAAATGTAACGATGTAGCGTGATAGCGTGCTAATGCGATAACGTGTTAGCGTGATAGCGCTTTACAGTGTTACAGTGTAGTTAACTAAAGCGTAACGGTGTAAAGCAAGGGGAGCTTTGCGCTCCCCTATGCTTTGCGGGGCGGGTCTTACTTTGAGGCGCGGCGGGCGGCGAGATAGGCGGCGATTTCATCGTCTGTCATTTCCGCAAGGGCTTTTGCGGCTTTGGCGGTCGCTTTGGTCGCCGCTTTGGGCTTGCCGATCTCGGTGAGCTGAGCAATACCGAAAACAGCGGTTGCCGGATTGAAATACGCGATTACCATGGGGATACCCTTTTCGGCGGGGCGCATGGTCTTGGCGATCACGCCCGTATCGCCGTACTGCTTGGCAATCGTGTCAAGGTCTGCTTTGTCGATCTTGACAGTATCAACGGTCTTGCCGACGACGACGCAGAAACCTGAATAGTTCTTGACAACGGCGGGGCGCGTCTCTTTGGCGGCTTTGGCAGTCTCGCGCAACTGCTGTTGCGTGCTTGCGGCGTTAATTGCGCCGCTGTCTATAGCGTTCTGAATCTGTTCATCGTCGAGCTTGACAAGTTCGGCGAGCTTTGCGGGGCTGTACATATCAGCCGCAAGCGCGGCGGTTGCTGTCTCGGCGAGATAGAAACGCTTTCCGACGTTTGCAAGCTGGTAGGCACTCGCCTTACCAATTCCAAAAGTCTGCTCGGCATACTCGCCGACGGATTTGAATCCGTCGTCGGTGTACAACTGCTTATCAAGAACTTCGCCGAGCAGCTTTGCGATCTGCACTGTGTTCGCGTTCATAGACTTGCCGCAAGAATTGATCTCGGCGGTGATCTCATTGAGACGGGCATTCTTGAATGTGCGGGCGGTGTTGGTGCTCATAATCTCGTTCATGGTATATCCTTTCGAGCGGTTTAGTGACTAAACCGCTTCCGTGCTTATGGCGCACGGATAGCCAAATTTGACACTTTAGCACTTTAACTTGTAAAAGTACACATACTTCGGGCAAAAGGCTCACTTTAGCACGCTAAAGCGGCAAACAGCCCGATCGAGCGGCGGGGTTCTCCCCCATTGCCTACGGCAATTATACCACGCTGCCGTGGTTACAATATACTGTAAGTGTAACAAATTGGTTACAGATCAAGATACAAATTGTTACAGATCAATTGTAACATATAGTTACATAAGTAACAAAAGAGTAACACCTAAAGTAACAAAAAGTTAC
>ERZ1026860.1159-NODE-1159-length-14159-cov-10.784529_pt1 | contig 14159 bp, 10 predicted proteins | sample MGYA00380160_ERZ1026860 | MGnify/ENA primary metagenome ERZ1026860 (study PRJEB33269, sample SAMEA4719796) | human gut metagenome | biome: human-associated habitat; feature: organic feature; material: feces | place: Cameroon | collected 2013-10 ... | reverse complement strand
AAAATGAGAAAATAGATTTTTTATAAAGACTATGCTATACTATACTACATTAATAGAAAGATGTGAGGTACATAATGAGAAAACAATCAAGAGGAATTAAAAAACTTGTATTATCAGCAATGTTTATGGCAATCGGTCTGGTCCTTCCATTTATAACAGGTCAGATTCAGCAGATAGGAAATATGCTGCTACCCATGCATATTCCGGTTTTGTTTTGTGGGCTGATCTGTGGATGGCAGTATGGGGCAGTTGTGGGATTCGTGCTTCCGCTGCTGCGTTATGTACTGTTTGGCATGCCGCCGATCTTCCCGACCGGTGTCTCCATGTCCTTTGAGCTGGCTGTATATGGAGCCGTTATTGGCCTGAACATGCAGCAGTTAGGTAAGAGAAATACAACCGATAGCGGTAAGAATTATGTACGCAATCTCTATCTTGCACTCATTGGTGCAATGTTGGCAGGACGGATAGTATGGGGACTTGTCCGGTTTATTCTTGCACGTGCAACCATGCAGCCATTTACCATGGAGATGTTTATGGCAGGTGCATTCCTGACTGCAATACCAGGAATTATTGTACAATTGATTCTGATACCGGGAATCATGGCCGCACTGAAGCGTGTCGGAGTACTGAATGCAGATGGAACCTGTCAGGAACACTAAAGAAGCGGAGAATGTGATTGAAGTATGGGGAAAACAGGAATTATAATTGAAGGCGGTGCCATGCGTAGCATTTATGCAGCAGGTATTCTGGATTATTTTCTGGAACAAAAGATTGAAATACCGAATGTGCTGGCCGTATCGGCAGGAGCCTATGCCGGGATGAATTATGTATCCGGTCAGAAAGGAAGAGTACTGGAAGCTGTAATTAAGCCATTAAAGGAGTATAAATATCTTGGAATTGGTACCTTTTTTAAAAAGGGTACCTTCTTTGATATGGAATATTTATTCAATGAGATTCCGAAGAAAAAGGTTCCATTTGACTTCGAAGCGTTTCTGAATTCTGCCAAACATTTTTTGATCAGCACGACGGATTGCATTACCGGAAAGTGCATTTACCATGATCAGTTTCATGATCAGGATGAATTCTGGAGAATTTGTAAAACGGCGAATTCACTTCCCTTTATTGCAAGGATCACTCCCATTAATGGAGTGCCGATGCTGGATGGAGGAGTTGCGGATGCCATACCGGTGAAGAAAGCTTTGGAAGAGGGATGGGACAGGCTGATTGTGATTCTGACCAGAAAGGAAGATTATCGTAAAAAATATCGCCCGTTATATCAGTTCTTTGTCCGACGGGTTTATCGGGAATATCCGGAGTTGGTGCGCGTTTTGGAAGAACGTGCAGATACTTATAATCAGAGTCTTGAATTAGTGAAAAGGTTAGAGGAGGAAGGGAAAGCGCTTGTTTTCCGTCCAACCGGAATTGCAGTCAAAAATCAGGAAACTAACGTAGAAACATTACTTTGTTCCTATGGGCAGGGATATACGGATGCAGAACAGAGGTGTGGGGAGATAGAGAGTTTCCTGACTACATAATAAGGAGGTAACCATATGAATGTAGAGAAAACCTTGGAACAGCTGGATAATTTGCTTGTACAGCACAGAACGAATGAAATTGAAGGGTTTTTGCTTGGAAAGATTGAAGAATCGGCAAGCCAGGGAGATATAGGCTCCCTGATTACTTTAATGAATGAACTTATTGGATACTATCGTGAAAACGGAGAATATGAGAAATCTCTGGCTTATTGTAAAAAGGTGCTTCAGGTGGCAGTTGAGGCTGGTCTGTCCGGAACAATTCCGTATGCAACCACACTGCTTAATGCGGCCAATACCTGCAAAGCAGCCGGCCTGTTACGCGATGCGATGATGTATGATGAGAAGGTACGTGAGATTTATATCCATAATATAGAAGATAGTGATTTCCGTTATGTTAATTTGTATCATAATATGGGATTGCTTTTCCAGGAGATGGGAGACTATGAGAGTGCCTGTGACTGTATGGAGCGGGCCTTATCCATTGCAATGCTGTATCAGGAAGCGAGAGTGGAAATTGCGATTGTTTATACGAGCCTGGCAACCTGCCAGTTAAAGCTGATGCGTTATCAGGAGGCAATCGGGAATTTACGTCATGCGTTTGCACTTTTTGAGAAGGATGAGGAAAGGGACTATCATTACAGCGGAGCACTTTCTGCAATGGGAGAAGCACAGTATCTGGCTGGAAATATGGAAGAATCGGCCTATTATTATGAACGGGCTCTTAGAGAGATCGAAAGAACGGCAGGACGAAATAAGGCGTATGAAATCACCCTGCGGAATCTGAATGTTGTTCAGAAGCAGTTGCAGGATCTGCCACAGGAAAGTATTCACTTTCAGAATGGATTGGAGCTTTGTGAAAGCTTTTATAAGGAGTATGGAATTCCAATGATCCGCACGAAATTTCCTGCCTATGAAGGAATGATTGCAGCCGGACTTGTGGGAGAAGGATCAGAATGCTTTGGATTTGATGACGAGGTATCGAGAGATCATGACTTTGGACCTGGTTTTTGCTTATGGCTTACGGATCAGGTATATGATGAGATCGGAGAGGCACTACAGGAAGAATATGATAAGCTGCCGGGTACCTATATGGGGGTAACCAGAATCGAGACACATAAGGCACGCAGGAGTGTCGGAGTGTTCCGTATTGGTGAATTTTATGAACAGCTAATTGGACTTACGGATGTGCCAACTACACAAAACCAGTGGTTATTTTTAGAGGATTATCAGCTGGCATCAGCGACGAACGGAAAGGTTTTCCGGGATGATTTAGGCGAATTTACCAGAATCCGGAATGGAATTCTGAAGTATTATCCGGAGGAGGTCCGAATTAAGAAAATTGCAAGGGAAGCAGCACTGATGGCGCAATCCGGACAGTATAATTATAACCGGATGTTTGGACGTGGTGAAAAGGTAACAGCTGATATTGCTTTGGCAGAGTTTCTGAAGCATACCATGTCGATGATCTATCTGCTGAATCGGAGGTTTTCTCCTTTCTATAAGTGGATGCATCGTGGTTTACGGGAGATGAAGGTGCTTACGGAGATCCGGGATATTCTGACGGCTCTTGTTGAACTGCCCAATGGAGATGAACGGATTCCGGATATGATTGAGCTGATTGTGGCAATGATCATTAAGGAGATGAAGAAACAGGGACTGACGAGTGGCGAAGATAATTATCTGGAGCATCATACCGATAACATTCTTCACAGCATTCCGCAGAAGGATCGAAAGGAACAGAAGGAAGGTTCTTTTCAAATGGCACTGATTAATGAAGTGATCGGACTGGAATGGGAGACAGCAGGGAATCCGGTTGAAGGACGCTGCTTCCGGAAAATGGAGAGCTTTGAGGTGTTTGCCATGTCAAGGCAGAGTATCTATGGAAGCTGGACAACAGAAATGTTGAAAAGCCGGATTCATGATCTTCGGATGATGAAGGATAAGGGGTGGAATCCAGAGATTACTCCAGTGAAACAGGAGATTGCAGAAGAAATCATGAAGGTCTGGATGGACTGGCTGGAGGAACTGGCTGTCAGATATCCAAAGTCAGCTGATTTTTTGCGAGGAGCGTTCCTTTCTGCTGAAATTCCTGTTTCTCCGGAAGAATGCCTGCAGGCAGAACTTCTTTCTTATTCTGATGAAACGCTGGATCTGTATGGAAAATTTATTGCACAGCTTTGTGAGGAAGGAAGAAATCTGGCAGAAGTGACGATACATAAGCTGGCCTTGTACTGTGGTTCCGGTTCTTTGGACAAATTTGAGGAAAGTCTATAGAGACGAAAGTTACGTAACTGTTCAGTACCTTCACAGTTACGATGCAAAATCCATTCCAAATCGGCTTCGCCGATGGGATTTTGCATTACTGAATCATTTTCTTACGGTCTCAGCAGTAAATGCTTCGATCTGTACTGAATAGTTACAAATTTACAATAATGATTTGAGGGTAAGGATAAAATGGAAAAAACAAAATCCTATGAAATCGATATGTGCCATGGGCCTTTGTTTCGAAAAATACTGTTATTTACGCTGCCATTGATGCTTTCAGGTATATTACAACTGTTATTTAATGCGGCGGATGTTATTGTGGTTGGACAGTTTGCCGGTAATGAGGCATTAGCGGCAGTGGGTTCTACGAGTGCATTGACCAATCTTCTGGTGAATCTGTTTATTGGATTATCGGTTGGTGTCAATGTGTTGGTAGCACGGTTTTATGGTGCACAGCAAGAGCAGGAAGCGCAGGAAGCGGTTCATACTGCAGTTGTAGTAAGTGTTCTTGGCGGTATTTTGCTTGCTTTTATAGGAATTGTACTGGCACAACCACTGCTTCAATGGATGGATACACCGGACGATGTCATTAATCATTCCGTGCTTTATATGCGGATCTACTTTGTGGGAATGCCGGTGATGCTGCTATATAACTTCGGAAGTGCAATTTTAAGAGCGATTGGGGATACCAGACGACCATTGTATTTCCTGGCAGCCGCAGGCGTGATTAATGTTATTCTGAATCTGATTTTTGTGATCAATTTTCATATGGGGGTTGCGGGCGTAGCGCTTGCAACAATTATATCCCAGTGTGTTTCAGCAGCATTGATCATGCGTTGCCTGATGAAGAGTGAGGGCTGTATCAGGGTAGAATGGACGAAGCTTCGTATTCATTGGAAAATGCTTGGAAAGATTGCACAGATCGGACTTCCGGCGGGAGTCCAGGGTGTGCTGTTTTCCATATCCAATGTGCTGATTCAGTCATCGGTAAATTCCTTTGGATCAGTAGCTATGGCCGGGAATACTGCTGCACAGAATATAGAAGGGTTTGTGTATACTTCAATGAATTCGGTGCATCAGACAGCCGTGAGCTTTACAAGTCAAAACCTTGGCGGCAGACAGTATGGAAGAATCAATAAAATTTTGGCAGAGTGTATTTTATTTGTAACGGCGGTTGGACTGATTCTTGGCAATGGTGCTTATCTGTTAGGAAATCAGATCCTTGGGATCTATTCTTCTGATCCTGAGGTCATTGCTTATGGACTGGAACGGTTATCGATTATTTGTACCATGTATTGCCTGTGTGGAATTATGGATGTACTGGTGGGATCCATTCGGGGACTTGGCTATGCAGTGATGCCGATGATTGTTTCCTTAATGGGAGTATGCGTTTTTCGTGTGGTTTATATTTATACGATATTTCAGTGGAGCAGAACCTTACAGACGCTGTATATTTCCTATCCCATTACCTGGACGTTGACGGCAGCCGTTCATGTAATCTGTTTCGTGATTGTGCGAAGAAAGTATGATATAGTATAGATTATAGTTAACAGGATAGCCAAGAAAGGGAACACTTATGGAAAAAGCAGATAGTTATCAGGTAAGAAAACTGAATCCGAGGAAAGAGTATCTTATTCAGGTGCCAGGGTCGAAAAGTATTACCAACCGGGCGTTTTTGTTAGCTGCGCTATCCGGTAAGAAGTGTGTATTGTCGGGAGTCCTGTTTAGTGATGATACAAGAGGCTTCTTAGACTGTCTGATCCAGCTTGGATTCCGGGTAGAAATCAAGGAAGAAAAGCAGAAGGTGACCATTCAGGGTACGGATGGCAGGATTCCAAACCCGGTGGCATCCATCAATGTAAGAAGTGCAGGAACAGCGGCACGGTTTCTTACAGTTGCACTGGCTTTTGCAGGTGGCAATTATTATCTGGACGCATCCGAACAGATGCGTAAGCGTCCGATGGAGCCGATCCTGAAAATATTAGAGAAATTAAATATTAAATTTAGATATAATAATGAAAGATATCATTTCCCATTTGAACTGGCTTCGCAATTCACAGAAGATGAAGAACAGGAAGATCAAATACAGGAAGATCAAATACAGAAAGACAAAATACATAAGATCGAAGTGGAAGAAGATAGATGCCGGAATGATGTAGCACAGGAAGAGAATGAGATGAGTGAAATCACTATTGATACGAATCTCAGCAGTCAGTTCGCAAGTGCCTTACTGATGGCAGCATGCCTCCTTCCAACGGGATTAAAGATACATCTGACCGGAAGCAGAACTGCTGGATCCTATATTAAAATGACACTTGCTATGATGAAGCAGTTTGGCATTCGGGTGGAACAGACGGAGAATTGTTATGAGATTGCTCATCAGAAAGGATGGGGGCTTACGGAATATGAAGTTGAGCCGGATGTATCGGCAGCCTGTTACTTTTATGCCATGGTTCCTTTACTGAAAACATGTGTTATTGTTAAGGGGGTTCAGGAGAAATCCTTACAGGGAGACATTCAATTCCTGAACGTATTGGAACAGATGGGATGTCAGAAAGAGAAGACGCCCGAAGGAATACGGCTGACTATGAAGGAGCCGGAAATGCATGGCGTGGATATTTCGATGAAGGACTTTTCGGATCAGACGATGACACTGGCTGCGCTTGCACCTTTTGCAGACCGTGTTACCAGAATTCACAATATCGGACATATCCGTTTTCAGGAATCGGACCGGATCCGTGCGATTTTGACAGAATTGCAGCGAATGGGAGTTCGGTGCGAAGAGGCTCCGGAGATTGACGGAATTCAGATTTTTCCGTGGGAGAAAGTTCCTGAAGATCATATTGTAGCGGAAGGTGAAAGTACAATAGAATGTGAAAGTACAACAGAGAATGAAAGTGCAACAGAAAGTAAAAGCGCAGCAGAGAGTGAAAGTGCAGCAGAAAGTAAAAGTGTAGCAGAGCGTGAAAGTATAATAGAACGTGGAAACATAACAATAGAAACCTACGATGACCACCGGATGGCAATGGCGTTTACGCTTCCGGGATTAAAGACGGGAAATATAGTGATTAAGAATCCGGGATGCTGCCGCAAAACATTTGAAAATTACTTTTCGGTAATTGATTCCTTATATCAGTGTCATTGAAGCATGGGGAAGATAAACATTTACAGAAGTAAATGGATACAATAATAAGTAATTGGATAATTTCATAAGAGGTGCTATGGAAGAGTATTGGGATATTTTTTCAGAGGAACAACAGAATAGAGAATTGGAACGGGTACTGCTCGTCGGAGTAGATACGGGAGAAGAACAGAATTTTGATAACTCCATGGAAGAATTGAAACAACTGGCGAAGGCGTGTTTCATGGAACCGGTTGGGACGGTTACCCAAAGAATGGAATTCGTGCATAAAGCACTTTACATTGGAACCGGAAAGGTACAGGAAGTACGGGATGCTGCGCAGGCTTTGGATGCGCAGCTTATTCTAATTAATGATACCTTGACGCCTTCCCAGATCAAAAACCTGCAGAATGAATTAAAAACACCTGTTATTGATCGGACAACCCTGATTCTCAATATTTTTGAGATGAGAGCCAGAACACGGGAGGCCAGGTTACAGGTAGAAACAGCCAAGCTGCAATATCTCCTGCCGCGTCTTGTTGGAATGCATGAGGCACTGACCAGACAGGGAGGAACCAGTGGCAGTATGAGCAGCCGTGGTGCCGGAGAGAAAAAGCTGGAGCTTGACCGCCGTCACATTGAGCACCGTATCAGTGAACTGCGTAAAGAACTGGATGCCATTTCCAGAGAACGTGAAACACAGAGAAAGCGCAGGGGACAATCCCGAATTCCTCTGGTAGCATTGGTTGGCTATACGAATGCAGGAAAATCGACCATTATGAATCATATGGTCGAACGGTTTGTAGGGGATGAAGAGAAAAAGGTGCTGGAAAGGGATATGCTTTTCGCAACACTGGACACGACAATCCGGCGGATCAACACCGGAAATAATCAGGATTTTCTGCTAACGGATACAGTCGGGTTCATTCATAAGCTTCCACATGGTCTTGTGAAGGCATTCCATTCGACATTGGAGGAAATTAAAGGAGCAGATCTGCTCCTGCAGGTCGTGGATGTTTCTGACCCCGGGTATCAGGAACAGATGGAGACTACGAGAGAGACCCTGCGGGAGTTGGAGGCTGGAGATATTCCCATGCTGATTGTCTTTAATAAGGCCGATCGGCTCACGAATACAGCGAATACGACCGGGAAGCCACGGAACCAGATGGAGCAGGAGCAGAAACTACAGAACCAGAAACTACAGAACCAGAAACTACAGGACCAGAAACTACAGGATCAGAAATTGCAGGATCAGAATCCACAGAATCAGATGCTGCAGCTTCACAAGACACCGGATCAGGAAAAAGAATTGCAACAGATGTCTTTGGGGGAAACCACATATCCGAGAACAGCAGGAACGAATAAGATATACATCAGCGCAAGGCAGCCGGAATCCATCGAATTACTGGTAAAGGAAATTATCCGGAGAGTTTATGCAGATTATGAGGAGGTCCGGTTGCTGATTCCCTATGACAAGGGCAGCATTGTTTCGTACCTGCAGGAAAATGCACAGATTCTGGAACAGTCCTATGAACCGGAAGGAACACGGCTTCGTGTGAGCTGCCATCATGCCGATGCCAGGAAGTATGAGCAGTATGTCGTGAAGTGAAATTGAAATTATTAATGAACTGAGTGAACGGTGAGAACCGGAATGTTTTATGTGCTGAAATCGTTGATCATGGTAGAAGTTGAGTTAACGGAATCATTGATGAATTTATAGCAGCTGTATGAAATGAAATCACGAATGAACAATAAGAGTTACATGTAAAGAATGCAAAGCTTAAGAATATAGGTAACTATTCAGAGCCATGCAAATTATGACAATATGGACGTCGAATGCATGCATTCGTAAGGACATTTGGCATAATTTATATGGCGAAGTAACCACATGAGTAAAACTCAAGTTGCGTTAGCAACGGTTTTACGAATGGGGATCTGAATAGTTACGAATATAGAAAGATTAAAATATAGAAAGATAAGGAAGATCAGGAAGATCAGGGATATCAGGAATATGGAAAAAGAACGCTTGAATAAATATCTGGCATCCTGTGGCGTCTGTTCACGGAGAGATGCAGACAGTCTCATTGATCAGGGACTGGTTACAGTGAACGGAAAACCCGCGGCCATGGGAATGCGTGTCTCAGCAGAGGACTCCATTTTAGTTCGTGGAAAGAGCATTCATGGAAAGAATGATAAAGTGGTTCTGGCCTATTATAAGCCGGTGGGAGTAACCTGTACGGAACGGGATCGCTTCGCAGACAGGAAAATTACGGATATGGTAAGGTTCCCGGTGAGAGTGACTTATGCAGGGCGCCTTGACAAGGATTCGGAAGGACTGATTCTTCTCACGAATGATGGTGAGCTGATTAATGCCATGATGAAGGGGAGTGCCGGACACGAAAAGGAATATATCGTAAAGTTAAATAAAGAAATTACAGAGGATTTCATTCAAAAGATGGGAGAGGGAGTCTGGCTTCCAGAGTTAAAAATAAAAACCAGACCGTGCAAAGCTGAGCAGATCGGCAGGTTTACTTTCCGTATCATACTGACCCAGGGAGTCAACAGACAGATACGCAGAATGTCGAAAGCACTTGGGTATGAAGTGAAGGAACTGAAGCGTATTCGTGTGGTAAATATCGAACTTGCAAAGTTAAAAAAAGGAGAATATCGACAGATACTCGGGGCGGAATTACAAGCGTTATACGATGCGGTCTACCAATAGAAGAGATCTGTGAGGGATTGTGACCCAAGATCTTGTTAGGAAACGACAAATAGAAAAACAGGTTTCATTTTATGAAAAAGAGTAGAAATCGAATGAGAACGGGAATTATGAAATAACCGCCTGAAAGTAAAACAGAATGACTTGCAGGAAAACTTGCAAAATTCAGTTTACATAAGAAGAAATGTAATTATTATTTATATTGAAGTAACTATTCAGAACCCCATTCGTAAAACCGTTGCTAACGCAACTTGAGTTTTACTCATGTGGTTACTTCGCCATATAAATTATGCCAAATGTCCTTACGAATGTGCGCATTCGACGTCCATATTGTCATAATTTGCATGGCTCTGAATAGTTACAAACTGAAGTATAAAAGAAAGAGATTGCCAAAATGGAAACTAAGAAGAAACGAATTGAAGAGCTTGTCGGAATTTTGAATGAGGCATCCGGTGCCTACTATCAGGGGCAGGAAGAGAAAATGTCAAATTATGAATGGGATGCCATGTTTGATGAACTGACGGCATTAGAACAGGAAACCGGTTATATTCTTCCGGATAGTCCGACGCAGAATACCGGAGCAGAGGAAACGGGAGGAAACCGTGAACCGCATGAATTCCCTGCGCTTTCCCTTGCGAAGACCAAGCAGGTCTCCGAGTTGAAAAAGTGGGCAGAAGGGCGGGATATCTGGCTGTCATGGAAGCTGGATGGCCTGACACTGGTTCTTACCTATGATAAAGGGAAGCTTACGAAGATTGTAACCAGGGGAAACGGTGCGGTTGGAAATAATATTACTTTTTTAAAAGATGCCATTAAGGGATTCCCCTTAAAGATTTCCTATCAGGGGCATATGGTTGTCCGTGGAGAAGCAACGATTTCCTATACGGATTTTGAGATGATTAATGATCTGATCGAAGATGATGATGAGAAGTATGCCAATCCGCGAAATCTTGCCTCCGGAACCTTAAGCCTGGATGATCCGCAGAAGGTAAAGGAACGCTGTGTATATTTCCATGCATTCACATTGGTTTATCGTGAAGAAGGAATCCGGTCTTTCGGAGAGCAGATGGATTATCTGGATAAGGAAGGATTCCTTACAGTTGAACGGGAACGGTGCAATGAGGACAGTCTGGATGAAGTGATTGCACGTTGGACGCATAAGGTTGAGAGCGGGCAGATGGATATTCCGGTGGATGGACTGGTCATCTGTTATGATGACACCGTGTATGCTGCTACCGGATCGGTAACCGGTCATCATGCGACACGTGCCGGATTTGCGTTTAAATGGGCGGATGTTTCTGCAACGTCAAAGCTCCGCTATGTAGAATGGTCCTGCGCTGCATCAACAATTTCTCCCGTAGCTGTTTTTGAACCGGTGCAGTTGGAGGGAACGACGGTGAGCCGTGCTTCCCTTTGTAATATCAGTGAAATGGAGAGACTTGGAATCGGAGAAGAATGCACCCTGGAAATTATTAAGGCAAATAAGATTATTCCGAAGTGCATTGCAGTAAAGGAGGCAAAAGGCTCTTTCCACATTCCGGAGACATGTCCTGTATGCGGTGCGCGGACGCAGATCCATATCAGCAATAGCGGGACGAAAACACTTCATTGTACGAATCCGGATTGTACCGCCAGGCAGGGAAAGAAATATACCAGGTTTGTAAGCAAGTCCGGAATGGATATCGATGGCTTATCAATTCAGACTATGCTGCGGTTTATGAACGAAGGATTTGTACATGAATTTGCCGACATTTATCATCTGGGACAGCATGCTGAAACAATCCGCAATATGGAGGGATTCGGAGATAAATCCTGTGAAAACCTGTTGAATGCGGTTGAAAAGAGCCGGGAAGTGAAAGCGGTGAACTTCATATATGCGCTCTGTATTCCCATGATCGGCGTCGATGCCGCCAGGAAGATCGTAGGAAGTGTGAGCTTTAATGGATTCCTTGAGCGGATGAAGAACGGACAGGGATTTGAAGATGTTGACGGAATCGGACCGGAAAAGTCTGGTTCTGTCATGGAGTGGTATCGGATTGCGAAGAATAAGGAAGCCCTGGAACACCTTTTGCAGGAGGTTCGTATTATACAGGGGGAAGCTGTCAGTGCGGAAGGAGGTACCTGTGCCGGGCTTATCTTTGTAATTACCGGTGATGTACACCGGTTTAAGAACCGGGATGCATTTAAAAGCTATGTGGAGCAGCAGGGAGGAAAGGTGACCGGAAGCGTCAGCGCAAAGACAAACTTCCTTATTAATAATGATTCTGAGTCCTCTTCAGGCAAGAACAGGAAAGCCAAAGAACTGGGCATTCCGATTCTGACCGAGGATGAGTTCATAGAAAGGTTCTGAAGGTATTTATCCACTGATAAACTGCCAAAGGAGAGGTTGCCAAAAGAAGAGAAAAGGACTATGATTAGTAGTATCGCATGCCAGAGGCAATGACAGCCAATATAACAGGGAAAGGAAATATGTACAATGCCGATTAAAGTACAGAACGCATTACCTGCAAAAGAAATTTTGGAAAATGAGAATATATTTGTTATGGATGAAAATCGTGCCATGCATCAGGATATTCGTCCCTTAAAGGTCTGTATTCTGAACCTCATGCCAGTGAAGCAGGATACCGAACTGCAGCTGTTACGGGCACTGTCCAATACACCGCTGCATGTGGAAGTGACGTTTATGAAGATGAACAGTCATATTTCCCTGAATACGCCGATTCAGCATTTGAATCGCTTTTATAATACCTTTGATGAACTAAAGAATAAAAAATTTGATGGCATGATTATTACAGGGGCACCAGTGGAGCAGATTCCGTTTGAAGAAGTAGATTACTGGCCGGAGCTGTGCGAAATTATGGACTGGGCGAAGACGCATGTAACGTCGACCTTCCATATCTGCTGGGGAGCACAGGCCGGTCTGTATTATCATTATGGATTAAAGAAGGTATTGCTGCCTAAGAAATTATTCGGGGTATACCATCATAAGGTGATGAACCGCAAGAATCCGCTTGTTCGTGGATTTGATGATTATTTCCTGATTCCACACAGCCGTCATACGGCAGTTCTTTCCGAAGATATTCATCAGTGTAAGGAACTGACGGTTCTTGCAGAGTCTGAGGAAGCCGGTGTTCTGCTTTGCATGAGTGATGGCGGTAAGGAGATTTATGTCATGGGGCACCCGGAGTATGACCGTTATACACTGCACAAGGAATATGTGCGTGACAAGGAAAAGGGGCTTCCGATTGATGTGCCGAAGAATTATTATCCGGAGGATGATGATACGCAGAAACCCTGCCTGGAATGGCGCGCGCACTGCAACATTTTGTATTCAAACTGGCTTAACTATTTCGTATATCAGATTACACCGTACGAATTATAATAATATCAGTGAGCAGAATATCTAAGAGAAGAAGTATTCTGCTTTCTTAATAAGATAAAGACTGCTTAAAGAGCTTTGGTATTACCAAAAAGGAGGGACTGATCATGTGTACAGCAGCAACTTATAAAACAAAAGACTTTTATATGGGAAGAACTCTGGATTATGAATTTTCCTATGGAGAACAGATCACGATTACGCCAAGGAAATATCCGTTTGCATTCCGGCATGACGGAATGTATGATACGCACTATGCGATCATTGGAATGGCACATGTGGCAGGAGGGTATCCGCTTTATTATGATGCGGTGAATGAAAAGGGACTTGGTATGGCCGGACTTAACTTCGTTGGGAATGCTGTTTATGCAGAGGTTCAGGATGGAAAGCATAATATAGCACAGTTTGAATTTATTCCGTGGATTTTAAGCCGGTGTGCAGATCTGAATGAAGCAAAAGAAGCACTTGCTGACATGAATCTTGTGGGAACTCCGTTCAGTGAGCAGTTCCCTACAGCACAGCTTCACTGGATTATAGCAGATACGACAGGAGCCGTTGTGGTTGAAGCTGTGAGAGACGGTCTGAAGGTATATGATAATCCGGTTGGAGTGCTTACTAATAATCCACCTTTTGAAATGCAGATTTTTAATCTGAATAATTACATGCATCTTTCGGAAAAACAACCGGAGAATCATTTTGCAAAGGAAGTTTTGCTGCAGACTTACAGCAGGGGAATGGGAGCGCTCGGAATGCCGGGGGATCTGTCCTCCATGTCAAGATTTGTGCGGGTGGCGTATACCAGAATGCATGCGGTATCCGGAGAGGGTGAAGCAGACAGCGTCGGACAGTTTTTTCATATTCTGGGATCTGTAGAGCAGCCAAGAGGGTGCTGTGAGGTTGCTGAGGGAAAATATGAAATCACGATTTATACCTCCTGCATGAATGCTTCCAGGGGAATTTATTATTACACCACTTACCAGAATCATCAGATTACGGCAGTGGACATGCACAGGGAAGATCTGGATGCAGAAGAATTGATCTGTTATCCGATGAAAGATGAAGAAACATTTGTATACCAGAATTGACGGGTAACTATTCAGTACAGGTCGAAGCATTTACTGCTGAGACCGTAAGAAAATGATT
>ERZ1026860.1158-NODE-1158-length-14175-cov-15.342280_pt1 | contig 14175 bp, 13 predicted proteins | sample MGYA00380160_ERZ1026860 | MGnify/ENA primary metagenome ERZ1026860 (study PRJEB33269, sample SAMEA4719796) | human gut metagenome | biome: human-associated habitat; feature: organic feature; material: feces | place: Cameroon | collected 2013-10 ... | reverse complement strand
TTTGCTCTCTTATCCTATCTATATGCTTCTGCATTTCTATCCATGTCTTTTCAGGGAAATATCAGCATCCTATATGCATCTTTTCCCGGAAAATTCCTGTTTTTACACTCTACACACCGATCCCAAGTGTCCTGATCAGAGCATAAACTGCTGCGCATAATACCACAGTAAGCAGCAGCATGGCAAAGATCTGCCCTCTTTTATCTGCCTCCTTCTGACTTATCGCACGTCTTCTTTTCTTCTCTGTTTTCTTTGGTTCTTCTGCTACATCAATAAATTCAAGTTCTTCTTTTTGCATATCACATCACCTCTCACAGCTATAACGTGATTATAGCAAAAATTTCTTCAAAAAAACTGTAGCCATTCTTAAAGCTGTCTAAAGATTTTCTTAAGGCAGCTCAGGCTGTAAATTCACTGTACAGTGCCACATGGTCATAAATACACCGCCATGCACTGGTAGAATCGGCAGTCACACAGATATAACCGTTTCCGTTCTGATCCTCTCCATAGCTGGCTGCACAGTTTCCGGACTGCACCACATACCCGGTCTTGCCACAGACGATCTCTGCTCCGGTTTCCTTATCCTCGATCCGGCGCAGAAACCAGTTGGATATGGTAATCCCATCCGGGTGCTCTGCCGTAGCAGATGTCGTATAAGTATGTGCTGACATAACCTCTCTGCAAAGTGGATTATCCATCGCGGCTTCCATGATCATCGCCATATCATAAACTGTGCAGCGATGTGCCTCATCATATAATCCGACACAGTTTGTAAAATGTGCCGTGTCAGAAAGACCAAGCTCCTGCAGCTTTTCATTCATCAGCTCCACAAATGCCTCCTGACTCCCGGCCACATAGGTTGCCAGTGCCAGTGCAGCATCTGCGCCGGAGGGCAAGATCGTTCCATAGAAAAGATCCCGTACTGTCACTCTCTCATTCTCTGCGAAGCCCACACTGCTGCAGTCGTTACTGTAGCTGTAATCTGTAATATCTATGGTGATCGTCACCTTATCGTCAAGATTCTTTTCCTCAATTTGCTCTGCTGCCACAAGTACCGTCAGGATCTTGGTCATGGATGCCGGATCAATGACCTGTCTGGCTGCCCGCTGTGCAAGGATCTCATTTTTCTTCAGATCGATAAAAATGGCATTGCTGCTGATGACCTCCTCGCTGACTGCTTTCATATCCGGAGATTCTGCTGCCTCATATATTTTATTTTCTTCAGGCTCTGCTGCCTGTACTTCTGCTGGCTCTTTCTGATCTGCTAAAGGTAAGGACTCCTCTGCTTCTGTTTCTGCCACTGCCTGAAGCTCTGCTGTTTCTATCTGTACACCCTGCTGCTCTTCATTTTTATTTCTTTTTGAAATACCATTACCGATCAGAACAACCAGAACAGCTATAAAAACTACAGCTCCAATTGCACCAAAACGGAAGTACTTCCGAAACAGTGCCTGCTGCTTCTTCTTACGCTTCATCTCTGCGAGCCGGCGCTGCCTTCTTTCTCTGGCTGCATCATATTCATCAAACTGCTCTTCCAATAATCAAACTCCTCTATATACTGCTGCTTCCGCAGCCGCTTGTTTTCCTTCTGCGCACACAAAGAACAGGATAGCCTTACGGCTATCCTGCAATAAACTGATTCTTCTCTCCATCGTAGGTATATCCTATCCCGGAAAGTGTCTTCTGTATCTGCTCCTTATCCTCATCCAGATCCTCACAGAGAGCATCCAGACTTCCATAAAAATCACGGAGCTTCATATTTATAATACTCAAAAGCATATTTGCGTCCTGCGGTAACATCCTGTAACCTCCTGTCTGTTTCTGCAGTCCTTATGCTTTCTTCTCCACCCTGGCTGTAAGCTCTCCGTTCACTGCATCGATCAGGATCGTATCACCCTCATCCGTCTCATCAGCAAGGATCAGCTTGGCTGCCAGTGTTTCAACATATTTCTGTACATATCGCTTCAAGGGCCTTGCACCATAAACCGGATCATAGGCATTCTCCACGATCAGGTTCTCTGCTTCCGGAGTCAGCTTTACGGTAAGCTCCTTATCTGCAAGTCTCTTATTCAGGTCTGCAATGATAAGTTTAATTATGCCACCGATATTATCTCTGGTCAATGGTTTGAACAAAATCGTTTCGTCCAGACGGTTCAGGAATTCCGGTCTGAAGTGGGCACGCAGATCATTCATAACCTGCTTCTCCGCTTCTTCACTGATATTGCCCTTCTCATCAATTCCATCAAGCAGATAGGACGCTCCGATATTGGATGTCATGATCAGGATCGTGTTCTTAAAGTCTACGGTACGTCCCTGGGAATCCGTGATACGTCCATCATCCAGTACCTGCAGAAGTACATTAAATACATCCGGGTGAGCCTTTTCGATCTCATCAAACAGGACAACGGAATACGGTTTCCTCCTGACGGCCTCTGTCAGCTGTCCGCCCTCTTCATAACCAACATATCCAGGAGGCGCTCCGATCAGTCTGGACACAGAATATTTCTCCATGTACTCGCTCATATCGATACGCACCATATTGTTCTCATCATCAAACAGGGCTGCTGCCAGAGCCTTTGCAAGCTCCGTCTTACCTACACCGGTAGGTCCGAGGAACAGGAAGGAACCGATCGGCTTTCTGGGATCCTTAATACCTGCCTTGGAACGGATGATCGCCTCTGTCACCTTCGTAACACCCTCATCCTGTCCGATCACCCTCTTATGCAGCTCTTCGTCCAGATGCAGCGTTTTATTTCTCTCACTCTCCGTCAGCTTGGCAACCGGGATACCTGTCCATCTGGAAATGATCCTTGCGATCTCCTCTTCGGATACGCTCTCATGAACCAGGGAAAGATCCTTATTCTTTACGTTTGCTTCCTCGATCTCAAGCTGCTTCTTCAGGCTTGGAAGAGTACTGTAGTTCAGCTCACTGGCCTTGGCAAAATCACCCTCCCGCTGAGCAATCTCTATCTGATTATTAACATTTTCAATTTCCTCACGGAGCTTTGACAGCTTCTCAACGGAAGCCTTTTCGTTCTCCCACTGTGCCTTTCTGTTACTGAACTCTTCCTTCAGCTCAGCCAGCTCCTTCTGAAGATCCTCCAGTCTCTCCTGGCTGAGTCTGTCATCCTCCTTTTTCAGGGCGATCTCTTCAATCGAAAGCTGGTCGATCTTACGCTTCAGCTCATCCAGCTCTGTAGGCATGGAATCCAGCTCCGTCTTGATCAGGGCACAGGCTTCATCCACCAGGTCAATCGCCTTATCCGGCAGGAACCTGTCAGAAATATATCTGTGAGAAAGCACTGCTGCACTGACGAGGGCATTGTCCATGATCTTGACACCATGGTAGACCTCATATCTCTCTTTCAGTCCACGGAGAATGGAAATAGTATCCTCAACAGTAGGCTCCTCTACCATAACCGGCTGGAAACGACGCTCCAGTGCCGCATCCTTTTCAATATACTGACGATACTCGTCCAACGTGGTTGCCCCGATACAGTGCAGCTCACCTCTTGCCAGCATAGGCTTTAACATATTACCGGCATCCAGTGCACCATCTGTCTTGCCTGCACCAACAATGGTATGCAGCTCATCAATGAACAGAATGATCTGTCCCTCACTGTTCTTCACATCCTCAAGAACCGCTTTCAGACGCTCCTCAAATTCTCCTCTGTACTTGGCACCCGCTACCAGTGCTCCCATGTCCAGTGCAAAAATCTTTTTATCCTTCAGTCCCTGCGGTACATCACCTTTCACAATACGCTGTGCCAGACCTTCTACAACTGCTGTCTTACCTACACCAGGCTCACCGATCAGAACCGGGTTATTCTTCGTCTTACGGGAAAGGATACGGATCACATTTCTGATCTCGTTATCCCTGCCAATAACCGGATCCAGCTTCTGGTCTCTGGCCTTCTCTACCAGATCCTGTCCGTATTTGGTAAGTGTATCGTAAGTTGCCTCCGGATTGTCACTGGTGACTCTCTGATTGCCTCTTACCGTAGACAATGCCTGTAAAAACCGCTCTCTGGTGATGCCAAACTCACGGAACAGCTCCTTCATGGAAGGACTCGGATACTTGATCATGGCGAGCATCAGATGTTCCACAGAGACATACTCATCTCCAAACACCTTCATCTCATCCTCAGCAGAGATCAGTACCTTGTTCAGATACTGCCCCACATAGGACTGTCCTCCCTGAACCTTGGTTCTCTTACTGATCATCTCTTCGACTTTGTTCACAAAGTACTGCTGATTGATCTCCATCTTCTCGATCATTTTTAAAATCAGGCTGTCCTCCATAGTCAGCAGACTATAAAGAAGATGCTCCTGCTCTATTTCCTGATTGCCATAATCGCTGGCAATTTTCTCACATCCCTGTACGGCTTCCATAGATTTCTGGGTAAATTTATTGATGTTCATAAGCACACCTCCTACTCATGTTCTATTGATACTATAACACCAGTTGTTAGCACTGTCAACAGGTGAGTGCTAATTATTTGTGAAACTTCTGTGAAATCTATGAGTCACGCATATTTCCTGGAAAAGCTTTTCCTCCGGCCCACATGACAGGAAGATCTCTTTTAAAACAGATCCAGCATATTATCAAGATAGATTTCTTCCCTGACACGAAGCTGATACTCCGGCTTCGTCATATAATAAAGAAGAAACTCCAGTATCAGCGCACTGCCAAGTCCCCGGCCTTCAATCTTAAAGTTGGAAAATCCCATAGGCAGATACACATTCCTTATGTCGTCAATACCGATAAATCCAGGATTTTCCATGGCTCTGGAAAAACGATAGCCTTCCCTGATATCCGGTGCCGTACAGGAAAAATCAGGACAGACTTCCCCAAGATTCTTTCTACTGACTGCTTCGTAGCAGCGTTTTCTGTCTTTACACCCAAAGAAACAGCACTCATTACACAGAAATTCTACCTTGTCCCTTTGTTCCTCTGTCAGTGTCTGCAGTCTGTCAAAGGCTTTATTTAACCGGAAATCTGGTACCACATACAGGAAATCTGATCTTTCCACTTCTTCTCTGAACTGTTGAAAGTCTGTCAGTACTTTGGTCGTAGAGGAAACAAAATAAAGATGGGGATAGTTTTCTTTCAGATAATCCAGCAGCAGATCCGAATGAATAATAACTCCATTTCTGATTTTGCTGCCCGCATCAAACAGTCTGCAGAGGTCATTACATTTTTTATCTGAAAGATGCTCCTTAGTAAGCAGCGAATTGCTGAAAGTCAGTCTGGCAGAAATTCCATATTTTTCCATGAGGGAAAGAACCTCCAAAGGGTCATGATCTCCAAAGGATGTCCGTCCCCCTCCCCAGATACAGTCCGAGGGTGCGCCATAGACAGACCCGATTTCACACCAGTCATAAAAATATTCCCTGTGATCATAAAACAGCGGCAAAAAGACACTGTAAAACTCATAAAATTCAAACAACCCGGGAAGATGATAATATGCTGTCTCTTTTTTCACGCTCTCCATGTCCTATCTGTACTCCAGTATTTCTTCCAGTTTCTTTCTTGAAGCAGCTCCACAGAATGCTAAAACGCAGTAATCTGATCTATCACATACAATGGCAGATTGACGAGCCATTCTTCTTTTTTATAATCTGCCATAGATGTACGAACAGATATTTCAGGTGAAAATTTTTCCTGATAACTCTTCAAGCTCTTCGCTCTGAGATTTACCTCTGCTTTTACTTCAACTGGGACAATCTTTTCTCCTGTGTCAACCACAAAGTCAATCTCGCAGGAGCCTCTGTCATTGGTGTAATAATAAATATCCAGATCCTCAATATTTTTTAACTGCTGGCAAACATATTGCTCTGTCAGTGCGCCTTTAAATTCTACAAAAAGATCATTTCCATCAAGCAGCGTATGCTGACGCAGTCCGGCCATACAGCCAAGAAGTCCAACATCCACTACAAACAGTTTAAATGCCTTCAGGTCCTCATAAGCCCGCAAGGGAATACCTGCCGTATTGACACGGCTGATTTTATGAACAAGTCCACAATCACTGAGCCACATAATTGCCGCCTCATAATCCTTCGCGCGAGCCCCTTCCCTGACAAGGCCATAAATAAACTTCTTATTTTCCTTCGCCAACTGAGAAGGAATACTGTTCCATATCATACGTAATCTCGGAACGATTTCATTAGGTGCATGCTTTGAGAAATCCTGTTCATAGGCCATAAGAATCCGCCTTTGAATTTCGCGAACCTCATTAAAATCTTTATTCTCTGCGAAGTTTTGCACAGCTTCAGGCATACCACCAACATAATAATAGTGTTTCAGTGCGTCAATATATGTCAGCTTAAAACTTGTGATCATTTGAAAATCCCGTTTGTCAATCAGTTCAGCAAACCTTTCCTGCCCATTTGCCATCAGAAACTCTCTGAAAGAAAGCGGATAAAGATTCATGAAATCTACCTTGCCAACTGGAAAAGATGTTCCCTGATGCAGGGCAATGCCAAGTAAGGAACCTGCACACACAATATGATACTGCGGCGCATTTTCATAAAAATATTTAAGTGAAGAAAGCGCCCTTGGAACTTCCTGTACTTCATCGAAGATCAATAAGGTATTGTCAGGATCAATTTTGTGTCCTGCATACAATTCCAATCCCATGATCAGACGCTCTGTATCCAGATCAGAAGCAAATAATTCTGCCATTCTGGAATTGGAATCAAAATTGATATATACAGTATCTGCATATGCCTGTTGTCCAAACTCCTTCATCAGCCAGGTCTTACCAACCTGACGTGCTCCTTCTATAATCATGGGCTTTCGATGTTTATTTTGTTTCCATTTTAACAGCTTTTCAATCGCAGTCCGGTACATACCTGCACCTCCATTATTCTCTATATAAATGTATCATAAGACATATTCGCAAAAAGTACAACGAACTTTTGCTCGTTTATCACATTTTTTACACCGAACTTTGTAACTATACAATCATTTCTGAAAACAATTCGGCCTTCAGCCAGTCATTCAATTTGGCCGCAATCTGCTCTACGCTGATAAAATCCTCTTTACAACCGATGGATGGATTAATAAAATGAAATCAATGCATACTAAAACTCCAAACTGTCCTCATTGAGCAGAAAATATTTCATACCCATAATCACAAAGCCTTCCTCATTTCTCCAAGGCTTTTTCGTTCCATTCACTATAACAATCTTCTTAAATGAATCCGGAATATTTCGGAATGAATTAAGTTCCTGCATCTGCTTTTCCTCAGAGATCATATCATAAGCCACTTGAATGTAATATCTCTGACTGCCCTGGTTCACTACAAAATCGACCTCTAATTGCTTATGAACCCTCTTTCCTTCACTATTCTTTGCAAATACATCTACAATACCAACATCCACATTGTAACCACGCACAAGCAGTTCATTATAAACAATGTTCTCCAAAATATGAGTCGGCTCCTGCTGTCTGAAATTCAGTCTGGCATTTCTAAGTCCAACATCCGAAAAATAGTATTTCAGATTTGCTCCTACATATTTTCTCCCCTTAATATCATACCGATTCGCTTTAGAAATCAAAAATGCTTCTGCCAGATAATCAATATGATTGGATATGGTTTTATTGCTGTAATTGATGCCTCTCTCACTTTTGAAAGTATTTGATATTTTTGTCGGATTGGTAGGTGCTCCAATGGCAGAAGCAAGAATATCCACCAAAGTGCCGATTTCATCAACATTTTGAATCCTGTTTCGCTCTACCACATCCTTGATATAAACATTGGTAAAAATATTTTTAAGATACTCAGCCTTTTGGCGTACCATAGGGAATTGTGCCACCTGTGGTAAACCACCATATGTCATATATTCCTCCCATGCATCATCATAATCTCCATCAAAAGCCGCATAAAACTCAGCAAAGGACAACGGATAAATTCTGATTTCATCTCCTCTGCCCCTAAATTCAGTTACAATATCACTAGATAAAAACTTAGAATTACTGCCGGTTACATACACGTCAATGTTACTGATACGAAGCAAACTATTCATCACTTCCTCAAATCGTGGCATAAACTGTACTTCATCCAAGAGCAGATAATACTTCTGGTCATCTTTCATTACATCTTTAATATGCTGATAACACTTCTTGGGATCTCTCAATTCCTCATTTTCTATTCCATCTAACGCAATCTCGATGATGTGGTCATTATCTACACCACTCTCCAATAAGTTTTTCTTAAACAATACAAATAACAGAAATGATTTGCCGCATCTCCTGATTCCTGTGATAATCTTAATCATTCCGTTATCTTTTCTTATCTTTAACTGTTCAAGATATGAATCTCTCTTAATCTCCACGATGCCACTCCTTATTTTTGTGCATTGCACAAATTTTAGTAACGTTATTTTACTACTAAATCATTTTCACTTCAATAGCTATTACTAAATTATGTGCATTTCTTTGGGAAAGCAGAGACAGACTGATAAATACAACTTATTATCGTAATAACGATCTTTCGTTTTCTCTATCTGCTTTTCAATACTGATATATTTCCCAACACTATATCCGTTTTTATACAGTGGAGTAGCGTTAGCAGCCTGCTCATCCTCCCTTTTTAACAATAACTCTTTTGCCCCGTTTTTCCGATTTTATCATATGCATTTTGCCCCGTTTTGATTACTTCACTAAATTGACTTACTTTTATATGTATCGGTATATAAACACTGTTTATTTCATGCAATCATCCAGAAAGCATCAGAAAAAGAAAGGGAAGGCAACCGAAATTGCCTTCCGCTCATTCTAAAACCCAGATTTAAAAATTCCCTGCAAGTGTTGTCCCAAACACCGGCAGATAGTCGCTGATAAAACGATCAGCATCAAGCCAGGAATACAGAGCCTCCGATGCCTGTAATGTATGTATGCTTTTATATGCTTCTGTAAAAACGATTTGCGTCAGATCCTGTGCATCTTCTTCCTTCTTCATGATCTGCCTTGCCCTGAAATACACTCTGTTGTAAGTTGCAGAATATACTTCATTAAAGCCTTTTTCTTCACCATTTTTCATCTGTTCTATGGCTTTTTTCAAACTGTCTTCCATAATTGTCTCTCCTTTGTACTTTGCTCCCGGCAGAATAACTGTCTGCTCCTTTCTAACAATAAGTACCGGCAAAATACATACTGGTTTTAAAAATATCTTACTTCCTTCCTTACTCCTTGTCTACAAAAATATCCCCAGCATGCTGGGGATATTTTCCCACTGTTTCTGACCATATAATAATTTTAAGGAGTTTATCAATATGATGTCATTTGCCCCATTGTGGAAAACATTAAAAGAAAAGAATTTATCTACCTACAAATTAATTAATGACTATGGCATCAGCAAGGGGACGATAGATAACCTGAAACATAACAGAAATGTTACTCTCCTGACTGTTGAACAGCTCTGCCACATTTTGGATTGTAAAGTAGAAGATATTGTTGTTTATATATTATTTTTATTGTATCATTTTGTTTTACATGTTATAGTTGTGTAAAAGCAGATAATATGTTTTATAATTCATCACAATAAATCAAAAATTCTCTAACTATTAACTTTTGCCTCGAATACTTGACATGATTCATGCATATGATATAATATCACTAATTAGTGGATGGCTGCTGTGCGGCCGCAGAAGAGTCTTGGAATAGTATTCTAGGGCTCTTTTTGCTATAGGAGAAACTCTTTCATGGAAAAAGAAATTAAATACTCAACGTCTGAACAACAATTAGAAAAACTGTTATCTCAACATCTCATTATTAATAATAGGAAACACGCTCTTATTGGTTTAAAATTATTTGGATATTCCAACCTGATTAAAAGCTATCGTGATCCATATATACTCAAAATAAACAATACTGTATATTATCGAGATGGTATAAGTTTTGAACAGATTTCTTCCCTTTATTTTTTTGATAAAGCCATTCGAAATACTGTCATGGCTGCTATGCAGGATCTGGAAGAACACATAAAAGAGATATCTGCAAATGTTATTGCCAGCTCCTTTGGTGTGAATCCAGACTCCTACTTGCAATTTAAAAACTATCAGAATAAAAGAAAACGAAATTCACATTTCTCTCTTACAACTATTCTTCAAACAATGAATACAGCTTTGCAAACTGATAAAGAACCCATACATCATTACAACCAAAAATATGGCATTGTTCCTCCCTGGATACTTTTTAAAAGTATATATTTTTCCACAATTGTAAATTACATAGATCAGTTCAAATCTTCTCAAAAAAAGATGATGGTTTCTTTTTTATATGATCCAGAACATTTAAATCTTTCAGAAGACGTTTTATGTAAATTAATGATGGACAGCTTGTATATCTGCATAGATTATCGAAATATGTCAGCACATGGTGGCCGAATATATAATTATACCAGTCCCAGTATACTACGGGCAGATGATATTTTTGGAGCAGATAGCCATGTTCCAGAATATGGTCTCAGCAAATTACTTTTTGTTCTTAGTCTTTTTAAATATCAAAACCCCTATAAACGTCTGAAACAGACACTATCTTCAGAATTAAACCGACATTGTCATGCCTACCCTCAGGATATTACATACCTTGGCCAAATTCTCAACATTAATATTACCCAGGAAAATATTGTCTGGATATCCCCCAAAAGTAAAAAGTATCATCTTCTTCCACATTGTTCAGGTTTAAGCGAATCTAAAAAATTTTATTTAAACGATGCCGTCAAAAATGGATACATCCCATGTAAACGCTGCTGTAAAAGATAATAAAAGGCAGCCTCCCTCATCAGGAAGCTGCCTTTACAAACTCTGTCAGTTTCTGTCTTGCGTCCGGACTCAGATGCTTTGGTACCTGAATCTGGATCACCGCATATTCATCACCTTTTTCCGAAGCATTCTTCATGGATACGATTCCTTTGCCCTTCAGCCGGATCTTTGTTCCGGACTGGGTTCCTTCTTTGATCTTGCAGCTTACCCGGCCATTTAAGGTGGGTACGATCGCCTCGCCGCCAAGGGCTGCTGTAGCAAAGGGAATTTCTACTGTTGTATAAATATCCATGCCCTTCCGTTCAAAGCCGGGTTTCTTAAGGACATTGACCTCCAAAAGCATATTACCGGCACCGCCGCCATTTCTGCCCGGCATGCCTTTGCCTTTCAGCCGGATCTTTTGTCCGGAATCAATACCTGCCGGGATATGAACCTGCAGGGATTCATCCTTTCCATCCGGTGACCGGAAATGAATCACCTTATCAGCGCCAAGAGCCGCTTCTTCAAAGGTAACATCCACCTTAGCCAGAACATCCTCTCCTTCCTGGCTGCGGCTTCTGCCCCCTCCTCCAAAGAACCCGCCATCGTTCTCAAAATCCTGCGTGTGGAAGCCTTTGGAGTGGAATCCACTGCCGAAGCCCTTTCCTTTGAAGCCTCCGAAAATACCATCAAAAATATCATCCAGATTATCTCCGGAATAATGGAACTCCTGATAGCCGCCACCGGGACCGCCATTAAAATGGAAGGTACCATCTGAGCCAAAACCGCCCTGATAGCCACCGGCTCCGGAGCTGCCGCCCCCTTCGTCAAAGGCAGCATGGCCAAACTGATCATACAGTTTTCTCTTTTCCTTATCACTTAATATATTATAAGCCTCCGTGACTTCCTTGAATTTCTCTTCAGCGGAGGGATTGTCCTTATTCATATCCGGGTGATATTTCTTCGCAAGCTTACGGTATGCTTTTTTGATTGCTGCGTCATCAGCATTTCTTGCTACGCCAAGTACTTCATAATAATCTCGTTTATCAGCCACTGTTCTCACCCTCTTTTCTGCTTATTCAAAAAATGCCCCGGAAAGTCCGGGGCAGGTTACCTGTCATCCTTCAATGGCAACATGTTTCTTTGTTTCCACTGCCTTCGCTTCCTTCTTTGGAACATCCAGCTTCAGAATACCATTTTCAAACCTTGCATGAATATCGGTATCAAGGATATCCTCACCTACATAGAAGCTTCTGCTCATTTCACCGGCATAACGCTCTCTGCAGATGTATTTACCTTTCTTATCGGCTTCATCCTTGTCAAGTCCCTTGGCTGCTGATACAGTCAGATAACCATTTTCAAGCTGAATCTCGATCTCATCCTTCTTGAATCCCGGCAGATCCATGATCACTTCATATCCCTCATCGGTCTCCCTGATATCTGTCTTCATCATGTTCTTCGCATGCCTGCCATACAGCTTCTTATTTACATCCGGGAATCCGAAACCATCCATTAAATCATCAAAGAAATCTCTTCCATATACACTGGGCATTAACATAAGTCATTCCTCCATTCTTTCCTCTTCATTTGTTCTACATGTAATATAACATCTATTATTAGCACTGTCAAGAGGTGAGTGCTAATTTTTTTGTGAAGATTTTGTGAACGCTACGAGTCATGCAAAATGGAGAAAAAACGCCCGGTAAGCTTAGCCACGGACTAATAATTTCTTCAAAAAATTCATCTTCCTGCTTGGTAGGCAACTAAAACAGTCAAAAATTAACCACCTCTGTTCGATTGGTTCGGGAAAAGATGTGCGTCACTCTTGGCTGAAAGTGATTCGCTAATGCAGAAAATTTAGGCTAATATAGTTTAGCTATATACAGTAGTGCCCCATCTTTTCCAATGCCAACCCAATCAATCGATCCGCCTGATCTGCCATGAACAGCGGGATATTCAGCACATCATCGTCCAGTTTCAGATTGTCCAATGAGAAACGGATGCGAAGCTTGACCTTATCAGGGAACAGTTCCTTGAACTTCTTCATACTCTTGCTGGTTGTGTTGGCTTCGGATTTGACCTCCACGGGGAAGATGTCGTTCTCCCGCTGAATGAGGAAATCCACCTCGTAAGGTGGGTTGTTCTGGCTCCAATAACGGGGCATGACTTCAAACTGAGTAATTAAAGTCTGCAACACAAAGTTTTCTGTTAATGCGCCTTTGAATTCAGTAAAAAGGCGGTTACCTTCGCCAAAGGCAGTGGGAGAAAGCTGTGCCAGACGGCGGAGCAGTCCCACATCCACCAGATAAATCTTGAAAGCCGACAGGTCATCGTAGGCTGCAATCGGCAGGCCGGGAGCTGAGCTGCGGTAAACCTTATGCACCAGACGGGCATCTACCAGCCATTGCAAGGCATCCTCGTACTCACGGGCTCGTGCTCCTTCCTTGACCACTTTATAGATGAACTTCTTGTTCTCTTTTGCCAGTTGAGAAGGAATGGATTTCCAAATCATTGAGATTTTCGGGAACTCGCTGAGATTAGGATGTTTTGCAAAATCACGCTCATAGGCTCCGATGATTCCGGATAATGCTTCCTGCATGGCAGAAACATCCCGTGCTTCCGTCCACATCAATACCGACTCCGGCATACCACCGGTAACATAGTACATTTTCAGCTTCTCATACAGCGGATTAAAGAAGGCGTCAGGGATGGGTTCAAGAGTATCCACCTGTTCCAGATACTGTGCCAGATTTTCATCACCGTTGGCAAGTAGGAATTCATTAAAGGTCATCGGGTCAATCTGCATAAAGTTGACCTTACCCACTGGAAAAGAGGACGGTTTCGCCAGCGCAATACCAAGCAGAGAACCAGCGCAGGCAACGTGGTACTGCGGTGCATTCTCGCAAAAATACTTCATAGAGTTAATGACCTTAGGACAGTCCTGCACCTCATCAAAAATGATAAGGGTTTTTTCAGGCACGATTTTTTGACCGCTTGCCAGCATAAGGTTTTGTAGAATCCGGTCCACATCCTTGGTTGTTTCAAAAAATTGCTTATATTCTTCATTTTCGTCGAAGTTAAAGTAAGCTGTATTTTCATAATAGCGCCTGCCGAACTCTTTCAGAATCCAAGTCTTACCCACCTGACGTACGCCCTTCAAGATTAAAGGCTTGCGGTAGGGAGAATTCTTCCAAGCCAGCAATTTATTTAAGATACATCGTTTCACAGAATCATTCCTCACATTTTTATTTTGATTTTTGTGCTAAATAATCACACTTTTATTATATGTGAAATCTATGAAAACTACAACCGAAAACACAAAATTATTTAATTCCATTTGGATATCCACCAACTGTGGATTATTTCTCAATGCGCCAGTTTCCAGCTTACCGCCTGCTGCCTTGCATCCACAAATCTCTTATAAAT
>ERZ1026860.1155-NODE-1155-length-14179-cov-6.539153_pt1 | contig 14179 bp, 13 predicted proteins | sample MGYA00380160_ERZ1026860 | MGnify/ENA primary metagenome ERZ1026860 (study PRJEB33269, sample SAMEA4719796) | human gut metagenome | biome: human-associated habitat; feature: organic feature; material: feces | place: Cameroon | collected 2013-10 ... | reverse complement strand
CTCAGCACGCAATCGCTTGCGTCCTGTGTGAATTACTTTGTTTGGAATTGTTTTACGTGTTTTTCCAACACGAAAATAGGTTCCGTTACAAGTTTTTCGATATTGTTCAATTTTCAAGGTCCTGTGCGCCTCAGCCTTAGCGGCTGACGACTTGATTATTTTATCACAGAAGTGATTTTTTGTCAAGCACTTTTTTTTTTCAGAAGCGTTTCGGCTTTTATCGAACGTAAGGCTCGCTTTTCAGCGTTCTCTCATTGATTCTTTCCGTTTGCTTCCGGCCCCCTCAAGAAGTCATTCTTTGTGGCGGCCCTTGGCGCTCAAGTATAATACCATACCGCCCGCCCCTTGTCAACACTTTTTTACAATTTCTTTTTCAAAATCTCAAAAGCAGCCGCTCGGCCCGGAAATGTTCCCGGCAAAGCGGCTGCTTTCTTTTATATAAGTATTCTATTCGGCTTATGCGTTCTGCGCAGCAACTTCTTTCAGGTGGGCGGAGAGCTTCATGTTCTCACTGTAGTCCACCGCCACCACGATCACGCTGGGCACATCCTGTTGGAATGCGTCTTCCAGTGTGGGGATCAGGTCTTCCGCCTTCTCCACACGGTAGCCCTTGCAGTGCATGGCCTCCGCCAGCAGCTTGAAGTCGGGGTTCGTGAAATCCACATAGCAGTGCTCCCCATTGAACTGCTCCTGCTCCTTCCACTTGATGAGACCGTAGCTGGAATCCTCCCAGATCAAGGTCACAAAGGGCACCTTCTCGCGGACCGCTGTTTCCAGCTCCTGGCTGTTCATCAGAAAACCTCCATCGCCGCAAACGGCCAGCACCTTTTTGTCCGGGTTGAGCAGCTTGGCTGCAAACGCGCCGGGCACCGAGAAGCCCATGCTGGCGAAGCCGTTGGAGATCAGGCAGGTGCTGGGCTCGTAGCAGTCGTAGTGGCGGGCGATCCACATCTTGTGGGCACCCACATCGCTCAGCAGGATGTCGCTGCGGCCCATCACCTTCCGCACATCCGAGAGGATGCGGGCAGGCTTCATGGGGTAGCTGCTGTCGGCTGCCATGGCCTCGTGCTCAGCCTTCAGGGTCTCCCGCAGCTTCAATGCAAACTCCGGCTCACCCGTGCGGTGGGCACAGCGCAGGATCTCATACACGCTCTCGGAGATATCGCCCACGACTTCCACCGCAGGCTGATACCGTTTGTTGACGTCCGCCGGGGCGTTGTCGATGTGCACGATGGTCATGTCCGGGCGGGCACCCCATTTGGCGGGTGCACACTCCACGATGTCGTAACCGATGGCGATGACCACATCCGCGCGGTCAAAGACCTGATTGACATAATCCTTCTGGGGGATGCCGATGGTCCACAGGCTGTACTTGTCATCCATGGGCACCACGCCCTTGGCCATCATGGTGTTGACCACCGGGATATGCAACCGGTCGGCCATTTCGGTAATGGCGGCGGAGGCGTGGGCGCGGACCGCGCCGGTGCCTACGAGGATGACCGGGTCCTTTGCCTCGGTGATGATCTTACCCGCCGCTGCAATGTGGGTGGGGTCGGCGTAAAGGTCGTGCACCTGCTGGCGCTTCAGAGGCACCGCGTCCGCAGGCATCTTGGCGATGTTCTGGGGCAGGTCGATGTGGGTGGCACCGGGCTTGCCTTTCTCGGCGTGCTTGAAAGCCAGGCGGACGATCTCGCCCACCGTGTCGGGGCGGATGACCTGCTTGGAGCGCTTGGTGATGGGCTCAAACAGGGAGCACAGATCCAGGTACTGGTGGCTGGTCAGCTGCATACGGTCGGTGCCCACCTGGCCGGTGATGGCCACCAGCGGTGCGCCGTCCAGGTACGCATCGGCTACGCCGGTGACGAGGTTGGTGGCACCGGGCCCCAGGGTGGACAGGCAGACGCCTGCGTGGCCGGTCAGGCGGCCGTACACATCGGCCATAAAAGCAGCGCCCTGCTCGTGGCGGGTGGGGATGAAGCGGATCTTGCTGTCCCGGATGGCAAACATCAGGTCCAGCGTCTCCTCACCGGGGATGCCGAAGATCACATCCACACCCTCGGCTTCGAGGCAGTCCACCAGGACCTGTGCGGTGTTCTTCATGGGGGTTGTTTCTTCCTTCATAGTCGTTCCTCCAAATCATTGGCCCTATGCCCAAACAAAAAAGGCAGCGTGAGCCTCAACCGGGCCACGCTGCCTTATCTGCGCCTATTGTAATGGATTTCGGCCGATTTCTCAAGAGCCAATTTGGCCAAAAAGAGCTGCATTTTCCTGTTTTGCGCACAGCACACTTGACAAAGAGCGGCATTCGCTCGTATCATGGAGAAAAAGCGTTGACGACAAGCGCTTGCGTTCCGCGTGAGTTTTTGTGTTTTTCACGCTTCACCGTATTAAAGAGGGAAAATTTATGAAGTATCTTGCGATTCGCGGCTGCCGCATCGGCGAGGGCCGCCCCAAAGTGATCCTGCCCATCGTGGAGCAGACCGAAGAAGCCATTCTGGAAAAGGCCGCACAGTTTTCCACATGGAAGGCCGATTGTGTGGAATGGCGGGTCGATCTGTTTGCAGACGCCCAAGACCTTTCCGCCGTTGCCCGCTGCGCGGCAAAGCTGCGCGTTGCCCTGAAAGACAAGCTGCTTCTCATCACTTTCCGCACCAAAGCGGAGGGCGGCCATGCTGCGCTGTCTCACGAAGACTATCTTCGCTTTTTCCGCACCGTTCTCGATACCGATTGTGCCGACCTGATCGATCTGGAGTTTTTCACCGCCGGGGCAGACCTCCCCGGCCTGATCGCGGACGCCCACACGGCCGGGGCAGCTGTCGTCTGCTCCAGCCACGATTTCCAGAAGACCCCGCCCAGGGCTGAGCTTGTGGACCGCATGGTTCGGATGCAGCAGGCCGGGGCCGACCTGCCCAAGCTGGCCGTCATGCCCCGCAGCCGCACCGATGTGCTCACCCTGCTGGCCGCCACCGCTGAGATGGCGGACTGCCACCCCGACACCCCCGTCATCACCATGAGCATGGGGGCTTTGGGGGCCGTCTCCCGCCTTGCCGGCGAGGCCTTTGGTTCCGCGATGACCTTTGCCAACCCCGGCACGGCCAGCGCCCCCGGCCAAATCCCGCTGGATGTGGTCAATGCCGCGTTAGAGTGCCTGAAGTTATAAACGGGTCCCGCACATACACAAACACCAGCTCCGCCGTCATAAAGCACCAGATGATGGGTTCGCAGAGGATCACGGCATCGTAGGCAAAGCGGGGGATGAAGAGCAGGACAAAGAGGATCTTGCCCACAAACTCGATGACGCTGGAAAAGAGGGGCAGCACCTTCTGGCCCAGGCTCTGCAGCGCGTAGCGGGTGGACAGCAGAACACCCAGCACCGCATAGAAGGGGGCGTTCCAGATGAGGTACTTCGCGCCGTTTTCCAGCACGACGGGCTCGCTGGAGCCCGAGACGAGCTTGACCATCCACTCGGCGCTGAACTGCATCAGCACCACGGAGAGCACCGCCACGACGACGGAATAGAGATAGATATCCCGCATCCCTCTGCGGACGCGCTCGGGCTTGCCTGCGCCGTAGTTCTGGGAGACATAGGTGGAGGCGGCGTTTGCCATGGCGATGAGAGGCATATCGGTAAAGGCAAACAACTTGCGCGCCGCCGTGTGGCCCGCGATGACCTTTGTGCCCAGGCCGTTGATGCCGTATTGCAGCACAACGGAGCCCGCCGAGACGATGCTGCTCATCAGGCCCATGGAAAGGCTCTGGCTGAACAGATCCCAATACAGCTTTTTGTGGATGTGGAAGTGCTTCTTCTCCGGCAGGAGGATCTTGGTTTTGGCAAAGATGTAGAAGATGCAGAGCACCACGGACACCCCCTGCGAGAGGACGGTGGCCACGGCTGCACCGCGGACGCCCATGCCGCCGTAGGCGATGAAGAGGAGGTCCAGCACGACGTTGAGGGCCGAGGAGATGAGCAGGAAGACCAGCGGCATCACGCTGTTGCCGATGGCCCGCAGCAATCCGGCACAGAGGTTGTAGGCAAACATGACCAGCACGCCGAGGTCGATGATGTGGATGTAGCCGTAGGCCTCTTCCAGAATTTCCGCCGGGGTATCCAGCAGCACCAGCAGCGGGTGCAGGCCCACAAGGCCCGCCAGCGTGATAAGCACCGAAGCCGCAAGGCCGATGATGAGGGAGCCTGCCACCGTCTTTTTGAGCAGGTCTTCGTCCTGCGCGCCGTAGGAGCGCGCCGCTACGATGGCCAGACCGTTGCCGATGCCGAGGCCAAAGCCCACCAGAAGCTCGTAGATGGAGCCGCAGGCGCCTATGGCCGCCAGCGCTTCGTCGCCCAGCACATTGCCGACGATCATGGTATCCACGGTGTTGTACAGCTGCTGGAAAAGGTTCGACACCAGAATGGGCAGCATAAAGAGGACAAGGCTCTTGAAGATGGGGCCGTTCATCAGGTCTACGCTCTGGTTGAAGCGATTCTTTTTTGCGGGGTAAGTCAGGGTCATACGATTCCTCCCATTGGCAGAAAGAACCCTCTCCATCTTGCTTTCGCATGGACGGAGAGGGTCAATTTAAGTTCAGATCTCCTGGCTCTCAAAGCCGTTGACGGTCAGCACTTCCACGCTGGCAAAGCCTGCGGCCTTGAGGGCAGCAGCCGCCTCGTCGAAGCCGTAGGTCAGGCTGGAAGCATCGTGGGCGTCGGAGGTGATGATGACCTTGCCGCCCATCTTGTTCCACTCGCCCAGCAGCCAGGGGCCGGGGTAAAAATCCTTGCGGTAGCCGCGGTAGACGCCGCCGGTGTTCACCTCCAACAGGCAGCCGTTTTCTTTGGCAGCCTGCAGTGCCTTGAGGGCGGCAGCCTTATAGCGGGGAGCTTCTTCATCGAAGAACTCGCCCTCGGCGTTCAGCTTTTTGATGAGGTCGATGTGGGCAAGGATGTCGGGCTTGAGGGCCGCGACCTTTTCCACCTCGGCAAAATATGCCTCGACGGCTGCCAGCGGGTCGCCGTCAAAGTCGTCGTAGATGCAGTCGTGCAGGTCCTGCGGGCGGAAATCGATCTCATAATACTTGCCGGTGTTCTTGCCGTAGAGGTGGTGTGCCGAGCCGATCCAGTAATCGTAGCCGGTGCGCTTGTCCTCGCTGAGGATGTCCCACTCGATACCGCAGAGGATATCCACCTTGCCCTTGTACTCGGTCTTGAGCTTGGAAATGGTGGCCTTATACTGGGCGGTGCGGCTGGGGCTCATGCAGTATTCACGGTCGCGCTGGGTATAGCTATGGCCCGTGAAGCCCAGTGTGGTCAGCCCCTGCGCACAGGCAGCGCTGGCCATCTCCTGTAAGGTATTTTTGCCGTCACACATCGTCGAGTGACAATGTACACTGGACTTTCGGTAATCTGCCATAGTGAATTCACTGCATCCTTTCCTGTTTGACCTTGTGGTCGATGACATGGCGTTTTTCCAGCTCACGGGTGATGTCCTCCACCGTGATGCCTGCCTGCACCATCAGCACCAGCACGTGGTAAGCCAGATCGCTGATCTCATAGATGGTCTCGGCCTTGTCTTCCTTTTCGCCCGCAATGATGACCTCGGTGCACTCCTCGCCCACCTTTTTCAGGATCTTCTCCTTGCCTTTTTCAAAAAGATAGGTGGTGTAGCTGCCCTCCTGCGGGTCTGTCTTGCGGCCTTTGATGAGCTGATACAGCCCCTGCCAGCTGAACTGCTTGAGCTCCGGCGAGACGTACACTTCCTGGAAGAAGCAGCTCTCCGCGCCGGTGTGGCAGGCCGGGCCGGATTTTACCACTTCCACCACCAGCGCGTCGGCGTCGCAGTCGGCGGTGATGGACACCACCCGCTGCACATTGCCGCTGGTCTCCCCTTTGCGCCAGATCTCCTGACGGCTCCGGCTCCAGAAGACCGTGCGGCCCTCGGCGATGGTCAGTGCCAGCGTCTCGGCGTTCATATACGCCAGCGTCAGCACCTCTTTGGTGTAGTGATCCTGCACGATGGCAGGAATGAGGCCCTTTTCATCAAATTTCAGTTCCATATTGGTTACTCCCGCCCCAAATGGGGACACCTATAGTTTATCCGATTCCGATGGGAAACGCAAGGGGTTCACAGCCGCATTTCCACGCCATTTTCATTCAGGTACTCTTTTAAGCTGCGGATGGTCAGCAGTTTCTGGTGGAAAATGCCTGCCGCCAGCCCCGCATCGATGCCTTTGTGGTGGAACAGCTCCAGAAAATCCTCTTTTTTGCCCGCGCCGCCGCTGGCGATGATGGGCACGTTCACCCTTGCCGCCACCGCGTCCAGCATTTCCAGGTCAAAGCCATTCCGCACGCCGTCGGTGTCGATGCTGTTGAGGCACACCTCCCCGGCACCGTGGTCCACGGCCCAGCCGATCCACTCCAGTGCATCCCGGCCGGTATCCTCGCGCCCGCCCTTGGCAAACACGCGGAACTGCCCGTCCACCCGCTTGACGTCTGCGGAGAGGACGACGCACTGGTTGCCGTAGCGCTGGGCCGCCGCCGGGATGAGGTCCGGTTTTTTCAGCGCCCCCGAGTTCACGCTGACCTTATCGGCCCCGCACTTGAGCACCCGGTCAAAATCTTCCAATGTGTTGATGCCGCCGCCCACGGTGAGGGGGATGAAAATTTCACTGGCAACTTGGGTCAGGATCTCCGTAAAGAGGGCGCGGCCCTCAAAGCTGGCGGTGATGTCGTAAAACACCAGCTCGTCGGCCCCGGCGGCATTGTACAGCCGGGCCATCTCCACAGGGTCGGCCACGTCCTTGATGCCCTCAAAGTTGGTCCCCTTGACCACCCGGCCATTGCGGACGTCCAGGCAGGGGATGATGCGTTTTGTGATCATTTTCGTTCCCCTCCGTTTAATTCTGCACCAGTTCTACACAACGTTTCAGGTCCAGTGCCCCGGTGTAGAGGCTCTTGCCCAGAATGGCCGCGGCAAGGCCCATCTGCTCCAGCTCCAGCAGCTCCGCTTCCGAGGAGATGCCGCCGCTGGCCGTAAACTCCACCCCGGGCACTTCGGCTTGCAGTTGCCGGTAGAGGGCAAGATTCGTGCCCTGCATGGCCCCATCGCAGGCGATGTCGGTGTAGATGATGGCCCTGCAGCCTGCATCGGCCAACCGCTTGCAGAAGTCCACGCCCTTTTCGGCGCTGACCTCTTTCCAGCCATGGATAGCCACATAACCGTCCTTTGCATCCACCCCCACGGCGATCTTCTCGCCGTATTTTTGCAGCATCCGGGCCGTGAAATCAAAATCCGTCACGGCCACGCTGCCCAGGATGCAGCGGCCCACGCCGAGGGAAAGATATTTTTCAATGCGCTCCTCGGTGCGGATGCCGCCGCCCACCTCGATGAACAAGCCCCCCTGCTCTGCCAGCGCAGCAATGGTGTCGTAGTTGGAGAGAGTGCCGTCCTTCGCGCCGTCCAGATCGACGACGTGGAGGTATTTTGCCCCGGCAGAGAGGAACGCCCGGGCCTGTGCGCAGGGGTCGGCGCCGTAGACGGTCATGCGGTCGTAGTCGCCCTGCGTCAGCCGGACGACCTGGCCGCCGCGCAGGTCAATGGCTGGAAAAAGTTTCATCGTAGAACTCCTTCAAAAACAGAACCTCTCCGTCACCTTCGGTGACACCTCTCCTAATAGGAGAGGCAAGAAACGTGCCTTGGCTCCCCTGCTAGGGGAGCTGGCGCGAAGCGCCTGAGAGGTTAAAGCTCACTGAACGCCTTCAAAATGCGCAGCCCCGTGTCCCCGCTCTTTTCCGGGTGGAACTGCGTCCCGTACACCCTCCCGGCCCGGACGACGCCGGTGACGGGGAGGGAGTAATCGCTCACAGCCAGCGTGCTGGCCTCACAATGCCTGCCGTAGTAGCTGTGGACGTAGTAGACATACTCGCCCTCTCGGATGTAGCGGAACAGCGGGTCGTCCCTCACCATGTGCAGCGCGTTCCAGCCGATCTGCGGCACTTTCAGCGCCGGGTCTTTCAGATCGGGCTCCAGCGGGCAGACCTCGCCGGGCACAAAGCCCAGGCCCGCGTGCTCGCCGTACTCATAGCTTTTTTCAAACAGCAGCTGCATCCCCAGGCAGATGCCCAGCAGGGGCTTTTTCCGGGCTTCCTCCCGGATGACGGGCACGAGACCCGTGGCTTCCAGTTTTGCCATGGCGTCGCCAAAGGCTCCCACGCCGGGCAGGATGATGCGGTCCGCCGCCCGCAGCACGGCGGGGTCTGCCGTTACCACGGCGTCCAGCCCCAGGTGGGCCAGGCTTGAACGCAGGCTGAACAGGTTGCCCACGCCGTAATCCACAATTGCGATCATACCAGCAGTCCTTTCGTGGAGGGGATCTCGTCCCGGTGGGCAGCGTCGATGCGGACAGCCTCGGCCAGCGCCCGGCCCGCCCCCTTGAAGCAGGCTTCCAGGATGTGGTGGGTGTTCTCGCCCGCAAACTGGACGAAGTGGACGGTGGCGGGCACGTTGCGGGCAAAGCCCAGCCAGAACTCCGGCACACACTCCACGTCGAAATCGCCCACTTTTTCGGTCTTGCAGTGGACATCCCAGTTCAGGGTGGCCCGGCCGGAGAGATCGACGGCGCAGAGCACCAGCGATTCGTCCATGGGTAAATAGAAATTGCCATAGCGGCGGATGCCCCGCATCTCGCCCAGTGCCTCGGCAAAGGCCTGCCCCAGCGCAATGCCCACGTCCTCGGCGGTGTGGTGGTAATCCACCTCCACGTCGCCGTGGCAGGTCAGCACCAGATCGAACCGGCCGTGCCGCGCAAACAGCTCCAGCATGTGGTTCAAAAAGCCGCAGCCCGTGTCCACCTGATAGCGGCCCGCACCGTCAAGGTTGAGGGTCAGCTCGATCTGGGTCTCGTTGGTGTTGCGTTCAATGGTCACTTCCCGCATGGCTCATCCCTCCAAAATCTCATCCAGTTTGTTCAGCAGCACCTGCATCTGTTCCGGCGTGCCGATGGTGATGCGCAGTCCGTTGGCAATGCGCGGGGCGTCGAAATGCCGGACAAGGACGCCTTTTTCTTTCAACATTCGGTAAAGTTCGCCGCCGTCTTTCCGCTCCGTGGATGCAAACAGGAAATTGGAGCGGCTGTCCAGCACCGCAAAGCCCCGTTTCTGCAATGCGGCCTTGGTCTGCTCCCGCGTCTCGATGATGGCAGCGCGGGTCTTTTCAAAGTAGGTGGTATCCTCCAGCGCCGCCGCGCCCGCCTTGAGGGTGAGCCGATTGATGTTGTAGGGGTTGAGGCTGAACTTGACCCGGTTCAAATCGGCGATGAGGGCCGCATTGCCCATGGCCAGCCCCAGCCGTGCGCCCGCCAGCTGGCGGGATTTGGAGAAGGTCTGCACCACCAGCAAATTGTCGTATTGGTCGATGAGGGGCACGCAGCTCTCGCCGCCAAAGTCCACATAGGCTTCGTCCACGATGACGACGTTGTCCGGGTTTGCCTTCAAAATGCCCTCGATGGCGCTGCGGGGCAAAGCCAGCCCCGTGGGGGCGTTGGGGTTGGCGATGACGATGGTCTCGCCCAGGCCGTAGTAGTCCTTCGGGTCCAGCGTAAAATCCTCTTTCAGCGGGAGGATGTGGCTGGGGATGTGCATCAGGCCGCACCAGACCCCATAGCAGCCGTAGGTGATATCGGCATAGGCCAGCGGGTGCTGCTCATCGCAGAAGGCCCGCAGCGCAAAAAAGAGGTTTTCGTCGCTGCCGTTGCCGGGCATGATCTGCTCCGGCTTCAAGCCAAAGTGGGCCGCCGCCATCCTCAGCAGGTCGGTGCAGGCGGGGTCGGAGTAAAGGCGGAGCTTTTCCACCTCGTGCTCGCTCACCGCCGCCACCACCGCCGGAGAAGGCAGGTAGGGGCTCTCGTTGGTGTTCAGCTTGATGTACTGCTGGTCCTGCGGCTGTTCCCCCGGGGTGTAGGGGGTGAGAGCTGCCAGGCGGGGAGAAAGATATTTACTCATAGAACCCTCTCAGTCATTGCTTCGCAATGCCAGCTCCCCCGAAGGGGGAGCTTTTGTAGCGTTACCCTCTTTGCCAAGGGCTCCCCCTTCGGGGGAGCTGGCGCGTCAGCGCCTGAGAGGGTTACTCGTATCGGATCGTCACACTGCGGGCGTGGGCGTGCAGGCCCTCCCGCTCGGCAAAATCCGCAATGCGGGGGGCAACGGCCTCCAGCGCCTCGCGGGTGTAATACAAAAAGCTGGATTTCTTGACGAAATCGTCCACGCCCAGCGGGCTGGAGAAGCGGGCCGTGCCGCTGGTGGGCAGGGTGTGGTTGGGGCCTGCAAAGTAATCGCCCAGGGCCTCGGGCACATTGCGGCCCAGGAAGATGCTGCCCGCGTTTTTGATCTCGTTCAGCACCCCGAAGGGGTCCTCCACGCAGACCTCCAGATGCTCCGGCGCAATGATGTTGCAGGCCTCAATGGCCTTGTGCAGGTCGGTGCAGACGATGATCTTCCCGTTGTCGTCCACGCTGGCGCGGGCAATGGCGGCGCGGGGCAGCTGGGGAATTTGAATTTCCAGTTCCGCCTGCACGGCCTTGGCCAGCGCCTCGCTGTCCGTCACGAGGACGGGGCTGGCCAGCTTGTCGTGCTCGGCCTGGCTCAGCAGGTCGGCCGCCACCCACGCCGGGTCGCACCCGCCGTCCGCCAGCACCAAAATCTCGCTGGGGCCTGCGATCATGTCGATGCCCACCTTGCCAAAGACCTTCCGCTTGGCGGTGGCAACGTAGATGTTGCCCGGGCCCACAATCTTATCCACCGCCGGGATGCTCTCGGTGCCGTAGGCCAGCGCCGCCACGGCCTGCGCCCCGCCGGTCTTGAAAATTTTGGTCACGCCCGCCGTGGCCGCAGCCGCGAGGATGACGGGGTTCACCTTTCCGTCCTTGCCTGCCGGGGTGGTCATCACGATCTCGGACACCCCCGCCACTTTCGCCGGGATGACATCCATCAGCACGGTGGAGGGGTAGGCCGCCGTGCCGCCGGGAACGTAAACGCCCGCCTTCTCAATGGGGGTGTATTTCTGGCCCAGCACAATGCCGGGCTTATCGTTCACCACAAAATTTTTGTGCACCTGCTGGCGGTGGAAGGCCTCGATGTTGGCGGCGGCCTCCCGCAAAGTCTCCACAAAATAGGGGTCGGTGGCCGCAAAGGCCTCGTCGATCTCCTCCTGCGTCACCTGCAGTTCCTCGATGGCTGCGCCGTCAAATTTCAGTGCGTACTCCTTCAGCGCCGCATCGCCCCGGGCCCGCACATCGGCAATGATGCCGTCCACCACGTCCTCCACATTCTTCTCGGCGCGGATGTCGCGGTTCAAAATTTCTTCGGGCTTCAGCTCGTCAAAATTGTAAAGCTTGATCATTTTGCTGCCTCCTGTTCTGCGAGAGCGCCCCGCAGCTTTGTGAGCATTTCGTCCATTTCGTTGTGCTTGAACTGGTAGCTGGCCTTATTGGCGATGAACCGGGCCGAGATGGGCATAAACTCGGTGACGACCTTCAGGCCGTTCTCCCGCAGGGTGGTGCCCGTCTCCACAATGTCCACGATAACGTCGGACAGGCCCAGGATGGGGGCCAGCTCAATGGAGCCGTTCAGCTTGATGATGTCGATGTCCCGGCCCAGGGATGCGTAGTAGTTTTTTGCAATGTTGACGAACTTGGTCGCCACCCGCACCGGGCGGCTGGGGTCGTCCCGGTAATCCGCCGGGGCGGCTACGCACATCCGACATCTGCCCAGGCCCGTGTCCAGCAGCTCGTACACATCCGCAGCGGCTTCGGTGAGGATGTCCTTGCCCACGATGCCCACATCCGCCGCGCCGTGCTCGACGTAGATGGCCACATCGCTGGGCTTGACGAGGAAGTAGCGGATGCCTGCCGCCGGGTTTTCCACCACCAGCTTCCGGGTGGCGTTGTAGTCCTCGGGGCAGCCGTAGCCGATCCTGGCCAGCAGGTCGTAGACCTTGTCGCCCAGACGGCCCTTGGGCAGGGCCACGTTCAGCATCACTCGGTCGGTGTGCTGCTGCTGCACCGGCGGCAGCGGAGCGCTCAGGCGGTCCAGCTCGTCGAGGTAGACCGCAAAGCCGATGGCTCCGGCCCCGGGGGTAAATTTCTGCATCAGCAGGTCGTAGCGTCCGCCCTTCAGCAGCGGGCGGGGCAGGCTGCGCAGGTACCCCTGAAAAACAAGGCCGTTGTAGTATTCCATCTCGCCCGCCAGCGTCAGGTCCAGCCGGGCCGTGCCGCCCGCCTGTGCCAGCGGCGCGGCCAGTGTCCGCAGCTCGGCAGCGGCTTCCCGCATCCGGGCGTTCCGGCACAGGGCCTCGGCCTTGGGCAGGACGGCGGCGTAATCGCCGCTCAGCTCCAGCAGGGCTGTCAGGGCGTCTGCCCCGGTGCCCTCCAGCCCGGCAGCGGCTGCAGCGGCCCGCAGCTCGTGGATATTTTTGGCCCGCAGCGCCGCCAGCAGGCCGGGCCGGGCGGTTTCCGGCACGCCCAGCGCATCAAACAGCCCAAACAGGTAGCCCATGTGGCTCACTTCCAGCACCCAGGGCCGGCCCAGCTGCTCCAGCGACTGCGCCGCCAGACAGACGGCCTGCTCCACCGCTTCTTCGTCCACAGCCCCCAGCAGTTCCAAACCCATCTGGGAAATTTCTTGGAAGGTGTGGCTCTCCGCCGAGGGGCGGTAGACGTTTTCGTGGTAGTAGTATTTCAGCGTCTCGCCGGGGGCGGGCTGGGCGGTCTTGGCGATGGAGAGGGTCACATCCGGCTTCAGCGCCAGCAGCCGCCCGTCCAGATCGGTGAAGGTGATGACCTGCTCCGACGAGAGGAAGCTGCGGTTCTCCTGATACAGCCCGTACTCCTCAAACCGCCCCATGTGGTATTTGCGGCACCCCGCCGCCTCGTACAGCGCCCGCAGCGCAAAGGACGCCCGCTCCTTGGGCAGCAGCCGTGAAAGATCAAACTCCATCGCCTTTTTCCTCATTTCTTTCCCCAAACGCCCCCGCTTTGCGGCACACTCCGCCCGGGCGTTGCGTCGTTTGTTTTATTTTACTTTATCTTGATAAAGTTGTAAAGTGTAAAAGTGACAGCCTTTGCCGAAATTTCAAATCATTTTCTGGTGTGTTTGCATAGCTGTTGCCGCACAAAAAACAGCCCCGCAGGAGAAGTTTCTCCCACGGGGCTGCCGTGCACGCTGTGATGCTGTAAAATTCAGGTTTTTCTGCGCTCTGCGCCGCTTACCCCAGCAGGGCCAGCACGCCGCTCTTGGGGCGGGCGCCCACCGACTGGTTGACAAGCTTGCCGTCGCGGAACACCAGCAGGGTGGGGATGCTCATGACGCCGAACTCAGCGGCGAGGTCGGGCTGCTCGTCCACATTGACCTTGCCCACCTTGACGTCGGTGCGCTCCTCGGCCACCTCGTCCACGACGGGGCTCAGCATCCGGCAGGGGCCGCACCAGCTGGCCCAGAAATCCAGCAGGACGGGTTTTGCGCTGTGGAGCACTTCGCTCTCAAAGTTTTCTTTCGTGATGGTGATGACTGCCATAATTTATTTCCTCCGTATCGGGTGTTTGTTGTTTCGATGGTTTTAGTATACCCGTTTGGGGGCGGTTTTTCCGTAACTGGGTCACATTGGGGCATTTGGGGCACAAAAGAGGCCGCTGCACAAGCGGCAGCGGCCTCTGGGAAGCATTCTGGGGATGCTTACAGCATCTCTTTTGCGGTCTTGACGATGGTGGCAGCGTCCAGGCCATAGAGCTTGAGCAGGTCCCAAGCCGGGCCGGAGCAGCCGAACACGTCCTGCACGCCCACGCGGCGGACAGGGGTGGGGCACTTCTCGCTGAGGAGGGAGCAGACGGCCTCGCCCAGACCGCCGATGACGTTGTGCTCCTCGGCGGTGACGATCTTGCCGCACTCCTTGGCAGCCTTGAGGACGATCTCCTCGTCCAGCGGCTTGATGGTGTGGATGTTGATGACCCGGGCATGGACGCCCTCGGCAGCCAGCTGCTCGGCGGCGATGCGGGCCTCGTTGACCATCAGGCCGGTGGCCACGATGGCGATGTCATTGCCCTCGGTCAGCTGCTCGCCCTTGCCCAGCTCAAAGTGGTAATTGGCCTCGTCGTGGAAGACGGGAACTGCCAGACGGCCAAAGCGCAGGTAGAC
>ERZ1026860.1153-NODE-1153-length-14209-cov-4.160237_pt1 | contig 14209 bp, 13 predicted proteins | sample MGYA00380160_ERZ1026860 | MGnify/ENA primary metagenome ERZ1026860 (study PRJEB33269, sample SAMEA4719796) | human gut metagenome | biome: human-associated habitat; feature: organic feature; material: feces | place: Cameroon | collected 2013-10 ... | reverse complement strand
GCCGCCGGTTTCGGAACCAAAATCGGAGGGCTGCGGCCCTCCGATGCCTCCCAGGTTTTTTCGACAGTCTGATACGTCCCCGTGGGGACGCAAAAGGAGAAGGCGAGGCAGGTCAGTCCTCCGGCAAAGGATAAAACAGCCCGCGCCAGTAAATGGAGCCGCCAAACCCGTCAAACTGGCTGCCGCCTAGGAAAAAGCATACGTTTTTAATGTGCCGTCCTGCGCACAGGGTGTTTACAATGGCATAGGCCATCAGACGCTCGTCAGCGGCATTTTCAATGGTCTGTGAGAAAGCGGGGGCAAAGTTGACCAGCAGCGTGTTCTGGGAAATGGCCAGCCCCAGTAAGGCGGTGTCGGTAATGCAGCCCTGGGGCATGACGGCCGTCAGGCCCTGCACGCTGTCCGACGGCTGTGGCCCCTGAGAAAGCTGGCTCAGCAGCATACGGGGGCTGGAAGCCTGATAGCAGGGAACGGGCCGGAGCGTTTTTACGAGTGTATCGCCGTCCGCCAGATACAGGGGGGCGTAATCGCACAGCTGATCCTCAAAATCCGCCCGAAGGAAGCTGGCCCCCTGCGAACGGCCGTCCTCGGTGCGCAGCAGGCTGTCCACCGCCACGCCGTTTACGCTGACGCGAATGCCGTTTACATTGGGCAGAAAGGTACACAGGGTATAGCACAGGGACGCCATGCTTTGCTGACGGGTCAGGCCGTAGGTTTCCAGCATGTCGTCCAGATTATGGGCAAAATCCAGGCGCAGAATATCGCCCCCGTTTTCGGAGGAAACGCTGGGGGTAGCGGTGAGCAGGTCGCCAAGCAGGGGCAGAGCGGGGGAGTCAATGCCATTGCTTTGGGGTCCGGCGGCCAGTTCCTTCAAAATGGTTACCACCATATCAGGCAGGTTTTGACTGGCAAAGGAAACGGAGCGAGCTTCGGCCACCAGACCGTCGCCAGTGGCCAGGGGAAAATACAGCGTAAGGGTGGTGGAAAGAGCCATATCGGAATCCGGCCGGGAAATAAGCTGTCCATAGGCCGCGCCCAGGTCCTGCGCCGCGCTGCCGGTCAGGCTGCCCATGGGCAGGGAATTGGCCACATCCAGCCCAACGGGCTTACCGGCCACCAGCACGTTCACATAATCAATCTCATCCAGCAGGGTCAGGGTATTGGCGATGGACTGGCAGGCCACATACAGATCCTGACGGCTTAATTGCAGGGCGGAAGCGCCCAGATTGACGGTCGCCACATTGCGGCTGACCTCTACCGGGCTGGTGCCGTACAGCGTTAGCCGAACGTCTCCACCGATGGAACGAATTTCGCCGTTCCCCGTATACCCCAGCAGCGCCCGCACTACATTTTCCGCATAGGGGCGCACAGGGGAAAAGGAAACCTCGCTTGTTACCGTGGAAAGGCGAATGCCGTCATGCATGGGCAGGCACAGGGTTACTTCCTCGCTGTATTCCAGGGCGGCGTCGCCAATGGGAGCCACATAGGAAACCTCCGTTGGGGGAATGGTGACGGCCGGAGCCTCGGCAGCGGGTTTGACGGCGCAGCCGCTCAGGGAAAGACACAGCACAAAGCAAAGCAGATAAAAGCAGAAATGTCTGCGGTTCATGCGTTTCTCTCCTTTCGGCTTCAGCCTTGATGGATGGGCAGCTCCACGGTAAAGGTAGATCCGCCGCCTTCCTCGCTGTCCACGGATACGGTGCCGCCGTGCATCAGCACCATCTGATGCACAATGCTCAGCCCCAGGCCGGTTCCGCCGGTTTCCCGGCTGCGTGCCTTGTCCACCCGGTAAAAACGGTCGAAAATATGGGCCTGATCCTCCTTGGGAATGCCGGGGCCGTTGTCCGCCACGGTTAAAATGGCGTCCCGCCCGGAGCGAATCAGCCGGACCCGTATAGTGCCGCCCTCCTGGGTATACTTGCTGGCGTTTTCCATCAGGTTATAAACCACCTGGGTCAGCTTGGGACAATCGGCGTACATATCGCAGCGGTCGCCAATTTGCACCTTCAGCTCCTGATGGCGCTTTTCCGTCATCAGGGACAGGCGATGGGCGGTATCGGTTACCACCTGACCCAGGCTGAAATTGGTGCGGTTCAGGCGCATGGTTTTGGAATCCATGCTGACCAGGGTCAGCAGGTCGCCGATGATCAGGTTCAGCCGGTCGATTTCCTTGTTGATGTCCGTCAAAAATTCGGTGCGCATGTCCGCGTCCATTTCCGGCTGATAGATGATGTTTTCCAGCAGAATTTTCATGGTAGCCAACGGGGTTTTCAGTTCGTGGCTGGCGTTGGACACAAACTGGTTGCGGCTTTGGTCCAGGGTTTCCAGCTTTTCCGACATGGCGTTAAAGGTTTCCGACAGGCGGCGCAGTTCGCCGCTGCCCCTTTCCGGCACCCGCACGGAAAAATCGCCCCGGCCCATGCGCTGGATGCTTTTGGTCAGGGAAACGATGGGGCGGGTGATGACCCGGGAAAAAATCAGCGCGAAAACCATGGCGGCCACCGCGGCGATGAGAAAATACATGGTCATTTTATCCCGGAGGGAATACAGCCGCTCCATCATATCCTGCAGGGAAGCGCTGTACAGCAGCACGCCAATAGTGCGCCCGCCGTATTCCATGGCGGACGCGCAGTAAGCTTGCCAATGCACCCTCTCGTCAAACAGACTGACCCACTGAAGCTCCCTGGCGGCGGGGTCGTCGGCAGTATGCACGCCGTAGGCGGTTTTTTCTCCCAGAGAAAGGACCTGCGCCACCTCGGACAGCTGAGTGCGGGTGCCGTTGGCCTGGTTCAGGCTGTCGGCCTGCACCTTTCCGCCTGCGTCCAGCACCATAAGCCGGCCGCCCATTTCGCTGGCGGCGCTTTCCAGACCGGACTGAATCTCGGTGGTTTGGGAAGCAAAATACATAGGAGCCATCTGGGCGGCAAGGCGGGCCGTGGACGCGCTGTCCTGCCGCTTATGCTCATCGAACAAATAATCGCCCACCAGCCCAATCAGGGAGGTGGCTACCACAAAGTAGCTGACCCCCACAATGAGCAGGAAGGCGAGAAGAATCTTCCATCGAATGGAAGAAAACGGCCATTTTTTAGTCTTTGTCGGTGAAATAGTAGCCCACTCCCCACTTGGTGAAAATAAATTCCGGTTGAGCGGGGTTGCGCTCGATCTTTTCGCGCAGCCTGCGGATGTGCACGTCCACGGTGCGGGCGTCGCCAGTATAATCATACTTCCAAACCGTTTCCAGCAGGGTTTCACGGCTGAATACCTTGCCGCGGTTATTGACGAATACCTGCAGCAGGTCAAATTCCTTTGCGGTCAGGCGAACCTCCTTGCCGCCCAGGGTGACGGAACGGTTGATGGCGTTGATTTCCATATCGTGAACCCGGATGACCCTGCGTGCCTCGCTTTGGCTGTTGCCAGAGGCGCGGCGCATGATGGTTTTGATGCGGGCCTTGACCTCCAGAATATTGAACGGCTTGGTCATATAGTCGTCCGCGCCGTATTCCAGGCCCAAAATTTTATCAATCTGCTCGCCCTTGGCGGTCAGCATGATGATGGGCACATTGCTGTGTTCGCGGATGCGCTGACAAACGGTGATGCCGTCTATTTTGGGCAGCATCACGTCCAGCAGGATGAAATCAAAATGGCCGGAAAAAAATTTATTCAAGGCTTCCTCGCCGTCAGCAGCGGAATCAGTCTCGAAGCCCTCTTGTTCAAGCGTATATTTTAGGCCCTTAATGATCAGGGGTTCATCGTCTACCAGCAGAATCCGCTTCGCCATTGGTTTCGCCCTTTCCCACCTGGTTCCCAGCCAGTGTAAATTAAGATATGTTTACATTGTAAAATGATTTATGAAAAAAATCAAGAGCTTTTGAAACAAAAAATTCATATTTGTGGACAAAATTTGATAACGGATTACAAACTGGCAAAAAAAGCGGCCGGCAGGAAAAACCGGTCGCAGAAAAAGCAGGGAAGCTGTTAAAGGGGAGAAAAACGGCCCTCCAGCGCCTTTTCCAGCTTTTCACGGGCAGATTGCTTGTCGCCCGCTTCCAGGTCGTACTGGGCCAGGAAATACAGGGTGTCAATCTGACCGGGACGAACGGCCAGCGCTTTTTCAAAGTACTCTTTGGCGGTTTTCTTGTCCCCAACCAGCCGGTAGTAGGTCTGGCCCAAATTATCCAGGGTGATGGCGTCCTCGTCGTCATATTCATAGGCCTTGGTATTGTATTCCAGCGCCTTTTCGGTTTCGCCCGCCTCCACATACAGGTAGCCCAGGGTTTCGTAAATCAGGCCGCTTTCCTGCTTTTCGTGCTGATGCTCCAAAACGTCGATGGCCTTTTGGGTATCGCCCAGCTTAAAGACCGTGCTGGCGTAATTGACGAACATCTGGCGGCGGGTATCGTCCGTCATGGGGTACTTTTGAATTTTGACCAGCAGCTCCCGGGCCTCCTGAAAACGTTCCGCTTTAAACAGAAGCACCGAATACGTCAGCAGGGCCTTGGCGTCCTGGCAGCCCTCGTCCAGCGCCTCCTGGTACAGCTTCATGGCTTCCTCTGTATTGCCCTTGCTGACCAGTGCGGCGGCCTTGCGAACCTTAATGGCGGTCATCATACTCATTGCGGATCTTTCCTCCCTCTATTTGTCCTGCGGCGCTTTCAAAAATTTGCGCCGCAAACGCGCATATCGATATTGTAGCGCAATTTGCTTCTCTTGTACAGCCTTATCCCGGGAATGCAGAGTGGGCTCGCTTAAAATCAGCAGCGCCTGCCGGGTATAGCTGATGGCCTGAGCCGGGTCCTTAAGCTGGTGCTCATACAGTTTGGCCAGCGCCTCGCAGCTTTCCACCGGCTGCTCCCCCCGGCGCAGCATGGCCTGATACAGCTTGACGGCGGCATCCGTCTGCCCCTGCCTGCGGGCGTCCAGGGCAAGCGCCGCAAAGCCCTGTGCCCGCAAACTGCCCTTGCTGAGCAGGCGGTAGCATTTTACGGCGCTTTCCCGCTGGGCCTGCTTTTCCAGCGAACGGGCAAGCGAAAACAAATCCTCGGCATGGTTCATCTGTTCCGGGTGCTTTGCCTGCTGATACAGGAAGAAAAACAGCTGCGCCAGGCTGACGATGTCCTGACGGTTGTGCGCCAGGATCCGCTCCATGGGGGCGAAATTCCCGTCCTTCAGGTACTGAAAATAGGCCTGTGGGACCAAAGCGCCGGGCAAATCGTCCTCTCGAATAACGCCCAGCAGTTCTTCCTCCAGATGGCCCAGGGTGCAGCTTTTCAGGCGCAGCTTCCAAACGCGACGCGCGGGGTACAGCACGTCCGCGTGGATGGCGGGAATCCGCGGGCCGGCGATACGGTTCATCAAAAAGCGGGTTTTCAGCAAAGGTACGTCAAAGGTACGCCCGTTAAAAGTACAAATGACAGAAAAACGCTTCATCAGCCCGTTCAGCGCGGCCAGCAGCATCGCTTCCTGGGAATAATCATGCATCAGCCATTGCTCTACCACAAAGCCGCTCTGGGTAAAATAACCTGCCCCAACCTGAAAGGCCACGGTGCCCGCCCCGCCGGAAAGGCCGGTGGTTTCGGTATCCAGAAACAGAATATCCTCTTTTTGAGTTTCACGTGAGAAAGCGCAGCCATAAAGGCTTTGCAGCAGCTCCGGGTCGGCGTTGGCAAAGCTGCAAAACAGGGTGTGTGGGAACAACCGCCGGACGTGATGACACTCGCCGGGCTTTTCAGCCGCAAGGGACCTGGCGGGCCGGGGCGTTTCCGCCTCCAGCATGCGCAGTTTGTTCAGCAGGCTGGGCATCAGGCAAGCAGCTCCTTTAGAATGGCACGGGCGTTTGCCTTGCCGTTTTCGCCAACCTCCAGCACCGGGCCGACGCAGCTGGGACAGCCCTGTTCGCAGGAGCAGTTTTGGGCGATTTGCAAGGCGTTTTCCAGCAGCAGCTCCGGCATCTGGTACGCTTTTTCGCTTAACCCGACGCCGCCCGGATAGGAATCGTACAGAAAAATGGTGGGCTTATCGGTAATGGGGGCCTTTACCTGGTAAACCACGCTGATATCCCGCGGCGCGCACATCAGGTACAGGGGAGCCACAATGGACAGCAGGTTGGTAACGCCCAGCAGCGCGCCCTGCAATTCATCGTTGGTATAGCGGTCGGCCACAGCGTCGGGCAGGGTCCACCACATGCCCACGGTGTGCAAATCCGTCTGGGGCAGGCGCACCTCGCCAAAGCCAACGGTTTCATGGGTGTCCAGCTTGAATTTTTTAAACATTTTCACAATGGTGCTCACCCGCAGTTCGCCCAGCGTCAGGCCTGCGCCGCCGGGCAGTTCCTTATGCTCCAAATCGTCCAGAATATGCAGGCTCACGTTCAAATCCGCGTCGGTATAATAATCCGTGTCCACGGCGCGGATATAGGCCTTGCAGGTGTCCATGTCCAGCTTTTCCACCTGGTACATGCGGGCGTCGTGCATGTAAATGGCGTTTTCGTGCAGCAGCATGGGTACGGTAAAACGGTCCATTTCGCCTACCACCCGGTGGTGGGCCGGGTCGGAAATATCAATAATGACAAAGTTTTCGGTCCTGGCGCTGCGCAGGCTGATTTCGCCGGAGGGCAGTTCCTCCTCCATCCAGTAATATTTGCCGTCCACATGGCGCAAGATGTTGTTTTCCGCCAGATATTCCAAAAACTGCGCCGTATCCGCCACATCGCCGAAGCGCTCGCTTTCGCCAAAGGGCAGTTCATAGGCGCTGCACTTGATATGGGACAAAAGAATATACAGGTTGTTGGGCTGAACCAGCGCGTTTTCCGGCGAAGCCTTGAAAAAGTAGTCCGGATTCTGGATAATGTATTGATCCAGCGGCGCGGAAGAAGCCACAAGAATGGTGATGGATGTGTCCTTACGCCGCCCCACGCGTCCCGCCTGCTGCCAGGTGCTGGCAATGGTGCCCGGGTAGCCGCACAGCACGCAGGCGCTCAGGGAGCCGATGTCAATGCCCAATTCCAGCGCGTTGGTGGATACCACCATATCCACCTCGCCCCGGCGAAGCCCCTGCTCAATGTCCCGCCGTTCGCTGGCCAGATAGCCGCCGCGATAGCCCCGCACACGGCTGGAATAGCCATAGGCGTTGCGCACGCATTCCTTCAGATGACGGGTAATCACCTCAACCTGCAAACGGCTGCGGGCAAAAACGATGGTGGGAATGCTGTTGCGCAGAAGATTTTCGCTGATGCGCTTTACCTCGCCCACCACGCCGCGGCGGATGCCCAGCTGTCGGTTGACCACCGGCGGGTTGTAAAAGACAAAATGCCGCTCGCCCATGGGAGCGCCGTTTTCCGTGACCGCCGTAATGGGGCGGCCGGTCAGCTGGCGGGCCAGCTCCTCCGGATTGGCGATGGTGGCGCTGCACAGGATGAACCTGGGCTTGCTTCCGTAAAAAGCGCACAGGCGAAGCAGCCGCCGAAGCACATTGGCCAGATGGCTGCCAAACACGCCCCGGTACGTGTGAATTTCGTCTATGACAATGTATTCCAGGTTTTCAAACAGCTTGACCCATTTGGTATGGTGGGGCAGAATGTTGGCGTGCAGCATGTCCGGGTTGGTAACCACGATATGCCCCGCCTGCCGAATGGCTTTGCGGGCGGCGCCCTGGGTATCCCCATCATAGGTGTAGGCCTTGATGTCCACATCCAGCTGCTGAATGATGTCGTACAGCCCGCTCACCTGGTCCGCCGAAAGGGCCTTTGTGGGGAAAAGGTAAAGGGCGCGCGCGTCCGGGTTTTGCAAAATGGCGGACACCACCGGCAGGTTATAGCACAGGGTTTTGCCGCTGGCGGTGGGGGTGACCACCACATAATCCTTTTTCTGCCGGGACAGGCGGCAGCATTCCGCCTGATGGCAATACAGCCTGTGAATGCCCCGCTGGCGCAAAATCCGCTTCAGCCGTTCGTCCATTTCCTCCGGCAGGGGTTCGTAGCGGCCCTCTGTGGCAGGCAGGGTACGCCAGTGGGTAACGCAGTCCATAAAGGAACGGTCGTTTTTCAGGCGGCCGATCAGCTGGTCGATATTCATACATAAACCCTCCCCTGCGAAAGTGCGAACGAATGTGCGCAAAAAAGATTATAACAGGAATGGAACGGTTGAGCAATAGCGAATGTGAAAAAGCGCCTTGCGGCGGAACGGGCACATGGGGTATAATAAAAAATGGGCATTTGAAGTTTATCCACGAAAGGAACGATGCATTTATGCGTAAACACAGCTTGTCCGTGCTGACGGTATTGGCGATTGTCCTGTCCTTGTCCCTGGCGGTGCTGCTGCCTTCCGGCGCTATCACCGAGCAGGCCAGGGCCTGCTATAACGACGCGCTTTCAGATGACGGTTTTTGGGATGAGGACGCGTCCCTGACCCCTCGTGCCGTGCTGGCCAGCGCTGTTTTCAGCGATATTCTGCCCGCGGCCAATATACAGGCCCTGCCCATCGATCTGTTTACGCCGGGCAGCACCCCTGTGGAGGCGAATTTTACCGAGGACGGTTACCGGGACGATACCATTATTGTGGAGATGCGGCAGCAGCGCCTGTATGACAGCGACGTTTACATTGCCTATGTCAAAATCGCCACGCCGTCCCAGCTGCGCACGGCGGTAGCGGGCAACAAAATCGGCGCTACCAGCACCAACCATACCAGCAAAATTTCGGAAAATTACAATGGCATTGTGGCCATCAACGGCGATTACTTTACCAAGACCAAGGCCGGTTACATCGTGCGCATGGGGGAAACCTACCGGGAAAAGACCAGCAAAAACATGGATTTGCTGCTGATTGACGAACTGGGAGATTTTCACCTGCTGCTGCGGGGACACGACGCCCAGAAGGATGGCGTGGCCGCCTTCCTGTCCCAGCACACCATTGTGAACGGCTTCTTCTTTGGCCCGGCGCTGGTAAAAGATGGGGAAAAGCTGGAAATTCCGGAGGGCTATCAGTTTGACCCCAACCAGAAAAACCCCCGGGCCGGTATCGCCCAGCTGGACACCCTGACCTATGCGCTGGTGGTGGTAAACGGCCGCACCGACCAGTCCGCCGGGGTAACCATGGCGGAGTTTGCCGATGTAATGGCGCAGCTTGGTGCAAAGCAGGCCTATAACCTGGACGGCGGCAACAGCGCCACGCTGGCCTTCCATGGACAGGTGTATAACGACAAGCCTCAGGCGGAGCGCTCTGTGACCGATATTATTTACTTTGCCAGCGCGATTGACGAATAAGGAGCCTGACCAAATGGATACGTCGTTTTCCTTTCTTGGGCTGACGGTGCATGGCTACGGACTGTGCGCCGCCCTGGCGGCCCTGACGATGCTGGCGGGCGTTTCTTTATTGGCCCGGCGGGAAAAGCTGCCCGCTGGAACAGCCAGCCTGTTTACGGTTTTGGACGTTCTGCTGGGTGTTGCGGGCGCACGGCTGGTCTATTGCCTGTTCAACCTGTCCGCCTTTACGGAAACCTACGAAAATTTTTGGCTGACGCTGCGCTTTTTTGACGGCGGCCTGTCTATGACGGGGCTGCTGCTGGGCCTGCTTGCGGCGTTGGCAATTACGGCAAAGGCGCAAAAGATTTCCTTTGCGCAAATGGCGGATATTGTCTGTGTGCCCGCCGGGCTGGCGGTGGGTCTGCTTCGCCTGGGCGAGCAGTTTACCGATTTGGGCGTGGGCAAGGCCATAGAGCCAAGCGCCATCACTGACGCCATGCCCTGGCTGTTTTTGCAAAGCCGAATGGGCAAGGCCATTGAGTCCCGGCTGAACGTATGGGCCTATGAGGCCGTGGCGGGCATTGTGATTTTTGGGCTGACGCTGCTGATTTACCATCGGCTGAAAAAAAACAGGGGCGATACGGCGCTGTTTTTCTGCCTGATTTTTGGCGCGACCCAAATCCTGCTGGAAAGCATGCGGGACGATGGACATATGCTGGTGATTTTCCTGCGCATCGGTCAGGTGACGGCGGCGCTGCTGGTGCTGACCGCGTGGATTGTGCTGGCGCATCGCTGGCGCAGCCAGTACAGGGGGCGCGTATGGCCTGGCTGGCTGGGGATGATTGCCTGCATGCTGGGCATTGTGCTGCTGGAGTTCTCTCTGGATGGCCGTCTGACCTGGGGGCATCCCTCCATGCTGCGGGATTATTTGATAATGACGGCGCTGTGCGCGATTATGTTTGCCATTCCTTACCGTCTGCTTTGCAAAACGGCGGGTGAAGGCAAATGAAATCTGTTTGGTTGATGGATAGTCCGATCGGACCGCTGACCCTGGTGGAGCAGGACGGGGCGCTGGCAGAAATTCGTTTCGGCAATCGGCCCGGCGACGGAGCGGTGTGCCAAACCCCGTTGCTGCAACAGGCCTGCCGGCAGTTAAGCGAATATTTCGCGGGAAACCGCCGCATGTTTGATTTGCCCTTGAATCCACAGGGAACCGCTTTTCAGCAGCAATGCTGGCGCGCTCTGCTGGATATTCCCTATGGACAGACCCGTACCTATGCCCAGCAGGCCCAGGCCATTGGCAAGCCCGGGGCCTGCCGCGCCGTTGGAATGGGCAACCATTTTAATCCGCTGCCCATCGTCATTCCCTGCCACAGGGTGGTGGGCAAGGACGGCAGCCTGACCGGCTATGCAGGCGGGCTGGAGGCGAAGCGCAAGCTGCTTGCATTAGAGGGCGTTTGTCTGAAAGGGTGATTCGATGAACCTGTTAATCAGCGCCTGCCTGATGGGGATAAAATGCCGCTACGATGGCAAGCAAAAGAAAATACCCGAATTGGACCGGTTGATGGAAAGCTATGTGCTGATTCCTGTCTGTCCGGAGGTGCTGGGCGGCCTGCCAACGCCGCGGGTTCCCAGCGAACGCCGGGACGAAGCGGTTGTAACCCGGGACGGCCGGGATGTAACGGAAAACTACCGGCAGGGTGCGCGGGAAAGTCTGCGAATCTGCCAAATGACCCATACGGACTGCGCCCTGCTGAAGGAACGCAGTCCCTCCTGCGGATTCGGGAGCATTTATGACGGAACCTTTACGGGCACGCTGTGCCCTGGCGACGGCGTATGCGCCGCTTTGCTCAAGCAGCACGGGGTGCGGGTGTATGGGGAAAGCCAGGTAACGGAACTGCTGAAAAAAGCAGACGAGTAAATTTTTCTGCAAAGAAGAAAAAACGGCTGGAACGCTTGGTTTCAGCCGCTTTTTGATGTGTTTATCATACCACAAAATGGGTAAAAAGTCAAGACTTGTCCTTTGAGGCGGCCTCCGGTACACTGCCCATGGAGGTGAACCAAATGGACTTGATTCCGTTGGAAAATGAATTATCCCTGCAGCGGCAATGGCGGCGCTGCGATCAGTTGGCAAGGCGCTATGGCATGCGGCTGACCCGGGGACAGTTTGAGCATCTGGCGCAGGCGCGGCGGCAGGTTTTGCAGGACACTGGCAGGATTGATTTTGGCGGCGGCGTGCTGGACCAGCTGGTGTATGCCTTTTGCGACTCTCCCTTTGTGGAAAGCAGGGGCTTTGCCTTGTTTCTTGAACAGATGCAGGAGCTGTTTTACATCTTTAAAAACGAAACCCAGGACGCTGTTACGGATGAGGAGTTGATTCAGGCCCTGGCCGCGCTTTTTAACGGCGAGGCGCAGGGCTCGCTGGAATATCTGGCCGAAATACCGCCCCAACGGCTGGTACGCATCGCCTATGGAAAGGAGAATTGCCGGTGAAGCTGGACGTCAGCCTGCTTCCACAGGGAAAAGACCTTTTGAACAGGATGAGGCCGCTGTTTCAGGACTGCCTGCGCCGCTATGCCATGGGAGACGCCAGCTCCGTGCGGGTGGAAACGGCGGAAAGGGTATTTGCCTCCCTTTGCTTTGTATTGAGGCAGGCGGCGGACCAGCTGGACGGCGATTTGTACCGAGCCTGCCAAGTGGGTCAGGAGCGTTTGACGGCCAAGGCGGACGCGGGCCGGGCGCTGTGGCGGCAGGTGATGGAAGCCCTGCCCGCTGCCAGAAGCGACGCCATGCTGACCACCCTGCATTCCATTGGACAGTTTTTACAGCATTGCGACGTGACCCAGCCGGAACTGGATGGCGTCATTGATTATCCGCTGCTGATTGCCATGCCGGACAGGCTGGCCGGGATAAATTACCTGAACGAATGGCTGCGCCGGCTGCTTTTGGAAAACCGGCTGATGCAGTATTTTGACCCGGCGGAGCTGTGCGCCTTGCTGAAACGGTATTGCGCCGACTATGAGGACCTGCCGGTCAACCTGTGCAGTCCGGTGCTGCTGGCCTCCGTAGGCGGGTGGCTGCTATGCGGCAGACCTGTGTTGCCGGACCTGATGCAGCGGCGGCAGCTGGCAGCGTATTTTGCGCAAAAAAACGATATTCATAAGGCCTTGCGGGATGGGGCAAAAGCCGTCTGTGCCGCCGCAGGAATAGACGACACGGAGTATCTGGTTCAGGCAGCCCTCAACGAGGGCCCCCGCATACAGGCGGCGGCCCCCGAAAACTTGACAGAAGGCGTGTTTTGCTGATTCTGTTTGCAGAAAAGATACTCCCCCAGTGGCAACAATGCATCTGTTAGGGATGGGCTTTTATCGCAAGGGCTGACAACACGCCCTCTGACCGATGCCGAAAACCGCGGATGCGCAGCCGAAAAATGGAAAACTTCTGAAAAAAGCGAGGCATAGTGCCTTTTCAACGATCAGATTTGTTTTGAAATTTCAAAGAAAAACAGGGTGGCAATTTTTGATGAAAAGTGCTATGATTTCCGTGAAAAAAGAAACGTGGCGTTACGGGAGAAAGAAAAAATGTGGGTGGCTTTTGCTTTTGGATCGGCACTGTTTGCGGGCATTACGTCCATTCTGGCAAAATGCGGCATTCGCAAAACGGATTCAACGGTGGCTACGGCCATTCGCACCTTTGTGGTGCTGCTGTTTTCCTGGGAAATGGTGTTTGTGGTGCAGTCCCAGCACAGCCTTGGGGAATTGGATGGCAAAACGGTTTTGTTTCTGGTTTTGTCCGGCCTGTCCACCGGCGCCGACTGGCTATGCTATTTTCGCGCCTTGCAAATCGGCGATATTAACAAAGTGGTGCCCATTGACAAATGCAGCACGGTGCTGACCATCCTGCTTGCCGCGCTGTTTCTGGGCGAACCCATTACCCTGTGGAAGGGCGTTGGGGCGTTGCTGATTGGTGTTGGCACGCTGATGATGGTGGAAAAAATGCAAACGGAGCAAACGGGCAAAAAAGATGGACGCTGGCTCCCATACGCCATTGGATCAGCTGTTTTTGCCAGCCTGACCGCCATTTTGGGCAAGGTAGGCATAACCGGCGTAGAGTCAAATTTGGGCACGGCCCTTCGCACAGGCGTGGTGCTGGTCATGTCGTGGCTGATGGTGTTTGTAACCGGCAAGCAGCGGCAACTGAAAGGAATTCCCCGGCGGGAGCTAGGCTTTATTTGCCTATCCGGCATGGCTACGGGCGCAAGCTGGCTGTGCTACTACAAGGCTTTGCAGGACGGCTTGGCCAGCGTGGTGGTGCCCGTGGACAAACTGAGCATTTTGGTGACGGTCTTTTTTTCCTATTTGGTGTTTCACGAAAAGCTGACCCGCAAGAGTCTTGCGGGTCTGGCGGCGATTGTGGCGGGAACCCTGATTATGCTGCTGGGGTGATTGGGTTCTTAAGACTGCGCTGGTTTTTGCTGTGTACCGATAAGAGAGTAATTTGAGAAAACTACAAAATCGGCATCTGCCAGACAAGATTGGACAACAAAACAGGCTGCATTCAACATTGGCTGCGTGAAGCTGAAGTTCAGAGTTGAAAAATCCAGCGGATACGCCTTTATTGGTGGCCACGCTGCGTTTGGCGAAACGACTGCTGAAACGATTGTAAGAGAATTTAAGGAAGAAATCGGCGCTGACATCAATGCGGAAAGACTATTTATGGTGAACGAGAATTTCTTCCCTTGGGGCGCTCGTCCTTGCCAGCAGATAAACCTATATTATTTGGTTTCCTTGAAGGATGAAACACAAATACCGATTGACAGAAATTTCAAGGCACTCGACGAGCGTGGCAACGAGCGTATTGAACTTGATTTATAAGGAGCAACTAAGTGAGAATACAATATAAAAACCTAACAATCCGCAAAGCCGAGGCTGCCGATGCGAAGCAGCTTGCCGCTTGGTGGAATGATGGTGCTGT
>ERZ1026860.1152-NODE-1152-length-14245-cov-9.231994_pt1 | contig 14245 bp, 15 predicted proteins | sample MGYA00380160_ERZ1026860 | MGnify/ENA primary metagenome ERZ1026860 (study PRJEB33269, sample SAMEA4719796) | human gut metagenome | biome: human-associated habitat; feature: organic feature; material: feces | place: Cameroon | collected 2013-10 ... | reverse complement strand
ACGACCGCCGCCAGTGGCGGAAACAGGAAGTTGCTGTTGGGACAGCGGCCAGCAGAATGCGAGTGCTGCTCAATGCACGAAGCATCCGCTGGGTGTCGCAACCCGCACTCGTGTCCGATGAGAAAGCTGCCGGCACGCCGGTCTGTTTGCAGCACGCAAAAAAGCCGCCCGGCGGTCATACCGGGCGGCGGAGGAAGATGCGCGTTGCTGCGCTCAGAAAATAACAGTTTTACAGGATGTCGATGTACTCACCGGCCAGCGCCTTGTTCATGCTGCGCACGGCACAGAACTTGCCGCACATGCTGCAGGTGTCGCTGTGGTCGTCCTCCGGCAGGCGGGCATCGCGGATGGCCTTTGCGGTCTCCGGGTCGAGAGCACAGGCAAACTGTGCATCCCAGTCCAGCACACGGCGGGCATCGCCCATCTTGTCGTCGATGTCCCGCGCGTGGGGAATGCCCTTGGCGATATCGGCGGCATGGGCAGCGATCTTGGAGGCCACGATGCCCTGTTTCACATCGTCCACATTGGGCAGTGCCAGATGCTCGGCGGGGGTCACATAGCACAGGAAAGCCGCACCGCTGGCCGCAGCCACGGCACCGCCAATGGCAGCGGTGATGTGGTCGTAGCCGGGGGCGATATCGGTGACGAGGGGTCCCAGCACATAGAAGGGTGCGCCCATGCAGATGCTCTTCTGCACCTCCATGTTGGCGGCGACCTGATTCAGGGGCACATGGCCGGGACCCTCCACCATCACCTGCACGTTGTGTGCCCATGCGCGCTTGGTCAGCTCGCCCAGACGCACCAGCTCCTCAATCTGGCACACATCGGTGGCATCGGCCAGACAGCCGGGACGGCAGGCATCGCCCAGCGAGATGGTCACGTCATGCTCGGCGCAGATCTCGCAGATCTCGTCAAAGTGCTCATAGAAGGGGTTCTCGTTGCCGGTCATGCTCATCCATGCAAACACCAGCGAGCCGCCGCGGCTGACAATGTTCATCTTGCGCTTGTGCTTGCGGATCTGTTCAATGGTCTTGCGGGTGATGCCGCAGTGCAGGGTGACAAAGTCCACGCCGTCCTCTGCGTGCAGGCGCACCACATCGATGAAGTCCTGTGCGGTCAGCTCGGCCAGATCGCGCTGATAATGGATGACCGAATCGTACACCGGCACGGTGCCGATCATCACCGGGCACTCATGGGTCAGCTTCTGGCGGAAGGGCTGGGTATTGCCGTGGCTGGACAGGTCCATGATGGCTTCCGCACCCATGTTGACGGCGCTCATCACCTTCTGCATTTCCACGTTGTAATCCTTGCAGTCGCGGGAGACACCAAGGTTCACGTTGATCTTGGTGCGCAGCATGGAGCCGACACCCTCGGGGTTCAGGCACTCGTGGTGCTTGTTGGCGGGGATGGCTACCTTGCCCTCGGCCACCCACTGGCGGATCTCCTCGGGTGTGCGGTACTCCTTTTTGGCCACGATCTCCATCTGCGGCGTGACGATGCCCTTGCGGGCAGCATCCATCTGGGTGGTATAAGTCTGCATAAAACTTTCCTCCAAATACTCTCATTCTATCTGAACAGCAAAATGCTGGTCATGCTGCAAATGGATGTGGCGCTTCGCCAGCAGGACGGAGCGGGCGGTGCCGATGTCCTGTCAGATGATCTGCTCCGACAGGGCTTTCAACTCTTTGCACTCGCTCTCGATGTCGTCCGCACCAAAGATGGCGCTCACAAGGGCCACGCCATCCACGCCGGTGCCCTTGAGCTGCAGGATGTTCTCCTTGTGGATGCCGCCGATGGCCACCACCGGGATGTCCACGGCGTCACAGATGGCCTTGAGCGTCTCATGGGGCAGAACATCCACGTCGGTCTTGGTGTGGGTGGCAAAGGCCGCGCCTACACCCAGACAGTCCGCACCGTGCTTGACGGCTTCCAGTGCTTCTTCCACACTGTGGACGGAAACACCGATCATCATGCCGTCACCCACACGGGCGCGCACCTGTGCTGCGGCCATATCCTCCTGACCCACATGCACACCTTCGGCGTGGCACTGGATGGCAATGTCCACATTGTCGTTCACAAAGAACGGCACGCCGTAGCGCTGGCACAGGGCGTGGATCTCAATTGCTTCCTTGAGAAAATCGGCCTCGTCCAGCTCTTTTTCACGCAGCTGCACGCAGGTCGCGCCGCCCTTCAGGGCGCTCTCCACCTGCTCATAGAGGGTCTGTTTCCCCACCCATGCACGGTCGGTGACGGCATATAGAAGCATGTTCTGCTTATCGCACTTCATAGTTTGCTCCTTCTTCCAGCTGTTCCGGGGTCATATTGTAAATGGCATCGATGATGTAATTGCGGTAGGTGGAGTTGCCGTCCAGCGGGGTCAGGCGCTTGTGGGCGGTCTCGCCTGCAAGGCCCATGGCGCATACAGCGGCAGCGGCAGCTTCCAGCGGATGGCCGGGGTTGGCGGTAACGAACGCCGCCGTCAGGGCCGAAAGCTGACAGCCCGTGCCGGTGATGCTGCTCATCATGGCATTGCCGTTGCGGATGCAGTAGGCAGTGTGGGCATCCGCCACAATGTCGATGGCACCGGTAATGGCAATAACAGCACCCGTCTGGGCTGCAAAGGCCTTGGCAAAGGCCACGGCATTGTCCAGATTGGCCTCAGTAACTTTATCGGCCACATCGGCATCCACGCCCTTGGTGGTTCCCGCGCCGGAGGCCAGCGTTTTGATCTCCGAGATGTTGCCGCGGATCACGGTGAATTTTACGTCCTTGAGCAGACGGAAAGCCGTGTCGGTGCGCAGATGGGATGCACCTGCGCCCACCGGGTCCAGCACCACAGGGTGGCCCAGCTGGTTTGCCTTTTTGCCCGCCAGCAGCATGCTGGTGATGGTGCGGCTGTTCAGGGTGCCGATGTTGATGTTCAGACCGCCGCAGATGGTGGTGATGTCCTCCACCTCGGCGGCATCGTCGGCCATGATGGGTGAAGCACCGCAGGCCAGCACCATGTTGGCGCAGTCGTTCACGGTGACGTAGTTGGTGATGTTATGGATGAGCGGGCAGGTGCGGCGGACATTCTCAAACTCCGTTTTAAACATTTGCGCGCACCTCCGTTAAGAAAGGCTCTGCTGCATGCCGCGCAGTGCGCCGGAGCGCTGCAGGCTGTACACCAGCACGCCCGCAATGATGGAACCCACTGCGGTGGAGATGAGGAACGGCACGATGTAGGCATAGAACGCGATGTCGCCGGCGCTCTTGCCCATCAGGAAGATGGCCACCGGGTAAGCGCACAGGCCGCCCAGAATGCTGGTGCCGAACACCTCGCCCACCATGGTGGCAAAGATGTTTTTGGTCTTATGGTACACAAGGCCGCACAGCAGTGCGCCGAACATGCTGCCGGGGAAGGCCATCAGGCTGCCCAGACCCAGCAGATTGCGCAGCAGCGAGGCCACAAAGGCCACGCCCACGCCCCACCACGGGCCAAGCAGCACCGCGCAGGTCACATTGACCATGTGCTGGATGGGTGCACATTTGCTGCCGAACATGGGGAAGCTGAATACGCTGCCCACCACGCACAGAGCGCACAGCATACCGGCCAGCGCCAGCTTTTTCACAGAGAGTTTTTTCATAAGGCAAGGCTCCTTTCCAAACCTGCGGAAGCAGCAAAAACCATACAGCGCCTCCGCAAACAGCCCGCACCCGGTGCCAGACCCGGCGCAGGAACTATAAGAAGCGGTCGAGACTTGCTGGTCTCCTCTCACGCCGGAACACGGCTTCCCATCGCTGACGGTCACAAAGCTCAGGGCGCTCCCCCTCAGCCCGCTGCGGCACTTCCGCAGAAAAGTACAAGGCATCCTCCTTAATGGTAATCGGTACACAACAAAAAACAGGAGACACCTTCTGCGGTGCCTCCTGCAAAAAATCATCCATTCTGACTTCCTACGGCGGCATTATCCGCATCAGGTAAAAGGGTCGAAGTTTGGGTACTTCCTCTCAGCCTGCTTCACAAGCTCCCCTGTATTTGATTGTGACTGTATTCTACACCCTTTTCACCAAAATTGCAAGAGGGGGCAAAGGCGCGCACAGCGGTGCAAAACGGTTTTCACGCAGGTTTTGGGGCGTTTCACGCAGGTTTTATTGCAAAAGAAGGTGAAATATGGTATTTTTGACCCGGAACCTTTTCTCGGCCAAAACGGCTCAAAAAGGGTTCCGTTTTTTGATGTTGCGCTAATTTTTCGACTTGCGATAAATCGTTTGGCGCTGGGTCAGAAGAACCGGCAGAAGCCAAGGCACACACCCATGATGAAGAACACCACAGCCTTTGCTGCAGCACCCACCCAGAAGCGCCCGCCAAGGTCGGTATCCCACCGGGAGATATTACTGCGCGGGCAGGTGCCCACACAGGCTTCGCAGCTGATGCACTCGCCGCTGCGCAGGCTGTCATCGTCCAGCTTCAAATCCACCGGGCAGCGGTTTGCACAGGCATTGCAGCCGGGAATGCAGTTTTTGCCGTTGCGGTGCAGCTGCGCAGCGGGCAGCACCGGCAACAGGGCAAGCACCGCACCCATCGGGCACAAAAACTGGCAGAAGAACCGCGGCTGGATGGCCATGCCGATCAAAATCAGCACGAACAGTGCAATCCCGATGCCAAAGCCTTCCGGTGGAGTGCGCAGGGCCGTCAGGCAGGAGAACACCTCCCACGGGTCGGTGCCGTTCAGCTTGCTGTACTGGTTTGCCGCGCACATTGCCACGATGAACAGCAGCACCAGATCCTTCACCTTCTGGCCCAACAGCACCGCCTTTTGCGGCAGGCTAAACTGCTTTTTGCGGTGCAGCGTCTTTTTCTGCAAAAGGCCGGACAGCCAATAGACGAGATCGCCTAAGCCTCCAAAGGCGCACACATAGCCGCAGAAGAATCGGCCAAACAGAATGGTAAAGCCGCACAGCCCCAGCAGTGAAAGGGTAAAGCTGTCCAGCTGCAGCACGCTGCCGGTGCCGATGCGCAAAAACAGCTGCTTTACCCCGTTGAAGCCCGCCACAAATGCACCGGGCATGGAGACAAAGAAGATGGCCTGAAGAACTGCACGCAGCAAAGCGCGGTGCTGCAGCTCCTGCTGGCGCTTTTGTGCCGCGGTCTGCGGTTTGGTTTGGGTCTTTTCCATCACTGTGCCGCCTTTCCCATGGCATCTGCCACTGCATCAATAAGGCCGTCTGCCGTCAGGGTGGCACCGGAAACGGTGTCCACCTCGGTAGACTGGGCATTCAGCATTTCGGTCAGCACGCTGACCGCCTGCTTATAGTAAGGCTTGTCCTCGCCGTCGGCACGCAGCACCGAGATATCGGTCATTCTGCCGTCCTTGAGCGTGACGGAAACCGTGATCAGGTCGCCAAAGCCGTAGGCACTGCCCTCGTAGGTGCCATCCTTCGGGCCGGTGGGCTTTTCTTCCTCGGCCTCCTGCTGTGCCTGCAGGACCGAAGCGTTCCACGCTTCCACTTCCTTGATCTCCTTCTGGCGCTGGGCCACAGCGTCGGCCCGCAGCAGGGCGGTATTCTGGTACTGCCACAGCACCCCTAAAATCAGCACAAGGTTCACTGCGCGCAGGATAAAATCACGATCTTTCATTCTGGCTGTTCCTCCGTTCCGCTGGGCTGTTCCGGCCGGGCTGCCGCACTGTCGGCAGCTTCACTGGCCGCCTCCGGCTGTGAAGCCGGGCTTGCAGGCTCCGCAAAAAATTCCGGGGTGGAAGCTGCTTCCGATGCCGGAGCCTGTGCCGGGATCAGGGATCCCCACAGGCCCTGCAGCTGATCCCAGACGGACGATGGCTGCTGTTCCGGCTGCACCACCTCAACGGTAGGTGCGGCAATCTCGGTTTCTTCTGGGGCAGACTCTGCGGGTGCTTCGGCAGGCACTTCTTCAGAAGATCCCGGCTCGTTCTCAGCTTTGGTAAGGGCCAGCTTGACCGCGTTCAGGATGCCGGTGGAGGAATAGGTAGCGCCGGACACTGCGTCCACGCCCTCCGGCGTGCCGGTCTCCAGAATGGTGGGGATCACCCGGCGGGCCTTGGAGAAGTAGGACGTGGTCTCACCGTCATGGCTGCCCACCGAGATATCGGTGATCACACCGCCGGTGATCGTGATCTGCACCTCCACCGGACCGCCAAAGCCCGGAGCCGAGGCTGTGTACACCCCATCCCGATAGGCCGAAGGTGCCGTAAATTCCTCTTCCACCAGTGGTTCGGCGGGTTTGGGCTGGGGCGGCAGTGGGTTATTGACCACCTCACCGGTCAGGGCATTCTTTACCGCGCCCAGAATGCCGCGGGAGGTATAGGTAGCTTCCGAAACGGCATCCACCTCCCAGGTCTGTGCACTCAGGATCATGCCCAGCAGCCGCCGGGCACGCTTGAGGAAGGACTTCGTCTCATGGCGTGCCTCCGTGATCTGCAGATCTGTGATGCGGCCATCCTCCATGGTCACCTGCACTTTTACCTTGCCGCCGTACCCGCGGGAGGAGCCGGTGTAAACGCCGTCGGCATAGGGCAGCTTTGCGGTCAGTTCTTCTTCCGGCTCCTCTGCGGCTTCGCTGGCCGGTGCCGTTACGGCAGGCTGTTCCAGCTTTTCCGGCACAGCAGCCAGCACCGGGCCGGTGTGCGGCAGTGTGACCAGCACTGCCGCCGCCACCGCTGCGGCGGGAAGGAGCTGTATCAGAGGTGCCAGCCACTTCCCGATCATTGTTTCCCTCATGGAATTCCCCTCTCAGACATGGAAAACAAGGTCACTCCGTAAGAGAGCGACCTTGTTGTTTCCATTTGCTATTTTACGGGCGCACAGCTCACTTCAGAGCCTGGATCGCCTCGGTCAGGTGGCCGACCTGCTCCAGCACAGCAGCCTTGTACAGGGTGCTCTTTGCCAGCAGCTCAACGCTCTCGTCCAGCTCGGTCTCCAGGTTTGCCCAGCTTGCAGCGGTGTACTTTGCCTTGTTCAGGGCCTGTGCCTGATTGACAACGTTCTGCAGAGCAGCACGGTCAGCATCGCTGGCCAGCTCGTGCTTGGCCAGATTTGCGCCAGTGGTCTGGAACTTGATCACAGTGTCCGCATAGCCCAGAGCATGGATGGTGATGGCCCAGTAGCCGGTGCCGTCGGTGCCCTCCGGCAGCTGGAAGCGGACAGAATCTGTCAGGCCCAGCTGGATGCCGTTGACCTTGTGCATCCAGTTGTCGGCAGCAAACTTTGTGCCGTAGGCAGCCTTTGCGTTGGTATAGGTGCTGTCATCGCCGTAGTAGGTCCAGGTGGCGGACTGCATACGGGAACCCAGCTCACCGTAGTTGCCGGTGATGTTCACACGGATGAACTCGCCAAAGCTGCCCACATCACTGCCGCTTGCCAAATTGACGACCAGGCCGCTTGCGTTCTTCTGGCCCTCGCCGGCAATGCCGGAACCGCTGCCCTGGTGTGCAGCGGAGAAGGTGTAGCCATCGCCGGACTTGGAAGCGTACTTCAGGCCGTTGGTGTTGGCATCCACAGCAGCAACCAGCTCGTAAACAGGGAGCTTTCCCTCAGCGTAACCGCCGATCAGCTGGCCGCCATTCTTCACAACAGCGTACTTGGAGCAGAAATCGTTCAGGTCAGAGTTTGCAACGCGCACGGGCACATACTTGGTGCCGTGGATCTCGTAGTGATCCATCTTGGTGGTGGCGCCATCCGGCTTGGTAACAGTGCCCTTGCTCCAGCCGTAAGCGGTGCCATCGGGGGTGTAGAAGGTCTTGCCGTCAGCAGACCAGTGAGAAACGGTATAGGTGCTGCCATCGGCGGCGTAGATCACAGCGGTCTGCTGGAAGCTGCCGCGGTGCAGGCCATGGTTGGTGGTAGCGCGGGACACAGCGTCAAAGCCACCCATATCGTGCTCGTCGTGGCTGTCCAGCTGAGCAGAGGAAGTGGTGTTGCCGGCGGCGTACACGCCCTCGTTTGCCCAGTACTCATCCCAGTCCAGAGCAGCGTACAGATATGTATAGAACAGACCATCCAGCAAGCCGTTCTCCGTCTCATCGGGAGCGGCTGCAAAAGCAGTTGCTGTCAGCAGGCTGAAGGCCATTGCTGCACTCAGCAGCAGCGAGATCAGTTTCTTCGGTTTCATGAAAACACTCCTTTCTTTTTCGCAGCCAGTTTGTTAGTATATACTAACTTTCTTTTTAAAAGAAAATCGGCTGCATTAGAAATCACTAACCGACAAAAAACATTATAAAAAGGCTCTTCCTGTTTGTCAAGTAGGGAGAGCCTTTGTCCGACAAAAATTTTTGCCCGGTGTATCTTCGGCTTTGCCGTCCTGTCCGGGGAACCTTATCCATTCCACCCTCTCGCTGCGGGGTCCAGCATTTCGGTGGCCGAGTAAATGAGGGCGTTGCAGATGGCTGCAGCCACATTGCTGCCGCCCTTGCGGCCCATGGCGGCGATGGCGGGCACGCCGTATCGCTCGCAGGCGGCAAACAGCACTTCTTTGCTTTCCACCACATTCACAAACCCCACCGGCACGCCAATGACCAGTGCAGGCCGCAGACCAGCTTCCATTTCCTCCGCGATGGTCAGCAGGGCTGTGGGCGCATTGCCAATGGCCAGAATGGCCCCCGGGTGCTCCTGTGCGGCACGGTGCATGGCGGCAACGGCACGGGTGGTGCCCGCCTGCTTTGCGGCTTCGGCCACAGCGGGGTCTGCCATGTAGCAGATGGCTTCGCCGTTCAGTTTTTTCAGGCCCGGCTTTGTGATGCCTGCCAGCGCCATGTTGGTGTCGGTAACGATGAAAGTACCCGCGTGCAGGGCCTTGACTGCGGCTTCCACCGCGCCGGGGGTGAAGCGCAGATTCTTGGCGTAGTCGAAATCGGCAGTGGTATGGATGACCCGCTTGACCACTGCAGCAGTCTCCGGCGGCGGGGTCAGACCCAGCTCGTCCAGCTCTTTTGTGATGATGGACATGCTGGTGCGCTCGATATCAGCGGGCAGATGATGCTGCGGTGTCATGCGTTGTCTCCTTTCTGCATTCCCATGGCGGCATAGATGGCGGGCATATCCAGTGCCGCGCGCACACCATCGGCAAGCAGATCAAACTGCTGCTGACGGTACTGCTCCATGGGGATAAGCTCGGCCCCGGCCGGGTCGATGCCCTTCCGTTTGCACAAAAATGCGGTCAGTTTTTCGGTCAGTTCGCCGGTGTCGAACAGGCCGTGCAGGTAGGTGCCGAACACATCGCCCTGCACGCATCCCTCCGGCGTGCCGTCTGCAAGGGTGCAGAACGCGCTGCCCCGCACCTCGGTGCGGCCTGCATGGATCTCGTACCCCGTCAGCTTTGCGCCTGCAAAGGGTTCTGTGGTCACACAGGCTTCGGTCTGGGTCAGGTGCTTTTCGGCGTTGAACACGGTCGTAGTGGGCAGCAGGCCCAGCCCGCGCAGAGCACCGGGCGTGCCGCTTTCTTCGCCTGCCGGGTCGGAAAGCTGTTCGCCCAGCATCTGGTAGCCGCCGCATACGCCCAATACCGGTGTGCCGCCTGCCGCAGCTTTCTGTACCGCCGCTTCCAGCCCGCTTTCCCGCAGCCAGCGCAGGTCGTCCATGGTGTTTTTGGTGCCGGGCAAAATGATAAGATCCGGTGCGCCCAGCTGACGGGTGCGCTGCACATACCGCACGCCCAGCAGCGGGTGCTGTTCCAGCGGGATAAAGTCGGTGAAGTTGGACACATGCGGCAGGCGCAGGATGGCGATATCCAGCGGCTTGACCGCAGCTTTTGCATCCAGCCGGTCGGAGAGAGAGTCCTCGTCCTCGATCTCCACCCGCAGGTACGGCACCACACCCACTACGGGCAGCTGCGTTTTTTCTTCCAGCATGGCAAGGCCGGGCCGCAGGATCTCCACATCTCCCCGGAACTTGTTGATGATCAGGCCCTTGATGCGGGCGCGCTCCTGCGGCTCCAGCAATTCTACCGTGCCGTACAGCTGCGCGAATACGCCGCCCCGGTCGATATCGCCCGCCAGCAGCACCGGCGCATCCACCAGCTTTGCAAGGCCCATGTTCACGATATCATCGGCTTTCAGGTTGATCTCTGCCGGGCTGCCTGCGCCTTCGATCACGATGATGTCGTTTTCTTCGGCAAGGCTGTTGTAGGCTTCCAGAATGTCCGGGATGAGGGTGCGCTTCATCCTGAAATAATCGGCGGCAGGCATCTGGCCTCGGGCCTTGCCGTTCACGATCACCTGACTGCCCACATCGCTGCTGGGCTTGAGCAGGATAGGGTTCATGCGTACGTCCGGCTCCACGCCTGCGGCCTGCGCCTGCACCACCTGTGCACGGCCCATCTCCGCGCCGTCGCGGGTGACGAAGCTGTTCAGGGCCATGTTCTGGCTTTTGAAAGGGGCCACGCGGTAGCCATCCTGCGCAAAGATGCGGCACAGCGCCGCGCACAGCAGGCTTTTGCCCGCACCGCTCATGGTGCCCTGCACCATAATGCATTTTGCCTTGCTCATTGTGCCACCTCCGGCAGTGTTTCGGCCAGCAGCGCAAGCATCTGCCGGTTCTCGTTTTCTGTGCGCACAGCGGTGCGGTACCAGCTGGCATCAAGGCCCGGATAATTGCCGCAGCTGCGCAGTACCGCGCCCTTGCGGCGCAGTGCTTCGCCCAGCGCTTCCGGCGCGCGGAACAGCAGATAGTTTGCCCTGCCCTCGATCACACGCAGGCCCAATGCCCGCAGGCCCTGCACCAGCACAGGCCGCTGCTGTCCGATCAGCGCACGCACCTGTGCCACATATTCCGTTTCGTCCAGCGCGGCGATGCCCGCCGCCTGTGCCAGACCGGACACCGCCCACGGCTGGCCCGCTGCCTGCATCCGGGCAAGCAGCTCTGTATCAGAGCACAGGCAGTAGCCCAGCCGCACGCCCGCCATACCGTAAAGCTTTGTGAACGCCTTGAGGATGACAAGGCTCTTGCTGGTGTTCAGCAGCCGCTTTGCCGAAAGTGTTTCCCCTTCCGGCAGAAAATCCAGAAAGCATTCGTCCACGGCCAGCACCGCACCCACGGCTTCGCATTTGTGCAGCATCGCTTCTACAAGGGCAGGTGCGGCCAGCTGGCCGGTAGGGTTGTTCGGCTGGCAGAGAAACACCATGTCGGTGCCCGGGTGCACCGCATCGAGGATGGCGTCCGTCACCGCAAAATCGTTTTCTTTCTGCAAAAAATGCCGCTCCACCGTGCAGCCTGCCGTTTCAAGGGCGGTGGCATACTCGGCAAAGGTGGGGGCCGTCACCAGTGCAGTGCGGGGCTTTGCAGCCAGTGCCAGCCGGAAGATCAGGTCTGCCGCGCCGTTACCGCACAAAAGCCACTCGGCTGGCACTTTCTCCGAAACTGCCAGCTTTGCCCGCAGGGCACGGCACAGCGGGTCCGGGTAGCGGTCGGCCGTGGCAAGGGCTGACGTAATGGCCTTTGCCACCCCTTCCGGCAGGCCCAGCGGGCTGACATTGGCCGAAAAATCCAGCGGGTCGCGGCCAAACTCGGCGCGGTAGCCCGCCCAGTCGCCGCCATGGGTCAGTTGTTTCATGCAAGGAACCCCCGTATTGCTGCACCCCATGCCAACGCAAAGCCGCTTGCCACATACATCATGCGGTTGGCGCGCAGGATGTCCTGCGGCTCAATGGGCCGCAGGGCATCGCCGATGGTGGGCTTGGGGTAATATTCGCCAAAATAGTAGGCAGGGCCTGCCAGCTGCACGCCCAGCGCACCGGCGCAGGCGCTTTCGGTCTGGGCGCTGTTGGGGCTGGCGTGGTTGCGCCGGTCCCGCCGCCAGATGCGCCATGCGCCCTTGGCATCGTTGCCGGTAAAGGCCGCAGCCGCCACCCACAAAAGGGCGGCAAGGCGGCTGGGGATGTAGTTGGCCACATCGTCCAGCTTGGCAGGCACACGGCCAAAATAGAGGTACTTCTCGTTTTTGTAGCCAAGCATACTGTCCATGGTGTTGATGGCCTTGTAGGTCAGCGCCAGCGGTGCCCCGCCGATGAGCATATACAGCAGCGGTGCAATCACACCGTCGCTGGCGTTTTCGGCCACCGTTTCCACCGCGGCCTTGGTCACGCCCTCCGCGGTCAGATTCTGGGTGTCGCGGCCCACGATGCGGCTCACGGCTTTGCGGGCGGCGGGCAGGTCGTTTTTGATCAGCTGAGCGTACACATTCGAGCTTTCCTGCACAAGCCCCTTTGCGGCCAAGGCCTGCCCGCACCAGAACATCTGCACCGCCAGCCCCAGCCACGGGCTGAGCTCTGCCGCCGCCAGACACACAAGGCTCGTGACCAGAAAGGTGCCCACCGGCAGGCAGAAGGCCACCACTGCCCCGCCCAGAAGCTCGCCCTGCGGAGTTTTGGGCAGGCGGGCGCGGAGCAGCTTTTCCAGCCGGGAGATGCATTTGCCCATGAACACCACCGGGTGCGGCAGCCACGCCGGGTCGCCGAAAAGAGCGTCCAGCACCCAGCCGCCCAGAACAGCCAGCTCGATCATGCCTTGGCCTCCTTCGTGTACTGCACCGTCTTGATAAGATACAAAACGTGCTTCGTCTGCCAGTCCTTTGCATCCAGCACAAAGCCGCCCGCGTTAGGCCCGCACCACGCGTAGTAGTCCTTGTGGGGGACGGCAAACCGCTCCATGGCGGCCATCTGGGTACCGCCGTGGGCCAGAATGACCAGCCGCTCTTCGCCTGCGGCAAGGGCTTTGTCGATCAGTTCTGCCACGGTGCGGCAGATGCGGTCCGAAAAATCCGTCTTGCGCTCGCCGTCCGGGCAGGGGCTTTCGCAGTTGGCCTTCACCCATGCCTGATACTCAGGGTCCTTTTCCATCTCGATGAAATTGCGGCCCTCAAAGCTGCCAAAGCACATCTCTTTCAGGCCGTCCACCGGCACGAGCTTTGCCTCCGGGAACAGGATGCGCGCCGTCTGGCTGGTGCGCTGCAAAGTGGATACATACACCACTGCGGGGTCAAAATCGGCCCGGCGCAGCTGGGCAGCACCTTCGGGTGAGAGCGGGATGTCGCGCTGGCCCTGATAACGCTTCTGGGCGTTGTATTCCGTCTGGCCATGACGCAGAAGATAGATCAGCATGTGGGAAGTTCTCCTTTCAAAACCGTGGGGATGCCGCAGAACATCTGCACCACGCACTCGGCCCGTGCGGCCAGCAGGCAGGCAAGCCGGCCAGCCGCTTCGCGGTCTGCGCGCTGTTTGGCATCCATCGGCACAACACCGCCGCCTACCTCGGTGGCGATGAGGATCTCGTATTCATGGGCAAGCTTGTCTGCCAAGGCAGGCAGGTCGGCGGCATCTGCCGCCAGCTGCTGCACATCGGCCAGCGCCTTGCCGGGAAGCGTTTGCGCAAAGGTGCGCTTGCCGCTGTAGAGCGGCCCGGTGATAAAGATCATAGCAGCCCTCCCCACTGGCAGGCGCACAGCGCCGCCAGCATCCAGATCTCGGCCTTCTGCAAAAACCATCCGGCAAGGTCGCCGGTGATGCCGCCGAACTGCTTTCGGCTCACGGCATGGTAGCGCCAGAGCACTGCCAGCGCCGCCAGCACCAGCGCCCAGCCGCCCAGCGCCGCCATACCCACGCACAGCACTGCGGCCAGCACTGTCAGCACCCGGCGCACCGCAGTTTTGTCTGCTGCAGTGGCAAAGGTGTGTGCAAGACCGGTGTTTTTTGCCATGGGGAACGCCGCCACCGCATAGCCCGAAAGCACGCGCTCCAGCACAAGCGCCAGCGCCCACAGCACACCCACGCGGGGTGTAAAGCTCACACAGGTGCACAGGGCAAAATAGGCCAGAAAATAGCTGCACAGCCGGATGACCGCAAAGGCACCACAGTGGGGATCTTTTAATATTTCCAGCTTCTTTTCGCGGTCGCCGTAGCTGGAAAGGGCATCGCAGGTGTCGGCATAGCCGTCCAGATGGATGCCGCCGGTGATCCATACCGGGATCAGCGCAAGGCCTGCCGCCTTGGCAAGGCCCGGCAGCGGCAGCGCGCCGCACACACACCACGCCGCGCCAATCACCGCCCCGATGAGCGGGAAGGCGCACATGGCATAGCGCATATTCTTTTCGTTCCACTCGAACTGCGGCACCGGGATGGCCGAGAACATGGCAAAGGCCACCGCAATGGTCTGCAAGACGATCATTTTTCCACTCCTTTATAATACACGGGGATGCCGCATACCACCCGCACCACCGCATCCGCCCGGGCGGCAAAGG
>ERZ1026860.1150-NODE-1150-length-14306-cov-9.483685_pt1 | contig 14306 bp, 12 predicted proteins | sample MGYA00380160_ERZ1026860 | MGnify/ENA primary metagenome ERZ1026860 (study PRJEB33269, sample SAMEA4719796) | human gut metagenome | biome: human-associated habitat; feature: organic feature; material: feces | place: Cameroon | collected 2013-10 ... | reverse complement strand
AATAGTACCTCCTAATTATTTTACCCATAATCGGATAAATCACGGTATCTTTATTTTAGACCAAAATGCAGAAAGTTTCAAGTGTCTGCCAAAAAATTAACAAGACATTCACTGCATTTTTTGCTTTTGTACGATTTTAATTCCTTTCATTCCCTGCTTTTCGGCAATTGCGCCAACAGAGCGCTAACATTTTTGTCAGCTCTGCCCGTTCAGACAGGCTGCAGCACACGCTCCGCCAATGCCGCCCACGCAACAAAGGCCCAGTCCGGCAAAAAAGTCCGGCATCACGGCAAGACCGATGCCATTGCCCGCCAGCAGTGCAAAGCACTGGGGCAGCTGCCAGCACAGGCAAAGTGCAAATGCGGCAAGCCCGGCTGCGCACAGTGTTTTGCCATTGCCCGGCTGCAGGACGTGCAGTGCCCGGGCCAGCGCTGCCAAAAACACCAGTGCCGCAAGCGCCTGCCACACTGCTGCTGTAGGGGTCACGCGGTGCCAGCTGGAGCTGTTCTCCATAAAGCGCAGCAGCACGTTCCAGTAGAACAGCAGACTGCCCGCCACGGCCAGATACAGCCCACCAAAGGGCTTTTTCCACTCATTGGGGCTGAGCCAGCAGCGGCCCATGGTGCTGAGCCACGCGGAGCACACACATTCCAGAATGCACCGCACAAAGCCGCCCAGACCGGAAGCTGCACCCAGCGCGATCTGTGCACCCGCTGCGGCCAGAAAACATACTGCACCGGCAAACGCCAGAATACCAGCCAGCGGCCTGCGGCTGCGCACGGCCTCCGGGCAGGAAGGCAGCGCACGGCCTACCAGCACTGCGGCCAGCACCACGATGCCCAGTGCCAGATAGCGCCACCACACCGAGCCGACCACGCACAGACCGGTGACGGCATCGGTGCCAAAGGCCAGATCTGCCGTGCGCAGCACGCCCAGCAGAATGCTCAGGATAAAAACGAACAAAACAGAAGGATTCATCAGCGCTCCTCGATCGGCTTATATTTCTGGCGGACACCCAGATATTTGTAGGCGGGACGGATGATGCGGTTGGCAAACACCACCTCTTCCACGCGGTGTGCGCACCAGCCGGGCACACGAGCAATGGCAAACAGCGGGGTGTAGATATCCTCAGAGATGCCCAGCATGTTGTAGATCAGGCCGCTGAACAGGTCCACATTGGCGCACACTGGCTTGGTGCTGCCCTTTTCCTCGGCAAAGATGCCGGGGGCCAGCCGTTCAATGCTGCACAGCATATTATACTCTTCCTCAAAGCCTTTATCGTAGGCCAGATGGCGGGCACGCTGCTTCAGGACCACCTCACGGGGGTCGCTGATGGTGTACACCGCGTGACCCATGCCGTAGATCAGGCCAGAGCCGTCGCCTGCCTGCTTGCGCAGGATGCGGCGCAGATATTCGCGCACCTCGTCGTCATCCTCGGGGTTTTCCACATGCTTGAGGATATCCTTCAGCTGACGGTTCACCATCAGGTTGGCACCGCCGTGCTTGGGGCCTTTCAGTGCACCGATGGCCGCTGCAATAGCGGAATAAGTATCCGTGCCGGAAGAGGACAGCACACGGGTGGTAAAGGTGGAGCAGTTGCCGCCGCCGTGGTCGGCGTGCACCAGCAGGCACATATCCAGCAGCTTTGCTTCCTCGTGGGTGAACTTCTGATCCGGACGGTAGGTGCTGAGGATATGCTCTGCCGTGCTCTGGCCGGGCTTGGGCAGATGGAAGAACATGCTCTGCTTATCATAATAACGGCGCTTCATCTGGTAAGCATTCACCATCATGGTGGGCATGCTGGCGATCAGATTGATGCTCTGGTTCAGGATGTTCTCCAGACTCAGATCCTCGGCGTGCTCATCGTAGGAATAAAGGCCCAGCACGCAGCGCTGCAGCTTGTTCATGATATTGGGCGAGGGAGCATTCATGGTGTCCATAAAGCCTTCCGGCAGGGCACGGTGCTCGGCCAGGATCTCGCAGAAATCGTCCAGCTGCTCCCGCGTGGGCAGACTGCCGAACAGCAGCAGCCAGATCACTTCCTCAAACACAAAGCGGTCGTTGCGGTAGGCCTCGTCCACGATCTCGTTGATGTTCACACCGCGGTAGATCAGCTTGCCGGGCGTGGGGATGACATGGCCTTCCTGATCCTTTTTATAACCCACAACGTCGCAGACGTTGGTCAGGCCGGCCAGCACACCAGTACCATCCGGGTTGCGCAGGCCGCGCTTGACCCCCAGACGTTCGCTCGTCTCCGGATCGATATAGTTGTTGGCAACATATTCCTCACACAAAGTCCGCATCGTGTTCGGGTCCAGCGTTGCCACCTCCGAATGTGCAAAATTCATAAGGGGAATTCTCCTTTCATCCTATTTATATCCTTTCCCGCCCACCCTCAATGGTGGGTATAATTCTATATTATCGCTTTTGAAGAGTAAATTCAAGCATCAACTGCACCGTTCAGCGCACAAAAAGCCGATTTGGTGCCTTTTTTCGCTTGCACCTCAAAAGGCTTTTTCCCTGTTTCGCATCTTTTTTCAGGGTATATCCGGTATTCTGATTTAAAAAACACCGCTATCGGAGGGGTTGGGACTATGAAAAAGTTTTTTCTGCCGGTCTTTGCGGTCCTGCTGGTGCTGGGCAGCATTCTGCCGCTGGCCGCCTACCGGGTCACACGCGCCGTGCTGAGCGGGGCAGAGCCTGCATCTTCTGCCGTATCTTCGCCTGCAGCATCTGCGCCGCCGCCAAGTGCTGCGCCTTCTGCGGATGCCGGGACCTTTCTGGTGGAGGATCAGGCCACCGGACAGGTGCTGGAGCTTTCCCGTCAGGAATACGTTCTGGGTGCTGTCGCCGCCGAGATGCCGGTGAGCTGGCCGGACGAGGCGCTCAAGGCGCAGGCCGTTGCCGCCCACAGCTATGCGCTCTACTGCCGGGACCACACCACCCTGCAAAGCGGCGCTTGGCTCACTGCCGACCCTGCCCGGCGGCAGGGCTGTCTGACCGAGCCGGTGCTGCGCAGCTACTGGGGCACCGCCTACGAGCAGAATCATGCCCGGCTCTCCGCCCTTGTGGACGAGGTATTGGACGAGATCCTTTATTATGAAAATGCTCCTGCCTGCACCAGCTACTTTGCCATCTCCAATGGCCAGACCGAGGCCAGCGAAAATGTATGGGGTTCTGCCCTGCCCTACCTCATTTCAGTGGACAGCAGCACCGACCGTTTCGCTGACAACTACGAATACACCGTCACCTTTTCCGCAGAGCAGGTGCAGCAGGCCCTTGCAGGCCTTGGCATTTCTGCCGATCTCGCCGCGCCGGAGGGCTGGTTCGGCCCGGCAGCGCTGACCAGCGCCGGATACACAAAAACCGTCACGGTCTGTGGGCAGACCGTTTCCGGCACGACCCTGCGCCGGGCGCTGGGCCTGCGCAGCACATGCTTTACGGTACAGTACCAGAGCGGAAATTTCAGCTTTACCACCCGCGGCTACGGCCACGGCGTGGGCCTGAGCCAGTGGGGCGCAAAGGCCATGGCGGAGCAGGGCAAAAGTCATGCCGATATTCTGGCGCACTACTACCCCGGCACGCAGCTGCAAGGATGAAAAAAGCGGCCCGCACCGCAAAGGCACAGGCCGCTTTTCCATTCACTCTTTTTCTTATACCCGCACCATATCCGGGGTGATCTCGGCCAGAGAATGCGCACCGCACATCTGCATGGTGTCGGCCAGCTCACCGGCCAGCTTATCAATGTAGCACTTCACGCCTTCCTCGCCACCGCCATACACAGCCGTGACGAACGGGCGGCAGATCAGCACGCCGTCTGCACCCAGTGCCAGTGCCTTGAATACATCCACACCGGTGCGGATGCCGCCGTCCACCAGGATCTTCACGCCGGTGCCCTTGAGGGCTGCTGCGATCTCCGGCAGCACCTCGGCAGTGGCCGGGCACTGATCCAGCACGCGGCCGCCGTGGTTGGACACCACGATAGCAGCCGCGCCGGCTTCCTTTGCCTTCAGCGCGCCCTTGACGGTCATAACGCCCTTGACGATGAAGGGGCGCTCGGCCAGCTTGACGATCTCGGCAAGCTCTGCCACGCTCTTGCTGCCAGCGGGCGGAGTCATGTTCTTGAGGAAGGGCAAACCGGCGGCGTCCACGTCCATGGCCACGGCAAAGCAGCCGCTGGCCTTGGCCTCGGCCATCTTTTCCTTAATGGTATCAATGTTCCAAGGCTTGATGGTGGGCACGCCGCAGCCGTTTGCTGCGCCAATGGCCTTGGTGGCCATCTCCATCACGGTGGGGTTGGTGCCGTCGCCGGTAAAGGCAGCGATGCCGTTCTCTGCACAGGCGCGCACCAGAACATCGTTATAGGTCATATCGGTGTAGGCTTCGGAGTAGTGCAGGTTCACAGCACCCACCGGGCCTGCAAAGAACGGGTACTTGAAGCTCTTGCCAAACAGCTCCACATGGGTGTCCGGGGTGCCGCCCTCGCACAGGGTGTCCATGTTCACGCGGATCTCGGCCCACTTATTATAATTGCGGATGGCTGTATCGCCCACGCCCTTGGCACCGGGGCCGGGGATCTGGTTTTTGCAGGCCACGCCGTTGCACACCGGGCAGGCCTTGCAGTATTTTCCGATGCACTCGCGCGCATTGGCCAGCACTTCAGGATAAGTCATAATAAAATATCCTCCTTTGATTCCATTTCTGCGGGGCAACCTCTCTCCGCAGCACTCTCTGCCCCCATCATAGCCCGGTTTTCAGCCATCGTCAAGGGCTTTGCACGGTTTTCAGCGCCAAAGTTCGGAAGCTGGAAACGCAGGCACGTGCTTTTTGGAAAAATACAATTTTTTTCAAAAAAATCCTTGACAAAAGTGCTTCTTTCAGGTATTATAGTGGAGCGCTGAGGGCCACGGCCCAAAACGCAGAACCGAATATGGAAAGATGGCTGAGTTGGTCTAAGGCGCACGACTGGAAATCGTGTAACGTGTCAAAAGCGTTCTGGGGTTCGAATCCCCATCTTTCCGCCAGAGATCCGAAACCGTAAGGTTTCGGATTTTTTGTTTTTCCTGTGCTTCTCTGTTCTGCCTTGACTTTTGCCCGCCGTTCCGCTATGCTGAATAAAACATCTGAGGGAGGATTTTTTATGGCATCTTCCAAACGGAAAAAGCACGGCGCGGGCCATGTGGTCCTGATCGTAGTGCTCATCCTTGTACTGCTTGCAGCCGTGGCCGCTGCGGCCGGGTACAGTCTGGTCGCCCGCCGGGTGAAAGCGCTGCAGGCAGGCGCGGCCTTTACCTTTGATTACGAGATCACATCCACAGCCGATTCCCCTGCCCTTTACACCATCCTGCAAAAGACAGGCTCCACCAGGGGCACCGTCAGCGGCCTGTATGCGCCGGACGCACTGCAGCTGAGCATCTCGGCCCCGGATGCCGTTATCCCGGCAGACCCGCTCACCCGGGTGTATATCAGCAGCAGCGAGACCTTATACGATGCCGGGCAGCTGTACAAAAATATCCGCTCTTCCATCACCGGCAGCTACCCGCTGGCGGGCCTTCTGCTGCCAGACTGGAGCCTTGGCAATTATATCTCGCAGGCCCAGCTGGCAAGCCTGCTGGGTGTGGACACCACAGCCACCAGCCTGCAGGACATGACCGAGTTTGAGCTGCCGCAGAAAAAACTGCAGCGCGTGCAGCCGGAAGGCGCAAAGGACGGCTACCTTTATTTTCAGCTGGATACCGGTGATGCCAGCGCCAATGCACCGGTACTTGTTATCGGGCTGGAAAAGAGCAGGTTCTTTGCGGATGCCATCCCGGTGCACATCCTGCTGACCATCCCGGAGCACGGGGTCAGCATCCAGCTCACCGGCACTGTGAGTGCCCAGACCGTGGTGCTCACTGCACCCACATCCCGCATGAAGGACGAAGACATCCAGACGCTAGTTCAGATCCGCGATACCATCCAGAGCGTGCTGCAGTTCGTGCAGACCGCCGCCAACAGCGTACAGAACGCGGGCTGAACTTTCCGCAAACATCAAAAGCCAGAAACGGCAGCAGTCGTTTCTGGCTTTTGTTCTGTCATTTTATCGGTCGAGGATGCGGCCATCGGTGGAGAAGGTGACTACATTCCACGGGATGAACTTGCCGCTGTTCTTCAGGGCTGTGATGGCGGCGTGCTCCAGCCCGCCGCAGCAGGGCACCTCCATGCGCAGCACGGTCACGCTCTTGATATCATTGCTGCGGATGATCTCGGTCAGCTTTTCGCTGTAATCCACGGCATCCAGCTTCGGGCAGCCGATGATGGTCACATGGCCCTTCATGAACTCCTCGTGGATATTGGCGTAGGCATAGGCGGTGCAGTCGGCGGCGATCAGCAGCTTGGCACCGTCAAAGTAGGGCGCGTTCACCGGCACCAGCTTGATCTGGCAAGGCCACTGTGCCAGCTGGGACTGCATGGGCGCTGCGGCTGCGGCAGGTGCGGTCTGCTCACGGTGGAACTGTTTCATCATGCTGCCCGGGCAGCCATGGAACGCCGGTTCGGCGGGCTGTGCCTGCTGCTGGGCGGCAACGGCCTTTTTCTGCTTGTTTTCCAGCACAGCCTGCTCGTCATAAGCGGCAGCTTCGCGCTCCGTAAAGGTGATGGCACCGGTGGGGCAGCCGGGCAGGCAGTCGCCAAAGCCGTCGCAGTAGTCGTCCCGCATCAGCTTGGCCTTGCCGTTCACAAGGCCGATGGCACCCTCGTGGCAGGCAGTGACGCAGGCACCGCAGCCGTTACATTTTTCTTCGTCTATATGAATGATTTTACGGATCATGGAAAAGTCCTCCTTGCTTTGATGCTCTGAGTATACTATAATCAGGCCGTGCTTTCGGTTGTTATAACCACAGAAAGAGGATTTTTATGAAAAAGATCGCATCGCCCCTGTTTCAGGACCTTTCAGAAGCCGAGCTGGATGCCCTTGCCGCTGCCGGGCACCTGCGCACCCGGCAGTTTGCAAAGCACGAGGTCATCTTCCACGCCGGAAGCTGCGTGCGGGAGATCGGCATTGTGCTGCACGGCTCCGTGCACATTGAAAATCTGGATCTCTGGGGCACCAAAAGCATCCTGAGCAGCGTAGGTGCCGGGCAGGCCTTTGCCGAGACCTACGCCTTTTGCGGCGAGGCCTTGATGGTGGATGCTGTTGCGGCCGAAAATTGTGAAATACTGTTCCTGCACACTGCCGCCCTTACCGATGCGCGGATCGAGCCAGCGCTGCGGGACAAGCTGCTGCGCCGCCTGCTGGCGGTGTCCATGCGCAAGAACCTCAGCCTTTCACAGCGCATCTTCTGCACAACGCCCAAGACTGTGCGCGGACGGCTGCTGACCTATTTTTCCGCACAGGCAGCACGCTGCGGCGGCATGGAGTTCGAGGTGCCCTTCAACCGCCAGCAGATGGCCGACTACCTCAATCTGGACCGCAGCGCCCTCTCCAAGGAGCTGTGCAAAATGCGGGACGAAGGTTTGCTGGAATTTGATAAAAACCGCTTTGTTTTAAAGCAGCTTCCAGAATAGCCAAAAGCGCCCGCCGGGCAGGGCTGGACCTCCGGCGGGCGCTTTTATTTCAGCAGGTCAATCGAATGAGATCAGACAGTCTCCTTCTTCTTGCGGGGTGCGCACTTGCGCTTGGGCTTCTCCGCGGCGGGCTTTTCCTCCGCAGGTGCTTCTGCCTTTGCAGGCTCTGCTTTTTCGGCAGCCTTGGCGGCGGTCTTACGGGCAGGCTTTGCGGGCTTTTCTGCCGGTGCTGCGGCCGCTGCCTTTCCCTCTTCTGCAGCTTCTGCCTTGGCGGCAGCTGCCTTTTTGGTGGTGCGGGACTTGCGGGCCGCAGTCTTCTTGGCCGGTGCCTTTTCTGCAGCGGGTGCAGCTGCAGCGGCAGCCTCCACAGCAGGCTCCTCGGCCTTCTTGGCGGCACGCTTTGCGCGCTCCTTCACCTCGGCAATGGTCCACAGCTGGTCGTCTGCGCCGGACACCTCCTGCCAGATCTGCAGCACGGTGCCAACCGCAGCGCCCATGCCAACGGTGTCCACGCACTTGCCGCCGGCCCAGGAAGAGCGCAGGCGCACAGTTCCTTCCGGGGTGGGCTGAACGGTCCACATCTGAGAGGTGCCGCCCACATCCTCCCACAGGTGCAGCCAGGTGCCGTTGGCGGTGCCGGTCATGGTCAGGTCCAGCAGCTTGCCGGATGCGCGGTTGCGGATACGGTAAACGCCGTCACCCACGCGGATAAAGCTCCACTCCTGCTCGGGCTTGTGCTCGTACTTGCCCAGACGGACGGTACCGGCTTCCTTGGTGCCCTCCACGGCCTGAATGACATTGCCGGTGTGCGCGGCAATGGTGTAAAAGTGATCGGCCTCGATCACAGTCTGTGCAACAGTTTTCATGGTTTGTTCCTCCTATGGATCGCAGCCGCCCGGCTCTGCCTGCAGCTGCCGCTTGTATTTTGTATGCATCCTGTACAGATACACAGGTTCTTTTGTTCTCCTTATGGTAAATGATACCACATATCGTGATTTTCCACAAGCAATTCGACCAGCCTTTAGCAAAACAGACAAAAACAGTCAAGCTTTCCGTCCGTTTTTCTCCCGCTCCATGGGCATTTCAGGCATCCTTCTGTGCCGGTTCGGCTCTCGACTTTTTGCCGCAGCTGCGTTATACTATGGAGCGTGCATCCCGTGCACACATTCAAATTATCCGCCGCTCTGCTGCTGGGCGGCTTTTCTGACCCTATTCCTTATGACAGAAGGAGGTTCTTTCATGTCAGCAGACGAGCTCAATATTCAGCAATACAAAAAAATGACCGAGACACCGATCCCAAAGCTGATCCTCGGTCTTGCCGCCCCTACTATTTTAAGTATGCTCATCACCAGCATCTACAACTTGGCCGATACCTTTTTTGTGGGCCAGATCTCCACCAGCGCTTCCGGCGCGGTGGGCATTGTTTCCAGCCTGATGGCCATTATTCAGGCGCTTGGCTTTACACTGGGCCACGGCTCCGGCACCATCATCAGCCGCAGCCTTGGCAGCCGGAACACCGATGCCGCCACCCGCTTTGCTTCCACCAGCTTTTTTGCTGCGCTGGCCGTTGGCGTGGTGCTGGCCGTTGTGGGCCTTGCCACTCTGCCCGGCTTCATGATGCTGCTGGGCAGCACCGAGACCATTCTGCCCCACGCCTGCGCTTATGCACGGCCCATCCTCATTGCAGCCCCGCTTATGATCTCCAGCCTTGTGATGAACAATATCCTGCGCTATGAGGGCAAGGCGAACTTTGCCATGATCGGCCTTGTGACCGGCGGCGTGCTGAACATTGTGCTGGACCCCATCTTTATGTTCGGCTTGGGCCTTGGCACCGCCGGTGCAGGCATTGCAACGGCTCTCAGCCAGAGCATCAGCTTCTGCATCCTGCTGTCCATGTTCCTGCGGGGCAAAACCGTCAGCCAGTTCCGTATTACTGCCGTCACCCGTGAAGCGCGGGAGTTTGGCATGATCCTGGTGGGCGGTGCGCCCAGCTTTGGCCGTCAGGGCCTGCAGAGCATCGGCGGCATGCTGCTGAACATTGCCGCCCGCAGCTACGGCGATGCCGCTGTGGCCGGCATGAGCATCGTTTCCCGCATTTTCATGTTCATCATCTCGGTAGCCATTGGCGTTGGGCAGGGCCTGCAGCCGGTAGCCGCGTTCAACTACGGTGCGCGCAAATTCCGCCGGGTGCAAAAAGCGGCAGTTTTTACCATGGGTGCAGCCTTTTGTATGCTGGTGGTTCTGGTGAGCCTGTGCTGGGTCAACAGTGATGCCCTCATCCGCCTGTTCCGCGACGACCCGGAAGTTACCGCCGTGGCGCTGCCCGCCTTCCACTATCAGTGCCTTGCCATTCTGCTGCAGCCGGTCATTGTGGTGGCAAACATGACCTTCCAGAGCGTGGGCAAAGCCGGGCGCGCCACCTTTCTGGCCTGTTGCCGTCAGGGCGTGTTCTTCATTCCGCTCATCCTCATTCTGCCCCGCGCTTTCGGCCTTGTGGGCGTAGAGATCTGCCAGCCCATTGCGGATGTGCTCACCTTTATCGTTTCTCTGCCGTTCCTGCTGGCCTTCCTCAAGCAGCTTGGCCGGATGGACGATGCTGAAAAAGCCAAAGCACAGTCCTGAAAGTCTGTCATAAAACTGTAACCAGCAGCCGCGTTTTCCTGCAATGGAATGCGCGGCTGTTTCGTATTATAATTGAACTGGAAAAACTTTCCGGCTTCCTTTCAAATTTTGTTCCTTCCCATACTGTAAGGAGTGATTTTTATGAAGCGTAACGTTTGCCGCATAGGCAGCGCTGCTGTATGCGCTGCCCTGTGCCTTGCCCTTGGCTGCAGCTGCAGCGTTCTGCCGCCTGCTTCCGATCAGCCTGCTGCTCCCGCTTCCTCAGTGCCCACCGATGCACACGGGAATCCGCTTTACGGCAGCTCCCGGCTGGACGACGGAAAGCTGCGGATCCTCTACGGCTACGACACTTCCGGCAGCAGCTGCACGGTGCTCTGCGGCGGAAAAGTCCTGTACCAGTCCTTCCGCAGCGAGAACGTGAACCTTCTGCAGGACACCGTGACTGGTGAGACCAGCTACTGGTTCCGCACCTGGGCCGACCCGGACGCTTATTGCGGACGGCGCAGCGGCCTGTTTGACAAAGACGGCAATGAAGTCATGACCTTTGAGGGGGAGCAGAACGCCTCCATGCAGAACGGCCTGCTGGTGCTGCAGGAAGCCCACGCCGTGAACGGCAGCTACGAAAACGGCTACGACGATTACGGCACCTGTCAGGTGATCGATCTTTCCACCGGCGAAAGCCTGCCCGTGCCGGATGGCGCATACCGCTGCATCGTGTGCGGGGACAGGCTGGTGTTCACCTGCTATGCCCGCCCGGCAGACCTTGCCGAGGACGCATGGGACGATGAACCCGCCCTGCACAGCTGGGTCATTGTACAGACGAAGGACGGTACACAGACTTACGGTGCAGACACCACTACCGCCCTGAGCCTTTCCTATGCGGCGGACAGCCTGACCGACTGGGTGGAGCTGGACACCTGCCACGCCAATGGTGAACCGGTGGACGAGATGCTCTATAACCCCGCCACCGGCGAAGGCTTTACCGGCTTCCGGCAGGTGTGCGGCAGCGGCACCGCCTGCTTCGAGACCAGCGATGGCCGCTACGAGCTGCGGGATCTCACCACCGTGGACCGCACCCTCATTGGCGCCTTCGACGACCAGCCCAGCAGTTATTTCCCGGGCTATGTGGTCACATGGCGCACGAGCGGCGGCTTCGGCTATGATCTGCACGACCTTGTTACCGGTGAGGTGACACCGCTGTACGCTTCCAGCGTCACGGGCAGCACCATCGCCCTTTACTATGAGGACGGACGGTTGAAGGTGTTCAACACCGAAACCGGCGACCTGATCACTGATACCACCGTGGAGCCGGTGGAGGGCCAGCAAAGCGTGATGATGGATAACGAGGGTGACGGCTACGTCTGGCTGGAGCTGCGGGATAACGATAGCTTTGAGACCACTGCCACCCGCGTGTACGGCCCCGAGGGCCTCGTCTCCGACCTGACCCATCTGCAGGACAAGTATTATGCCCTGAACTATCTCATCACCACACCGGAGGGCAGGCCGCTGTACTGCGGCAACGCCAATGCGCCCAGCAGCAACGGCTCAATGTGCGACGTGCTGGATGAAAACGGCAACATCGTGCTCTATGGCCTTGGCAGCTGCTACAGCTACTACGACAACAGCCTGAACCAGCTGCCGGAGCACGTGTTCGTGGCAAAACGCGGCTTTTACTACGGCTGGATGGACACGGACGGCAAATGGCTTTACTGCCAGAGCATCTTCTCTTCCATCAACGCCGACGATGAAATGGGCTACTGACCCAATAGGAGGAACGCCTTATGAAAAATGCTAAAATTTCCCGCCGAAGCTTTCTGCTGGGCCTTGCCGCCTGCTCTGCCGCAGGCATCCTGACCGCCTGCAAGGGGGCTGACACCCCCGCCAGCAGCGCTTCCACCTCGCCGGAAGCACCCGCTTCTTCCGTGAGGGAGCTTGAACCCATCGGGCTGTTCTCACCGGAAGAGTTTCCCAAGCTGGATGGCAGCACTGCCTGCATCCCGCTGATGGCCCAGATGATGGCCGATACCACCGGCATCGATCTGGAAGTGGCCCAGAGCGGCATTTCGGTCAGCACCACGGCCTATGCGTGGGAAAACTTTGGCCTGTATCCGGATGAGGATTACACCGCCCGGATGCTGGTGGTGTACGAAGCACCGGACTACGTGAAGGAAGAACTGCAGGAAGCCGGTGCCCAGCTGGAGCAGAAACCCATTGGCCGGGACGCACTGGTGTTCATCGTGAACGAGAACAATCCGGTCAAGAGCCTGACCCAGCAGCAGCTGAAGGATATCTATGCCGGGAAGATCACCAACTGGAAGGAAGTGGGCGGCGAGGATCTTGCCATCGTGCCCTTCCAGCGCAGCGAGGACTCCGGCAGCCAGACCCTGTTCAAAAAGCTGCTCATTCAGGGCGGCGAACTGATGGACCCGCCCACCGAGCTGGCTCCCGCTGCCATGGGTGAGCTGGTGGACAGCATTGCCGCCTACAACAACAGCGCCAACGCCATCGGCTTCTCAGTCTACTACTACATCGATCAGATGTACTCCCAGCCCGGCCTGCGTCTGCTGGCCGTGGACGGCATCACCCCTTCCAACGACACCATCGCCAGCGAAAGCTACCCGCTGTGCAACGAGTTCTACGCCGTTCTGCACGCCGATGCTGCCGCCGACAGCCCGGAACGCCAGCTTTACGATTGGCTGGACACTGCCGCCGGGCAGGACTGCATCAAAAAATCCGGCTATGTGGCGGTGGCACCCGCCACCGGAACCACGGTGGATTGACCCCTGCTGAATTGACACCTTTCTGCGTTTCTGCTACAATAAAGAAAAACTTCTGTCAAAAATTTTGCAGCAGTTTGCCGAAAGGAAGATCATCGTATGGAACACCCTGCAGAGCACTCTTCTACCGTAAACCATGTGGAAAGCCACTGGCGCACCCAGCTGCGCAACCGCATCATTCAGGCGTCCAGTCTGCTGGAAATTTTGCTCTCCGGCCTTGTGCTCATCGGCCTGCTGCTCAGCGCTGTGCCGCTCATCAAGTGGATGCCCGGCCTGTTGTTTGACGGCAACGAAGTGGAGATCCGCACTTTTCTGGAGCGGAGCCTTGACATCGTGATCGGCATCGAGTTCATCAAGATGCTGGCCAAGCACAGCCCCGGCAGCAGTCTGGAGGTTCTGCTCTACGCCATTGCCCGCCATCTGGTGGTGGGCCATGACTCGGCAGCAGAAAACCTGCTCAGCGTGGGAGCCATCGCACTGATCTTTATTGTGCGCAAGTTCTTCTTTGTACCGGCCTTTGGTGCCCACCTGCCGGACGGCCACCCGGCCCCGGATCTTTCTCCAAAGCAGAGCGGCATCCCGGCAGAGGAGTTTTTCTCCCGTCTGAAAGACCGCGTCAAGGCCGAGGCGGCCGAGGCCATTCCTTCTGAAGAAGAGACTTTTGACGAGTACGATTTTGAGCATGCCGACCCGGAACCAAAATAACATAAACAAAAATGCCCCGCAGCCTGCTGGTTTTCCGGCAGTGTTGCGGGGCATTTTATGATGCTTTTATCTTTTATTGTGCTTTCCGAAGCGGTACTCTTTGCCCTCGCGGATGCGCTGGATATTGGCGCGGTGCATATAGATCACCATGCCGGACATAAAGCCGGAGCCAATGGCGCACACCAGCATATCACCAGCGGCGTAGCCCTGCAGGGAACCGTAAATGATGGTCAGCACCGGGTAGAGTGCTGCCATGGTCACACTGCCCAGCGACACCATGCCGGTGGGGATCAGGCACACCAGAAAGATGATGGCCAGAAACGGCAGCAGCACCGGCTGGATGGCCAGAATGGCACCGGCTGCCACCAGCACGCCCTTGCCGCCCTTGAACCCAAAGTACAGCGGGTACAGGTGGCCAAGCACTGCAAAGATCGCAGCGAGATACACGCCCAGATACGGCGAAACGCCGGTATCGGCAGGCAGCATGTGGAACAGCCACCGGCCGATGCACACGGCCAGCACGCCCTTGAGCACATCGCCTGCCGCGGTCATGGCGGCAGCCTTCTTGCCAAAGGTGCGCAGCATGTTGGTCATGCCGGCTGCACCGCTGCCATGATTGCGCACGTCGTCATGATATACGAATTTGCTGACGAGGAT
>ERZ1026860.1149-NODE-1149-length-14308-cov-4.198765_pt1 | contig 14308 bp, 12 predicted proteins | sample MGYA00380160_ERZ1026860 | MGnify/ENA primary metagenome ERZ1026860 (study PRJEB33269, sample SAMEA4719796) | human gut metagenome | biome: human-associated habitat; feature: organic feature; material: feces | place: Cameroon | collected 2013-10 ... | reverse complement strand
GCAGAAAATCGATTGTTTCCAGTTTTTGCGTCATCGTTCCTTTGTCTGCGGCATAGAAGATTGCCGTTTCACCCGCCGCATCGCGGGCATTGATTTTCACCCCTTTTGCCAGCAAAGCTTTCAAAACGGATGGGGGCTGATGCGCTTGCGCCGCCGCCATCAGCGTCGTCACGCCCTCCTTTGTGGTCAGCGTTGCGGATGCCCCTTTCTGCAACAGCCATGAAACAAGAGATGCGCTTTTTTTCCAACAGGCGAAAAGCAAAGGCGTTGTTCCGTTTGAAGATCGTTCATTGACATTAGCCCCGTTTTTCAGCAACAAATCCAGTATTTTTGTGGAACGGTCTTGCTCCAATCCCGCTAAAAAAACTCCGTCTATTTTGGCATCGGCTTTGTTTTCCAGCAAAAAAGCGACGGTTTTGTCGGATTTGCTTTCTTTCAAAGCCCGCATCAAAGCCGTTTTTCCGTTTTTGTCCGTCGCATTGATTTTTGCACCGAATCTCAACAGCGCCCGCGCCGTATCGAATTTTCCTTTGTCCAACACCGCATACGTCAAAAGCGGCGATCCGTTTTGCAGTTTTTCATTCGGTTTTGCGCCGTTGCTCAACAAAAAATTCACCGTGAACAAAGGTTCGTTCAATTTAACGGCTTTGACCAAAGAAGAATCTCCGTTTGCGTCCGCGGCGTTGATTTTCGCCCCGTGTTTCAATAACAAGCGCGCAAAATCAAAATTACCGTATCGGATAACGGCGCGCGTCAGCAATAAATTGCCGTCGCCGTCAAAAGCGTTCGGATTTGCGCCGCCGTTCAACAGTATTTCCGCCAACGGGATTTTGTAATGAAGCACATAAAATAGCGCACCTCCGCCAACGCTTGTTTGCCGTTCCGTATCCGCACCGTGATTCAGCAACAGCTTGACAACGGCTGGATTTTTCGTATTCAGGGCAAGCTCGAACGCACTGTTCGGGTTCGCCCCTTTTTCAAGGCTTTTGCGGATGTCGTTTAAATTTTGATCTTGGATGTAATATTTCAGGCAGTGGTCTTGCCCCATATTGATAAAACACGGCATGGCGTGAACGGGAAAAGACAAAAGGCAAAACAGCAAAACATATTTAATCATTGTTTTTCTCCTTTTGCCTGATGGGAAAGACTGTTTGCGAATTCCGCCGCCGTATCGTTCGCTTTCGCCGTTTCAAAAACCGTTGTTTCGGGCAGCTGCGTCAAAACGGACAAAGCTTTGACATACTCCGCATCGCCCGATTTCAGAGGGTAGTAGTTCTTCAAAGCAAACGCCTTGACTTTCAAATCGTTCAAATCCGCGCGCCGATACGGGGAATACATTTCGACATAATAGGAATCGGGCAGGTATTCGATCCAGCGTCCTTGCGACGTATAGGTCATATCCATTCCCGTCGGAACAAACAGCGAAACAATGTTGACGCCCGTTTGCATCAGCATTCCTTCGGTGTTGGAAGTCGCCATCCATTGACGATGCACGCCTTTTTTCAGGGGAACTTCCGTCGTTTTGTAGCCGTTTGCCTTTAAAACGGCAGTCGTGTTCAATCCGCGTTCGATTTTTCCGCAGAAAGGCGTTTGTCCGACTTTTTTGTTATTGACGTAAACAAACGCCGTTATGTTGGAATCGATGCACACCGTTTGCGTTTCGGGAACGCCGTCCAAAACGGCGCAAGCATTTAAAATCAAACAGCCCGAAAGAATAAATTTGTTTTTCATTGCGCTTTTACTCCGATTGCGACGAAAACTTTACTGATTTTTCCAAGCGTTCCGGCTTTGATTCTCTGTTCAAACACCAAAGAATCCGATCCGCACCAATATGTCGATTTCCCTGACAAAAGGCTTCGCCGAACACATTTGCCCGCGTCGTTTGTCAACAATTCGGGAGAAAAAACAATGTTTCCGCCGTTCATTTGCCAGTTTCTGATTTGAAACGGGAAAACGCCCGTCGCGACGCTTTTGTTGTTGGCGTCAAACGCCGCGAAGTACGCTTCCAAAGAAACGGTGTTCTCGATGCCTTTCGTCGAAAGCATGTGCATAATCGGGAAACGCATGTAATCCGCTTTGTCCGACCAAAAATAATGCCGGAATCCGCCCAACCGCAAATATACGTCGGAATCTGTTTTTAAACGCGTCAATCCGCATGCGCCGCCGCCGAAACAATTCAGCGGCAATCGTTTTTCTTCCGTATCACCCGCGACCATATCCGACAAAGCCGCAATCATCGGGGCGGTATAATTCCGTTTGTAAGCCTGTTCGTCAATATAAACAGTCAGAAAAACTTTGCCGCTTTTGTCGTTAAAAGCGGTGCGCGCTTTTAAAAAATGAAAAGCCGCATTCCATTTCATCAGGCGGGACAGTTTTTCTTCAACGCGAATACCCGCCAAAGCAGGCTTCTTCACGGTGGTTGACGGATACAGTGTAAAGGTGTGCGCTTTGTCGAACAGCAGTTTTTTGGAAATATCGCGTTTCAATTTCGCCATGGTCAGCGACAGTTTTCGGATTTCGCCGCCTTTAACGGAAAAAGTTTGGGCACTGTTTTCAAAACCGTCCTTATAAATGGTTATTTTGTGATTTCCCGCAGGGACGACGTGATTCTCCAACGGCGTTTTCAGCCCCGTTTTCCGTCCGTCCAGCAAAATGTAAGCGTCGGATTCTGGAAAGGAATAAACCGATATTTTGGCTTTCTTTTCCTGCAGGGCAATGTTGATTTCGCGCTCTTCGTTCCTGTCCAGCGTCACACTTTGGAACGACCGTTCCGTTTCCGAATTGCGAATTTCAAAAGTCAGCTCTTTGCCGGCAGGAACTTTGTAATTGACAAGCGGCGTTTTGCCGATTTTTTTGCCGTCCAAAAGCACATCGGATTTTTTGCCGTTTGTTCGCAAAGTGACAAACCCGAACGCGTTTTTCAAACGGACGGGCAGTTTGACGGTTTTGTTAGGCATAATGATAACGGAGTGTTCAAACACTTCGTAAATCGGATCGTCGATGCGGACTTTGTGTTCCCCCGCACTCAACTGCCCGATTAACTCGACGGGTGTATAGCCGAACGACCGCCCGTCAATATACAGCGAAGCGCGAACGCCGTTCGTATCAACGATCAAAACGCCTTTGGATCTGTCCGATCCGATAACGGATTTTTCCGCTTTTACCCCGTTTTTCTTCAGATTGTCCAATCGCTTGCGTTCTTTTTCGATTTCGTTTTTCGGATAGGAATAAAGGACGTAAGCTTCCCATAATTTTCCGTTTTTTTGCGAAAAAGTATCTTTGCGGTTGAATTCAACCAGATTTGCCGCCGATTTTTCGCTGGATACGGCGGAAAGGGCGGAAGACCTCGTCGTTTCATAGGTTTCTTCGGAACTTTCGATAAAAATGCCGAATGTTGCCAAAGCTTGCTTTTGCGCATCCGCAACGGCGGCGTTAATCGCTTTCGATTTTGTTTCACCTTCGCCGAAGCCCGTGTAAAAGCGCATTGACGACGTTTCCGACGGCGCGCGCCTTGCCCACGACGGCAAAGAATCCGCAAAAGCGGACGAAACAAAAAATACATTCAACAAAACAAACAGAAAAAATCGCATAAAACATACTCCGCTGCGTCGGCGGGGGAAAATCCTCCGCCGACGGGTTGAAAGACATTATTCGGCGTCAGCCTGTTTCCATTTTTCCTTGGCTTCGTCCCAAGTCTGCTGGCTGACCGCTTTGCCTTTTGCGCGGGCTTTCGCGGCTTTGACGGCATCTTGGTATTCTTTTTCGGGCATTGTTACCTTTGCCCACGCGCGCAAACGGACAGTCTCCGTTTTGTTGTCGGCGACTTTATGCCAGTATGTTTGGGTAACGCGCAATCCGCTGGCTTTCAGCTTGACGGTTTCCTGCGCGACTTCCTGCGCTTGGGAGTCGCTCATTCCCATTTCGTCTTTGGCAAAGGCTTCCGTTTCGGATTGAACCGAAGCCGCAAGGGCGCGTCGGGCTTCGCGTGCCGCCATTTTTTCGACGGCGGAAGCCATTGCGGATTCATCGCCTTCGGCGGATCCGACCTGATAACGGTTCCCGTTTTCATCGCCGCCGACATCGCGAATCCACGACGGCGCGGACGAATATCCGGGTTTTTGGGAAATAACGGTTTCGGTTGCGCACCCTGTCAGTATGGCAGGCAAGACCAATCCCGCAATCATCATTACAGTTTTTTTCATTTCAGTTCTCCTCTTCTTCTGTTTCGTTATCGGTGTTTGAGTATTCGGCAAGATACCTCGGCAAAGAGCGGTTGCTTCGAAGCTTTTCCGCGAATTGAATGTTCATTTCGGCAATCAAATCATAGGTCAAACCGACCCAGCGCAGTTCTTTTTGCCGAACGGATTCGTTTTCGGGGGCGGTAACGGTTTTTGACGCCTGCAAACGAGTGTGGACGACTTCTTCGCCGTCATCGCTGATGAGGCGCAAATCCACACGAAAATTACCCGTATAATCAACAAAATTGTTGCGTTTTGACGGTTGTTTCCTAATAGAAGCATCGGCAATCGTAAAAACGGCATGCAGTCCGAAACCGTTGCGGATTGTTATATAATTGGTTGCCCATTTGTGAATTATTTGTTCGGGATGAATCATCATCATCTGATCCACATAGGACGATTCGTCGGGAACTTCATAAGACGAAACATATTTGACGTCATCGACAGGCAATAAAACCGTGTCGTAACGCTGGGCATAGTAAGCTTCGTATTCTTTGTCGGCGGCATCCTGTTTTGGTGCGCGGGCGACAATGCCGCCAATCAGCCCGCCGATTAAGACAATCAGCGCGATAACGGCTATCGTGATTTTTTGCGATTCTTTCATAATGTTTCCTTTTGCTGAAAAACAAACAAAATGATTCTATTTCGCCGCAGCGACAAAACCTGTCGTTCACATCAGCTTTTCGGCGGCGTTCAAATCTTTGACCAGCAAAGCGGCGGCTTTGAACAGTTCTGTCAAATCGGTTGTTGTGAGGTAAGTTTTGCTGTGTGAGTTGTTTCCGTTCAGTACGGATTTCAGCTTTTTTTGCATTACCGCATCACCTTTGTTCGTCCAGTAAATCAGCTTCAGGGCATAACCGTTTTTCCCTTGTTCGATTTTGCCGTACACCGCCCATTTGCCGTTATCGTTTTCATTGCAAAAACAGCCGCGTGAAAAGGTCAAAATTCCTTTTGTTTCATAGTCGGATTGGGAAAAGTTCAAGTCGTTTCGCGTGATAAAATCCTTGAATTCCGCACTGTGGCGAACGGCAAAAACTTTGCTTTTGTGTTTTCGGAAATCCAAAATATCGTTGACGACACCTTCATATTCCGCATACATCAAAACATCGGCGTCACCGTTTTTAAACCAAGCGTCCAAAATCTCTTTTTTATTGGAACGTTCAAAGGCTTCTTTGTATTCTTCCAACTCGTCGCCATAGGCATCATTCAGTTCTTTGATAAGCTTTTCGTCGGATTCGATGCCATTCACATCTTTTTCCAAACTGTCAACCAGCCGCCAAGCAATCGAATCAGCTTTCAGTTCCGTTTTGAAATCCAAAATATCGTCATACGACAGATTGTAAAACTCCTCTTGCGAACAAGTGCCGCCTTGAACGTCCAAATAGATGAAAACAAATTTCATATCGGGATTTTTTTTGCACAGCTGCATCAAAGCTTTTTTATAGGTTTTGCATTGCAAATCGTGTTCATTGGAACCGTATTTGTTTTCAATGACCATGGTCAGTTTGTTTTCGGCATCAATCAGCAAAATATCGATTCTGCCGTAAGTTTTTCCGTTGCGTCCGTTTTGGCAGTCCGCAACGGGGTATTCCGTCCAAACAACGGCATTTTTAAAATATTCCTTGTTTTCGACATCAAGATTTCGGTTTCTTTCGCCTGTTGTATAAGCATAAACATTCCCATTTTCCGCACAAATTTTTAATAAGTGCATGGCGAATTTGTTGCCCGTTCCGTGGCTTTCTTTCGGGTCGAGCAACCATGCCAAAAGCTTGCTGCTGTTTTCCTCTTTCAAGGATAAAATTTCAAAAACCGTGTCGGATTTCATTAAACTCAAAACACGGGAATCCGTAAAAAATTTATCAAGCATTTTTCCCTCCTAACGACACGTTTTGTCGTTTCCATGCGTTATATCAAGAACAAACGAAACGGTCGCCGAAGAATACCCTTGGCGACCGGGAGTTCACAAACCGCACAAACACGGCATGATGCTTTTTGCAAAATGCTTGAACATAACATCATCTCCCGGTCTTGAAGGATCGGGAGATTTTGTTTATTGGTATCGATGCGGCATCTCTGAACCGCACCGGTTTGTGAGAGGATTGTGAAGTCCCCGTCCGTTTCCGAACAAAACCAGTATGACTGTTTTATGATGTTATGGCAAGCGAAAGTTTAGCTCCAGCGGTTCTGTTCCGCCAGTTCGACGCGTTTCCAAAAGTCGCGGGGTTTGACGACTTTGACTTCTTTTCCCCAAGTGTATAAATGCCACGCCATTTCCAGCGTGCCGCCCGCGCGGAATTTTACGGTCAGCGAACCGTCTTTGTTCTTAATCGTTTCCTGATCGGGGTGGAAAACGAAGTTTTCCGCTTCGGGCGCGGCTTTCGCGCTGAATTTCCATTCGACGTCGTACGGTTCTTCGCGGTACACGCCGAAAGAATCTTTCGTATATTCATTCATATCGAAATCAACCCCTTTGAACGGCGCATCCGTCATCATCGCGTATTTGATGTTGGACAGGATAAAATGATGAATCTCGTTACCAAAATAGTTGTCCGCATAGCGCGCCAGAAGATATTGCGTCCGATCGTTGTATAAAATGCCGTAAGGTTCAACCGCGCCTTCGCTGATTTTTCCGCTTTTTTTATTGAAATATTCGATATTCAGCAGTTTTTTCTCCTGAATTGACCGACGGATTGTTTTAACGATTTCGGGATCGATTTTCGCTTTGATTCCCGGTCGGAAAACATTCCCTTCGGAAAAATCCAATCCATCCCATTCGCGGTCTTTTTTGGAAAGAGCCTGAACAAGCGCAGCGCGAAGCTTCGTTAAGCGGTCACCGTCTTCATTCCGTCCTTGTTTAACCATCAAATCGGCAAGAGCGTTCAACAAATAAATATCTTCTTCATCGGCTTTCAACTGTTTGGGCAATGTTTGATTCCCTCGGATTGTCCAAGTCGTTTTTCCACCGATGGTATTTCTTTCCAACCCGCCTTTATACACGTCATCAAAGCAATTTATGATTCTGTCCGCCGTTCGTTTGGAACACCGCATAATTTGGCAGATTTCGTCTTTGGTCAAAGCTCTGCCGAACATTTTGACCGCCAAGCCCAACACTCTGGTAAAGCGGGCGTACGTTCCTTCTTCCTTTTTTTCTTTGATTTCTTTTGTCATTGCAGGCTCCTTGCTTCGCGACGGTATGAACAATGTATCATACCCGATGCCCGTTCAGACCGCAATCATGCTTTAGTCATCAGAAAATGCAGCGTGTTGATGTGATGATGTATTCGGGTGTTAATTATCTTTGACGGCGGTTGTTTTTGCAATTCTTTGATCTGGTCGATGATAAGGTTGACCAAGGCTTCGCGCTTGTCCGTCATCTTCGCCCCTTTATCAAGCAGATACAAAAAAATTTGCAGATTTTCGTTAAAACAGGCGTAATCCAAAGCGGAATGTTCATCTTCATCAGTCATGTTCGCATCACCATTCAGATTTTCAATCAGCCAGTATAAAGCCGGATAATAATTATTTTCTGCGGCGAAAGGAATCAGCGCATCAATCGGATCGCTTACGTCAAAAGAAACGCCGTACTTTTGCGCCATTTGCATAAAGGATAAATCCAGCGATTCAACGCACGCCCGCGCCAAAGTGTGTCCGTTTTCGTCAGAAACGGACAAATCCGCTCCGCCGTCGTTGACCAACGTCAAAAAAGAACGTTTGCAATGATTGCGGCATACCGTCATCAACGGAGGGATTCCGTAAAAATCCGTTTCAAAGCCGGTATTGATGTCCATTTTCAGACTGTTTAAAGCGCAAAGAACGGCTTTGCAAATACCGATGCGATTTATCAACACGGCGTGATGAACGGCGATTGCGCGCAATTTCTGCGGCAAAGCGATAAATCCGCTTTCAAGCTCCCGCACTTCTCGGCGGCAAAGTTTTGCGAAAAAATCACGTTCCACATAAGTATCTGTCACGTCGTCAAAGAACAGCCATCTAAGTTCGTCTTTAACTCTTTCATCTTCCCTTTCAAATCTTCTCGACAGTTCGGTCATTTTCACAGAATCCCTCACACGGTTATATTTTTCTTGCGAAATTTTTCAGCTTTTGGATTTCGCGATCGATTTCAAAGTCGATAATGTCGGACGGTCTTTGAGCCAGCAGTTCTTTGATACGCTGAACGATCGGCACAAAAGCGTTTTCCGAACCTTCGACCGGATACGCGCCTTTGTCAATCAGAAACAGAATGTTTTTCCGCACTTCGAACAGGCAGGCGTAATACATCGCCGTATGTCCTTCCGCGTCAACAGTATTCACGTCGCCGCGCAAGTCTTCAATCAGCCAGCGCAAAACGGCAACCGAACATTCCGCTCCCGCCAGAGGAAGCACCGCGTCAACGGGATTGTTTAAATCAAAGACGGCGCCGTTCTTTTGCGCCCACTTCATAAAAGCCAGATTGTGCGAAAACACGCACGCGTACGCCAAACCGCGCCCCATGGCGTCTTTGACGGACAGGGACGCCCCGCCTGCGACCAAAGAAACAAAAGCGTTTCTGCATTTGTTGTAACACGCCTGCATCAATGGCGGCGTTCCATATTCGGAATCTGAAAAATCGGTATCAATGTCCGCTTTTGCGTTTTTCGCCGCCTTGATAAAGGCTTCAACAATATCGGAATCATCGGTCAGAACGGCATGATGAAAAGCGACCGCGCGAAATTTATCGGGCAGAGCCGCAAAGCCCTTTTCAATGTCCCACACCATACGGCGCGCCGCCCGTTCACAGAAATCCGTTTCAATATAGCCGCCCAATTCGGGAAAAAACGCCGACAACGTGTCCCAAAGCATGTCGATTTCCTCGACGGCTTCCATCGGCGTGTTCATGTAATCCGCCTGTTCGTCGGTAACGGTATTCATATCAATCATGATTTTTCTCCTTCTTTCAATAAAACTTTTTCTGATGTTCAATAACGAAATCCGTGTAAAAATCCATCAGTTGTCCCGACAAAGAACGCAGTTCCCCGGTGATTTTTTCAATATTCAAACTGAATTTCGGATTTTTCTGTTTTATTTCATTCAACGGTAAAAACGCATGAGAGAAACGTTTAATCTCTCCGCTCACGATTTTTTGTTCCGCCGTACTCCAAAACGAACAGGAATTCATGCCTGACAAAGGCGAACCCGCCATGTGAATCAGGTATCTGGTATCTTCGCCCTGATTGAATTTCCACGCGTCCTGATATAACAGCATCAATTCCCCCAGACAAGCGGAGCATTCTCCCAAAAACAGACCGCAAATTCCCATTCCGGCAATCGGTATGCGATACAGATCTTCGCATTGCAGGATTTGTTCTTTATGTTTTTGAAACGCATCTAAATGATTGAAAAAATATTCGATCGCCCGATAATCCTTTTCAGGCGAAATGGCATAAATTTTTATTGCTTTAGGCATAATATCCTCCCTTTAGTTGATGTTTAACGTGCGCAACAAGCGAAGCCAAATCCGCACGGTTTAAGTTGAATATACTTCACCGATACGACAAAACCTGTCGTTTCATATCAACCTTTTGACGGAAAGCGTTTCGGACGCTGTCGGCGAAGTCTTTTGTCGCGTTTTTCTTTCCTTTTCATTTTTTTGCAAAAACTGTAAGAAAATATAAAAATATGTCCTTTTAAATCATGCTTTATTTTGCAGGCGCTTTCCTTGTCCATATTTTCATCGAAAAACGGCGTTCCGGTTTTTGAAAGACGACTGTTTTTGTCGCATCGTTATCCCATACTGTTGAAAAGAACGCTTTACGGACAGCTTGTCGCCCGTTATCATTTTTAACAGAAAGGAAACACTCGTGTATTTATCCAAATCGAATTTTTTAGACGGCTTGTTTTGCCCGAAACGGTTATGGCTTTCAAAAAACCGCAAAGACCTGATTCCCGATTTTGACGATGCGACTTTGGCGCGCTTTGACGCAGGGGAGAAAATTCACTTGTTGGCGCGCCGTTTCTTTGGCGAAGGCGCCGATTTGGAAGGCGAATTATGGGACATTGCGAACAACGCCCAAAAAACCGCCGAAGCCGCAAAGGAAAACAATCTTTTGTTTGAAGCGACGGCGTTGACGGAAGACGGGTGTTTCTGCCGGATTGACGTTCTGGAAAAGAACGGTCGCGGGTGGGATATGATTGAAATAAAATCGTCTTCCAAAGTCAAAGATTACCACATCGACGACTTGTCCTTTCAAGGCTATGTCTATGAACAGATCGGTTATAAAATCAAAAACTTTTACGTCCTGCATTTGAATTCCGACTATGTCCGCGGCAAAAGACTGAACGTTAAGAAGCTGTTTGAAAAGCGGGACGTCACACGGGAAGTCCGTGAACGACAAGACGAAAACATTGCGAAAATCCCGTCCTTTCTGAAATTGATTCATCAAAAGAAAGAACCCGTCGCCGAAACGGACAAACGTTGCGCGGATTGTCCTTTCGCCGGATATTGCGGCTATGAAGCCGAACCGAGCGACGAAAAAAGCCGGTGCGACAAAACGGCGTTAAAGGAATGGCTGAACGAACTGGAGTATCCGCTTTACTATCTGGATTACGAAACGGTCATGCTCCCCGTTCCCGAATTTGAAGGAACAAGCCCGTATCAGCAGGTTCCGTTCCAGTTCTCTCTGCATATCCAACAGGAAAAAGGCGGAGAGGTCGAACATTCAGGCTACTTGCACAAAGACCGCTCCGATCCCCGCCGCGCGTTGGCGGAAGCTCTGGTCAAACAGTGCGGAAAGAAAGGTTCCGTCATCGTGTACAACGCCGCCTTTGAACGGACGAGAAACAAGGAATTGGCGGAGGCTTTTCCCGATTTGAAAAAGCAAATCCTCGCAATCAACGACCGCATGATCGATCAGCTTGCGCCTTTCAAAAAAAGAATGCTGTATTCCAAAAAACAGGACGGCTCCGCGTCAATCAAACGCGTCTTGCCCGCTTTTACGAAATTGAGCTATGACAATCTCGGCATTAAAAACGGCGGGGAAGCAACCGATCTGTACGCGGCGTTCCTGAACGGCGTTTTGTCGGAAGCGGAAACGAAAGAGATGTTCAAAAACCTTGACATTTATTGCGGTCAGGACACTTACGCGATGGTGCTGTTGATGGACGTTTTGTACCAAAAGGCAAAATAATCCTTTTACCCGATCCGCAAAAAACGAAAAAGCGCTCTCTGCGGCGAATGAGCGAAAGCCTTGTGTCCTGCGCAGATAAAACAGCGGCAAGACAGCGGACTTCAAACAATCTTTTTCAAAACGGACAAATCACTTTTTCAATTCGGATTCGACATCGCCGAACGCGGACAAGGCGTCCCGCAAACCAGCGACAATGGATTGCGCCAAAATATCCGGTTCGGGCAGATTTTCCAAATCGGTCAGCGACGCGTCCTTTATCCAAGTGATGTCCAAACTGGTTTTGTCGCGCGCCAAAATTTCATCGCAACCGAACTTTTTAAAGCGTTCCGTTTCTTTGCGGTTGTCGTAGCATTGAACAAAGTCAATCAAATCCGCGTCGCTCAGCGTGTTTGTGACCAACGTGAAGTTCATGTTCGTTCGCAAATCGTAAAACCACACGTCGCCCGTTCTGTACCCGTGTTCCAGCGGCGTCATCTTGTCAAAAAACAGGACGTTCGCCTTGACGCCCTGCGCGTAGAAAATCCCCGTCGGCAGGCGTAAAACGGTGTGCAGATTAAATTCGCGCAACAAACGCTGACGGACTTTTTCGCCCGCGCCGCCCTCGAACAAAACATTGTCGGGAACGACGACCGCCGCTTTGCCGCCGATTTTCAAAATCGTCATGATGTGCTGTAAAAAGTTGATCTGCTTGTTTGATGTCGTCGCGATAAAGTCGGGGCGCTGATAATCCTCTTTTTCCACATCAACCGATCCGTCGGCGTTCAGGACTTTCAGCCCGCTTTTCTTGCCGAAGGGCGGATTGGTCAGCACCATGTCGTAACGGGTTTCGCCCGCGCTCATCAAAGAATCGCCCTGTTTGACGGGGCTTCTGTCGCCGCCGATGCCGTGCAGGTAAAGGTTCATCGCGCACAGGCTGACGACCAGCGGCGTGATGTCCGTGCCGTAGAACTTTTCTTCGCGCAAAGCCCGCAAAGCCTGCTTGTTGGCGACCTGTTTTTTCATATAATCGTAAGCCGCCAGTAAAAATCCGCCCGTGCCGCAGGCAGGATCGACGACCGTCATGTCGGGCGTCGGCTTCATCACTTCGACAATGGCTTTGATAAGAGGTCGGGGCGTGAAGTATTGACCCGCGCCGGCTTTGGATTCCGTCGCGTTTTTCTGCAGCAGTCCTTCATAAATCGCGCCCTTGACATCGACATCCATGCCCAGCCAGACTTCTTCGTTAATCAGGGAAATCAAGCGCGCCAAATGGGCAGGGGAGGAAATCTTGTTTTGCGCTTTGGCGTAAATCGTGCCGATAATGCCGCTTTGCGCAATTTGCTTATTCTTGGTTCTGAGGGACACCCACAGTTGTCTTTTGCCGACCAGACTACGGAAAGCAGTCGGTACATTCAATACCGCATAATACGATGTCCCACGATTATAAAGGCTCATCGTTACCTGCGAAATTCAAAGGGTGTTTATTAGCAGGTCTATTAACAGTGCTAATAGATTCCACAGTACAAAAAAGCCAAGTTCGTTTGTTTTCAACGACTTGGCCTTTGAAGTGGCTGGGGAACCTGGACTCGAACCAAGACTAACGGAGTCAGAGTCCGCTGTTCTACCATTAAACTATTCCCCAACAATCTGACAGGCTTTATATAGCGCTTTCAAAATGCCTTGGCAAGAGTTTTTTTGAAAAAAACATAAAAAACTGCTATATTGATTTGTTGTTTTAAACGAGGTGCGCGATGAAGAAAGTGTTTTTGTTTTTGGCGGCGTTGTTGTTTTCGGCTTCGGCGCAGGCGCAGGTGGTCAAACTGGCAAAAGTCGAACAGGCGAATGCCGCGGCGGCGGGCGTGTATGCGGGCAAAGTCAAAGCCGTCGATCACGCCAATCTGTTTTTCCGCGTGGGCGGTCCGATTGTGTCGCAAAAGCTGGTTTTGGGGCAGAATGTCAAAAAAGGCGACGTTCTGATGCGGCTGGACGATCGCGACTACCGCCGGCAAATCGAGCAAATCTCAAATTCAATCGAAGCCGAAAAGGCTGTCAACGAACTGGCGGTCAAGACATTGGACCGTACGCAAAAACTGATTGAAAATGGCTATGCGTCGAAACAGCGTTTGGACGCGGCTCAGTCGGTAAAAGATGCTTCGGACGCGAAAATCAAAAGTGCCGAAGCCGCTTTGAAAATCGCGCGGGACAAGCTGGCGGACACTTATTTGAAAGCACCTTTCGACGGGCGGATTACGCAGCTGTTGGCGCAGGAAAACGAGGTGGCGCAGGCGTATCATCCCGTTGCTGTCTTGCAAAACCTGTCCAAGCTGGAAGCCGTTGTCAATCTGCCCGAAAGCGCGATTCCCGCCGTCGGTTTGCGCGAAGTCGATTCGTATGTCGGCAAAATGTTTACGGTGACTTTCCCGTCGCGCGACAATTATCAAATCAAGGCAAAGCTGACGGATATGGCGCCTTCGGCGGCGGGGGCGCGTCCGACGTACGAATTGCGATTTCGTTTCAATCAGCCCAAGGACTTTCTGATTCTGCCCGATATGACGGCGGAGGTCGCTTTGCCGACAGGTAAAAACACGAACGGGGTGTTCGTTCCGTTTTCCGCCGTGTTTTATCGCGAAGCCGAGCCTTTTGTCGGGGTTTACAATCCGAAAACGCGTCAAGTCAAGCTTGTTCCCGTCAAAATCGGCGAGGTGTTCGACAATCAATCGGTTGAAATTTCAGACGGCGTTTCGGCGGGGGATTTCGTTGTGGCGGCGGGCGGCGGACGTTTGGTCGAAAACGCCGCGGTGTCCGTTATGAATCCGGAGGTTTTGTCCGATGTCCGTGATTGAATACACTTTGAAGCACAAAGCGCTGTTCGTTTTTTTGACGGTTGTTTTGCTGATCGGCGGCTTGGCGTCGTATTTCGCTTTGGGG
>ERZ1026860.1146-NODE-1146-length-14317-cov-3.577969_pt1 | contig 14317 bp, 8 predicted proteins | sample MGYA00380160_ERZ1026860 | MGnify/ENA primary metagenome ERZ1026860 (study PRJEB33269, sample SAMEA4719796) | human gut metagenome | biome: human-associated habitat; feature: organic feature; material: feces | place: Cameroon | collected 2013-10 ... | reverse complement strand
CCATCGACCCGCCGACGCTGGCGATGACGTTTTCAATCAACACGTCGCCTTTGGCGGGCAAAGAGGGCGACAAAGTAACGTCCCGCGTCATCTGGGACCGTTTGCAAAAAGAAGCCGAAGGCAACGTCGCTCTGCGCATTTCGCGCACGGGGTCGACCGACGCGTTTGAAGTCGCGGGACGCGGCGAACTGCAGCTGGGCATTTTGATTGAACAAATGCGCCGCGAAGGATTCGAGCTGTCCATCAGCCGCCCGCACGTTTTAATGCAAAAAGACCCCGTTTCGGGAAAAACCCTTGAACCTATCGAGGAAGTCGTCATCGATGTCGATGAACAGTACGTCGGCACGGTTTGCCAGACTTTGGGCGAACGCCGCGCGGAAATGACGGACATGCGCCCGTCGGGCGGCAACAAAACCCGCTTGACGTTCCTTGCCCCGTCGCGCGCGCTTATCGGCTATCATTCGCAGTTTTTGACGGACACCTGCGGCACGGGCGTGATGAACAAAATGTTCCACAGCTACGAACCGTACAAGGGGTCGATTCCCGGCCGCCGTACGGGCGTTCTGGTTTCAACGGACAACGGCGTCGCCGTCGCTTACGCGCTGTGGAAACTGGAAGACCGCGGTCCCATGTTCATCGATCCGGGCGCAGATGTGTACGAAGGCATGATTGTCGGCGAACACACCAAGTCGAACGATATCGAAGTCAACCCGATTAAAACCAAGCACTTGACGAACATCCGCGCCGCCGCGAAAGATGAAAACATCCAGCTGATTCCGCCCATTAAAATGAGCTTGGAAGAAGCGCTTGCCTACATCCAAGACGACGAACTGCTGGAAGTCACGCCCAAAACGTTCCGTCTGCGCAAAGCGATTCTGGACACGAACCTGCGCAAGCGCGACGCGAACAAACGCGCTCAGCTGGAAAAAGAAAACGGATAAAAGGCGATGACTGCTTGGAAAACCGCGTTTTCGGTGTATAAAAACCCGAAAATGATTGCAATGCTGGTTTTGGGGCTGTTCAGCGGTCTGCCTTTGGTTTTGGTGTTTTCGACGCTGTCGTTCTGGCTGTCCGACTGCGGCGTGAATGTCAAGGCGATTGCCGCGTTTTCTCTTGTGCGTCTGCCGTACAGCTTTAAATTCCTGTGGTCGCCTTACATCGACCGCATGCCTTTGCCTTTTCTGACCAAGCGGCTGGGGCAAAGGCGGTCGTGGGCGATTTTTTTCCAGCTGTGCCTGATGGCAAGCCTGATTGCTCTGGTGCATACAAACCCTACTCAAGCCCCTTTGGCAACGGCGGCGTGTGCGGTCGCGGTCGCGTTTTTTTCAGCATCGCAGGACATCGTTTTTGACGCGTTCCGTATCGAGTATTTGAAAGATTCCGAACAAGGCGCAGCGGCAGCGACGTTTGTTTTCGGTTATCGCATCGGCATGCTGATTGCGGGCGCGGGCGCGCTGTTTTTGTCCGACATCATCGGCTGGACGCGCGTTTACGAAGTTCTGGCTTTGTCGGGCATCATCGGCATGGCGGCGATTTTGTGCGCCAAAGAACCCGAAACGTCTGTTCAGCCCAAGCAAAAAAATTTCTTTAAAGACGCCGTCGTCGCGCCGATTGCCGACTTTGTGAAAAAGCCCGATTGGCTGTTGATTGTGTTGTTTCTGCTGACGTACAAAATGTGCGAAACGACCATCGGCACGGTCACGCCGAAATTGTACAAGGAAGCGGGATTTACCAACACGGAAATCGCCGCCATTGTCAAAGTATGGGGCGTTGCCGCAACAATTTTCGGCGGATTTGTGGGCGGAGTTCTGGTCGCTAAATTCGGATTGTTCAAAAGTCTGCTGATTTGCGGAGTTTTGCAGGGGCTTTCCAATCTGCCGTTCGCGGGATTGGCGCTTCAAGGCAAATCGTTCGTCTGGCTGATTTCGGCGATTGTGTCCGACAATATGGCGGCGGGTATGGCGACAACGGCTTTTGTCGCGTATATGTCTTCGCTGTGCAACAAATCCTACACCGCGACACAGTACGCGCTGCTCAGTTCCTTAATGGCATTGCCGCGCGATCTGCTGTCGGCGACAAGCGGCTGGCTGGTCGTCAAAATGGGCTGGGCGCCGTTTTTCGTGTTTACGGCGTTTCTGTGTCTGCCGGGGCTTGCGATTTTGTATCTTCTGAATCGCCGACTTCCGGCGAAAACGGAAGCGACACCGTAAACGTCGTTCCCAGTTCGGCAGAGCTTTCCACCGTTATCTTTCCGTCGTGATGCTTGACGATTTGCGCGACAATCGCCAATCCCAATCCCGTTCCGCGCGCTTTGTTTTTCGTTTCGGCGACACGATAGAAACGCTCGAACACATGAGGCAGGGCTTCGGGTTTAATCGTGTCGCCCGTATTATGCACCGACACCAGATAATTGTTGCCGTCGACTTTGCACGACAGCGTAACCGTCCCGCCGTCCTGTCCGTATTTCAAAGCGTTGTCCGTCAAATTTTGAAACACTTGCGTCAATTCGCCCGCGTCGCCGAAAATGCGGTACGGCTGAGTACAAAGCTTTAACGCGATAACCGCGTTTTTCTTTTCCGCTTTGGAATCCAGCATCTGCTTGACGTTTTTCAAAATTTCGGGAACATTGACGGCGTCCGACGGTTTGTTGTTCGCGTTCATCTGCAGACGGGACAGGGACAGCAGGCTTTCAATCAAAGCGGACATACGCACCGCTTGCGTTTGCATAATGCCCAAAAACTTGTCCCGCGATTCGGCATCGTCGCGCGCCGTGCCTTGCAGCGTTTCGACAAAGCCCGATAAAATCGACAGCGGCGTGCGCAGCTCATGACTGGCGTTTGCGACAAAGTCAGCCTGCATTTGCTCGAACTGTTTTTGCGCGGTCATATCGAACAGCGTCAGCACGGCGACCGCGCCCGCTTTCGCTTCGGCGGGCAAACGTTCGATTTTGGCGTTGTAAGTACGCCCGTTCAACGTGATTTCAAGGCTTCTTTTCGGTTCTTCGGCGGAAATGACATGTTCCGCCGCCGCTTCCAGCGCATTGTCGCGGATAACGTCAGCCAGTTTTTTTTCGCGCACGGAAACACCCAGAATTTCACGCGCCGCCATGTTCGCGCCCATAACCTCGCCGTCTTCGTCCAGCATCAGCAAAGGATCGGGCAAGCTGTCCAGCACCGCTGCGTCGGACAGGGTTTGAGCCTCCAGCCGTTCGGTTTTGTTCAGCCAAATCGTGCGCATGCGGTTAATCGCCGCGATAATCAGCGCGGATTCGTCATCCGTTCCCGCAATATGCGGCAATTCCGAAAAATCCTTTTCGTCCGCCATTTCGCGAACATAGCGCGTCACCGACTGCAAAGTCACAAAAAACGGCAAAGACAAAAGCACCGTCAGCACAACAACGCCCGCAAAACCCGCCACCGCCGAAACGGGACTGACTTCGCCCATGATGACCAAAATAATCAGCATGATGGCCGTCGGCAAAGACACCGTCAAAACGCGTTCGACAAAGTGATACGGCGTTTCAAAGTCTTCGTTGCGCCGCATCACGATTTGCAGGTATTTTCTGCGCCAGTCAAACATCGGCTATCCTTTGCGCGCTTTCAAATCCCGCTTGTAAGCGTCCCAGTCGGAAACGGGAGCCATGGCAACGCCCGAATCGCACGCCGCTTTGGCAACGGCGGTTGAAACCGATTCCAACAGCCGCGCGTCAAACGGATCGGGAATGATGTTTTCCGCGTTCAATCCGTCCGCCGCCGCCAGTTCCGCCAAAGCGTTCGCCGCGGCTTTTTTCATGTCTTCGTTGATTTCGCGCGCGCGCACATCCAGCGCCCCGCGGAAAATATAGGGGAATCCCAGCACATTGTTGACCTGATTCGGATAATCCGACCGCCCCGTCGCCACAATCGCGGCGGGATTGGCGGCCTTGGCGTCGGCGGGCGTGATTTCGGGATTCGGATTCGCCAAAGCGAAAATAATCGGTTTATCCGCCATTGTTTTCACCATATCGCCCGTCAAAGCCCCCGCAACCGACAGCCCCAGGAACACGTCGGCGCCGTTGACCGCTTCCGCCAAAGAGCGGGCAGCCGTTTCGGCGGCAAAGCTTTCCTTGTACGGATTCATGCCCGCCGCGCGTCCTTTGTAAATCACGCCTTTGGAATCGCACATCGTAATGTCTTTGACGCCCATCGAACGCAGCAGGGACGCGCACGCAATCGCCGCCGCCCCCGCGCCGTTCACGACCAGTTTGACGTCTTCGATTTTTTTGCCCGTCAGCTTCAGCCCGTTGACCAATCCCGCCGCGACAACAACCGCCGTGCCGTGCTGGTCGTCGTGAAACACGGGAATGCTCAGCCGCTTTTTCAGTTCGGTTTCGATATAAAAACATTCGGGAGCTTTGATGTCTTCCAAGTTGATGCCGCCGAATCCCGTCGCCGTCAAAGCCGCCGCTTCGACCACTTTGTCGGGGTCATGCGAATCGATTTCGATGTCAATCGCGTCCACGTCGCCGAACCGCTTGAACAAAACGGCTTTGCCCTCCATCACGGGTTTGGAAGCCAAAGCGCCGATGTCGCCCAGCCCCAGAACCGCCGTTCCGTTCGACACGACGGCGACCAAGTTGCCTTTGGTCGTGTAGCGGTACGCGTCGGCGGGCGTTTTTTCGATTTCCAGACACGGCGCGGCGACGCCGGGGGAATAAAGCAGCGCCAAATCCGCGCGGGAATTCAGCGGCTTTGTCGCCGTCAGGGAAATTTTGCCCGCACGCCCTTTTGCGTGCAAAGCCAGAGATTGTTCTGCAAGTGTTTGTTTGTTTTCGGTCATGTTCGTCAATTCTTTTGTTGGTCAAAGGGGGTTAAGTGTGTTAAAACTACCATACTTTACAGGAAAAGTGAAACGCTATGACACAAAAAACAGCCCCTGACAAACATACGCCGATGATGGCGCAGTATTTCGCCGTCAAAGAACAGCATCCCGATTATCTGCTGTTCTACCGATTGGGCGATTTTTACGAAATGTTTTTCGACGACGCGATAAAAGCGTCCGCCGCTTTGGACATCGCTTTGACCAAGCGCGGCAGGGAAAAAGGCGAAGACATTCCCATGTGCGGCGTTCCCGTCCATTCGCACGAAATGTATTTGTCGCGTCTGATTCGCAAGGGCTTCAAAGTCGCGATTTGCGAACAGACCGAAGACCCCGCCGAAGCGCGCAAACGCGGATCGACCGCTTTGGTCAACCGCGCGGTTACCCGTCTGATTACCCCCGGCACTTTGACCGAAGACAATATTTTGGAAGCGCGCGCCTGCAACTGGCTGGCGGCGTTGACCGACACGGCGGACGGCATCGGGCTGGCGTGGGTGGATATGTCGACGGGCGATTTCGCGGTGCAAACCCTGCCGAACCGCCGCGCGAACACGCTGTCGGCGGCTTTGTCGCGCTTGGAACCCAAGGAAATCATCGTTTCCGAAAAGATTTTGCAGACGCCCGAATACTTTGAAACGTTCAACGATGTCAAACGTTTGCTGACTCCTTTGCCCGCCGTCCGATTTTCCCCCGACAACGGCAAAAAACGGCTGGAAGCGTTCTTCGGCGTTCAGACTTTGGACGCGTTCGGCGCGTTCAACAAAAGCGAAACGGGCGCGGCGGGCGCGCTGCTGGACTATATCGAACTGACGCAAAAAGGGCAAATGCCGCGCTTGAACGCCTTGCGCCGCTGGTCGGCGGGCATGCTGATGGAAATCGACACGGCGACGCGCAGGAATCTGGAGCTGTTCTCCAGCCTGTCGGGCGAACGCAAAGGGTCGCTGTTTTCCGCCGTCGACCGCACCAAAACGGGCGCGGGGGCGCGGTTGCTGTACCAGTACCTTGCCGCGCCTTTGACCGATGTCGGGGCGATTGAAAAACGGCTTGACCGCATCGAATTTTTTGTGAAAAACCCGCTGGTAAGGGCGACCGTGCGCGACCGTTTGGCGGAATGTCCCGATATGGAGCGCGCTTTGTCACGCCTGTCTTTGGGACGCGGAGGGCCGCGCGATTTGGCAGCCGTTCGCGACACGCTGAAGCAAATTCCCGATTTGAAACTGTCCATGGCGACGGAAATGGGCGAACCCGCCGCGATTACCGAATGTTTGAAAAAGTTGGGCAATCACGACGATTTGACGGACACTTTGCAAAACGCTTTGGCGGACGATTTGCCGCTTTTGGCACGCGACGGCGGATTCATCGCCCCCCTTTATTCCAAAGAACTGGACGATTTGAAGCACTTGCGCGACGACAGCCGCCAAATGATTGCGGGGCTGCAGTCGAAATACGCCGACATCGCGGGAATTCCGAATCTGAAAATCGCGCACAACAACATTTTGGGCTTTTATATCGAGGCTTCCGCCAAAAACGCGCAAAAAATGCTGGACGAAGCGCGCAGCGGACAGTCGATTTTCCTGCACCGTCAAACCATGTCGAACGCGATACGCTTTACGACCGTCGAACTGTCAGAGCTGGAAAACAATCTGAAAGGCGTCGCGGAAAAAGCGCTCGCCCTTGAACTGAAGCTGTTTTCCGATTTGGTCAACGCCGTTTTGGCGCACGCTTCGGAAATCGCGGCGGCGGCGCACGCTTTGGCGACGCTGGACGTGGCGAGCGCTTTGGCGCACGCGGCGGCGGAACAAAACTACGTCCGCCCCGTTTTGGAAAACAGCTTGGCTTTCGACATCGTGAAAGGGCGTCACCCCGTTGTCGAACAAACCATGGCGCAGGAACACGCCGATTTCGTCGCGAACGACTGCCGATTGGGCAATTCGGACACGCGCGACGGACGGCTGTGGCTGATTACGGGCCCCAACATGGCGGGCAAAAGCACGTTTTTGCGCCAAAACGCTTTGATTGCCGTGCTGGCGCAGGCGGGGTGCTTCGTCCCCGCGGAATCGGCGAAAATCGGCATTGTGGACAAACTGTTTTCCCGTGTCGGCGCGGCGGACGATTTGGCGCGCGGACGGTCGACTTTTATGGTCGAAATGGTGGAAACCGCCGCGATTTTAAACCAAGCGACGGAAAAATCCCTTGTCATCCTTGACGAAATCGGGCGCGGTACGGCGACGTTCGACGGGCTGTCGATTGCGTGGGCGGTCGCGGAACATCTGCACGACGTCAACAAATCGCGCGCTTTGTTCGCGACGCACTACCACGAATTGACCGCGCTGGCGGAAATGCTGGGCGGTTTGTCGCTTTACACGATGAAAATCAAGGAATGGAAAGGCAACGTCGTGTTCCTGCACGAAGTCGTCAAAGGCATGGCGGACAGGTCTTACGGCATTCACGTCGGCAGACTGGCGGGACTGCCGCCCGCGGTTGTCGCCCGCGCCAAGCAAGTGCTGGAGCAAATGGAAAAGCAGGGGTCTTATGAAATCAACTTTATGAACGACCTGCCTTTGTTCGCAATGGTCAAGAAAAAAGCCGACGCGCCCGCCCCCGAACCCGAAGAAACCGTCCCCGCCGAAGCCGCCCGAATCATCGAAAAACTGGCAGAAATCGATCCCGATTCGATGACTCCGCGCGAAGCGTTGGACGCGCTTTACGCTTTAAAGCAGATGATGCCATGACTTTGACCGACGCTTGGAAATCCGAGGGACGCGCCGCCGTTGTCGCCCGACTGAAAGAACGGCGCGCATGCCTGCTTCAAACGTTCGCCAAGCGGCTGAATTTCACGGACGGACTGGAAGCGATGTACGCTTACGCCGACGCGTTCGACGACATCCTGCGCGACTTGAACGCTTTGACGGCGCAAACCGTTGTTCCGTCCGAAAGCTCTCCCCCGCCGACCATTGTCGCCGTCGGCGGATTCGGGCGCAAAGAGCTGGCGCCTTATTCCGACATCGATTTGTTGTTTTTGTTGGAAAACGCCGATGACGCGACGGCGCAGGAACGCATTGCCTTTATGGTGCAAATTCTGTGGGACATGGGGCTGAAAGTCGGACAAGCCGTCCGCACGGTTGACGACTGCATCAACCAAGCCCGAACGGAAATGACCATCCGCACCAATTTGCTCGAAGCGCGCTTTGTCGACGGCGACCGCGGCTTGTTCGACGATTTCAACGCGCGGTTTACCGCTTTGTGCCGCGAAACGGACGGACGCGACTTTGTTATGGCGAAAGTCGAGGAACGCCGCTTGCGTTATCAGCGCATGGGACAGTCGAAATACATGCTGGAACCCAATGTCAAAGAGGGGCGCGGCGGCTTGCGCGATTTGCACCTGATGTTCTGGCTGATAAAGTATTTGTTCGGCATTACGAACATGCCCGATTTGGTGTCAAGCAACATCCTCAGCCGCCAAGCCTGCGCCGCGTTTTTGAAAGCGCACCGCTTTTTGACGACCGTGCGCTGTCATCTGCACCTGTTGAACGGGCGCGCGGGCGACGTCCTGACATTTGAAGCGCAAAAGCAAATCGCCCTGAAAATGGGATACGACAACCGCAGCGGACAATGCGCTGTCGAACGGTTTATGAAGCATTATTATCTGATTTGCAAAAACGTCGGCGAACTGTCGTGGCTGATGACCGTGATTATCGGCGACACGCTGAACGACGGCGTTTCGTTTTCGGACATCGATTCGGATTTCGTGCTGATTAACGACCGCATTTCATTCAAAGACACGGTGTCGCTCGACCAAAATCCGATGCTGACAATGCGGGCGTTTTATCTGAAACAATCGCTGAAAAAGCCTGTTGATCCGCGCACTTTGGGAAAAATCACGGATAATGCCAAGCTTGCCCGCAAACTGCGCAAAAACCCGCAAGCCAACGCTTTGTTTTTGGACATTCTGGCGGGCGAAAGCGCGGAAACGACCCTGCGTCAAATGCTGGAAACGGGCGTTTTGGGATACTTTATGCCCGACTTTCAGCCTTTAATCGCGCAAGTGCAGTTCGATTTGTACCACGTTTACACGACCGACGAACACACGCTGAAAACGCTTGGCTTTTTAGAACGGCAAAGCTCCGAACAGGCGCAAAGAACGCTTGCTTTGGCGGCTTTGCTGCACGACATCGGCAAGGGGCGCGGCGGAAAACACGAAGAAATCGGCGCCGTTCTGGCGCAAAAAGTCACGGCGGATTTGGGATTGGACGACGCCGAAGCGCAGGATGTCGTCTGGCTGGTGCGCAATCATTTGCTGATGAGCCAAGTCGCCTTTCGCCGCGATATTTTCGACCCGAAAACGATTGACGACTTTGTGCAAACGGTGCAGTCGCCCGAACGGCTGCGGCGGTTGTTCGCGCTGACCGTCGCCGACATCAAAGCGGTCGCTCCCGCTGTCTGGAACTCGTTTAAAGAAAAGCTTTTATCCGACCTTTTGTCGTTTGCTTTGGCTCGGATGCGGGGCGGCGGCGCGCATGAACGCGTTTTGACCGAAAACCAGCGGAAACTGGCGGAACTGCCGCCGTCGAAAGCGTATTCTTTTTCCGTATCGACGGACGCGGAGCGCGGCGTTACGGAATTTATCGTGCTTGCCCCCGATCATGACGGGCTGTTTGCGGAAATCACGGGGGCGATGGCTTTGTGCGACGTTTCCGTGGTCGAAGCGCAAATCACCACTTTGGACAACAAAATGGCGCTGGATACGTTTTTGATTCAAGACTCGCTTCGCCGCCCCGTCGAATCGGAAAAGAAAATCGCCAAGCTCAAACAAAAAATCGAACAGGCGGCGCAAACGGATTTTGAACCGATGCTGGCGGAAAAGCGCAAAACCGCGCCGAAAACGGAACTGACCGTTCCCGTCCGCGCGTTTGTCGACAATCTGGCGTCGGACAAATGCACGCTGATAGAAGTCAACGGCACGGACGCGGTCGGATTTTTACACTTGGCGACGCATGCGATGACGCGCTTGCGTCTGCAAATCGTTTCGGCGCATATTTACACTTACGGATCGCGCGTGGTGGACGTGTTTTACGTCACGGACAACAACGGCGAAAAAATCGTCGACGAAGCGGTTTTGGACAACATCAAATCAACAATTACGGAAGTTTTGAACAATGCGTACATCGGTTCTTAAATCAATCGCGACAATCGGCGGCTGGACGATGATCAGCCGCGTTCTGGGATTCGTGCGCGACGTGCTGATAGCGAACTTTTTGGGCGCGGGCATGATTGCCGACGCGTTTTTCGTCGCGTTCAAACTGCCGAACCTGTTCCGCAGTCTGTTTGCCGAAGGCGCGTTCAACGTCGCGTTCGTCCCCTTGTTTTCCGAACAGCTGGAACTGCACGGACGCGAAAAAGCGCAAAAATTCGCCGTCGAAGCGATGTCCGCGCTGTTTTACGTCGTTTTGCTGTTTACGGCAATCGCGGAAATCGCCATGCCGCTGATTATCCTTGTCCAAGCCCCCGGATTCGTCGAAGACCCCGCCAAATTCAACGCTGCCGTCATCATGTCGCGCATCACGTTTCCGTATTTGCTGCTGGTGTCGCTGAATTCTTTGCAAAGCGGGGTTTTAAACTCGCTCGGATACTTTGCGGCGGCGGCGCTGACCCCCGTTTTGCTGAATATGACCATGATTGCCGCGCTGTTCGCTTTGACTCCGCTGTTCGGCGGAAACTACGGCTACGCTTTGGCGACGGGCGTTACAATCGCGGGCGTTTTGCAGCTGCTCTGGCTGGTTTGGCACACGCGCCGCGCGGGCATGCCGCTGGGAATCCTTGCCCCGTGGACGGTCGTCAAGCGCAAAACGGCGGAACTGTCGCTGTTGCTGAAACGCATCATCCCCGGCGTGTTCGGATCGGGCATTTATCAAATCAATCTGTTTTTGGACACGCTGTTTTTATCCTTCCTGACCACGGGCGCGGTGTCTTGGCTGTATTACGCCAACCGTTTGTACCAGCTGCCCGTCGGCATTATCGGCGCGGCAATCGGAACGGCTCTGCTGCCGATTCTGACGCGGGATTTAAAGTCGGGCAATACGGCGCAAGCCAAAAACACCCTGAACCAAGCCTTGATTATCGCTTTGGCGCTGTCCGTGCCGTCGGCGGCGGGCTTAATCGCTTTGGATTATCCGATTATTTCCGTGCTGTTTGAACGCGGCGAGTTCACAAACACCGCGTCGGTGAAAACGGCAATCGCCCTGTCCGCATACGCCGTCGGACTGCCCGCCTACATTCTGACCAAAGCGCTGTCCCCCGTGTTTTACGCGCGCGGGGATACGGCGACTCCCGTCCGAATCGCATGCTGGGCGTTGCTGATGTATGTGATTTTGTGCGCCGCGTTCCTGCCCGTCATCGGCTATCTGGGCATCGCTTTGGCAAGCGGCATCGTCGCGTGGCTGAACGTCGTCCAGTATGCTTGGCGCATCAAAAAACAGCGGCTTCATTCTTTGGACGCTCTGTTTATCCGCCGCGCGCTGTCAATTGTGCTGTCGTCCGTGATTATGGGCGTCGCGACCCGCGCGTGCTTTGCCGCCAGTCTGCGCCTGTTCCCCGATTGGCTGCACGGCGGGCAAGCTTTGCGGTTCGGATTGCTGGCGGCTTTAATCGGCATCGGCGGCGGTTTGTTCGCCGTGCTGGTGCTGGCGACCAAAGGCGTTACGATTGCCCAAATCAAAGCGTTGAGGCGGCACAAATGACCGAACGCGGAACGTTGATGTTTCAAGTGCTTGCCGTGCTGGCGATTATGGCGATGACCGCCCCGATGCTGATGCGGCAAAGGGCGCGCCAAATCGCCGAAGTCGAACGCCGCACGGTTGAAGAACAAACCTTGCGCATCAAGCGGGCTTTAAAAGAATACATCTCGGCGTCCGCCATGCAAAAAACAGCGGAATTGTCGCAAAGCGGCGTTGTTTCGAAAACAACGTTCACCGTTCCGCATGCGGCGCTGAAGCCTTATTTGCCCGACGGCTGGTTCGAAAACGATGTCATCCGCCCGAACCGTCTGGTCGAATCGTATACGCTGACGGTAGAGGCTTCCTGCGTCGAAATCGTGCGAAACCGCTGTGTGCGGTATGTGTTTCACGGCGATTGCTCTTTTCCGCAAAATCATCCGAAGAACTATCGGCAATAAAATCGCCCTCGCCTATTTTTTAGAGTGGAAAACGCGGCGGTTTGTATTATATTAACCGTAATTTCAGGCTTTTGTAACGGAGTAAAACACCATGGAAGAAATCAAACGTCCCCGTCCCGTCATGCTGTGCATTTTGGACGGCTGGGGTCACCGCGACAGCAAAGAAAACAACGCCATTGAAACAGGCAACACGCCGAATTGGCACGAATTGGTCAAAACCTGCCCGAACACTTTGATTGCCACGTCGGGGCTGGACGTCGGTCTGCCCGCGGGTCAAATGGGCAATTCGGAAGTCGGTCACATGAACATCGGCGCGGGTCGCGTCGTTATGCAGGATTTGCCGAAAATCGACCAAGCCTGCGCGGACGGTTCTTTGGCGAAACGCCCCGCCGTCGTCGATTTGATTGAAAAACTGAAAGCGTCCAAAGGCACGTGCCACCTGTTGGGATTGATGAGCCCCGGCGGCGTTCATTCCCACATCAACCACATCATCGCTTTGGCAAAGATTTTGGACGGTGAAAACATCCCCGTCGCCGTTCACGCTTTTCTGGACGGCCGCGATGTTCCGCCCGATTCGGCTTTGGGCTATGTCAAAGACTTTGAAAACGCCGTCAAAGGCTTGAAAAACGTTCATATCAAGACCGTTTCGGGGCGTTATTACGCAATGGACCGCGACAACCGCTGGGAACGCGTAAAGCTGGCGTTCGACGCGATGATGAGCGGCAAAGGCAACCATGCCGCTTCCGCCGAAGCCGCGATTGAAGCGTCCTATGCCGAAAAAGTGTTCGACGAATTTGTGATTCCCGCCGTTATCGGCGACTACAAGGGCATGAACGACGGCGACGGCATTTTGTTTGCGAACTTCCGTTCCGACCGCGCCCGCGAAATCATGTACGCGCTGGCGGACAAGCCGTTCGACAAATTCGCCCGCGAAAAAACGGTCGATTTTGCGGCTGTCGTCGGCATGACGCAGTATTCCGCCGATCACGATCGCTTCGTCAAGCCGATTTTCCCGCCCGAACAGCTGAAAAACATCTTTGGCGAAGTCGTTTCCAACGCGGGCATGACTCAGCTGCGCATTGCGGAAACCGAAAAATACGCGCACGTCACATTCTTCTTTAACGGCGGCGAAGAACGCTTGTTCAAAGGCGAAGAACGCATTTTGATTCCGTCGCCGAAAGTCGCAACCTACGACTTGAAGCCCGAAATGAGCGCGTTTGAAGTCTGCGACGCTTTGGTCGACGCGATTGATTCGGGCAAGTTCGACACGATTATCGTGAACTTTGCGAACGGCGACATGGTCGGTCACACGGGCATTATGTCCGCCGCCGTCAAAGCCGCCGAAGCCGTCGACAAATGCCTCGGCAGACTGGAAGACGCGATTAAACGCGCGGGCGGCGTGATGCTGGTTACCGCCGATCACGGCAACTGCGAACTGATGAAGGACGAAAAAACGGGCGCGCCCTACACCGCGCACACGACGTTCAAAGTCCCCGTTGTCCTGTTCAACGGACCGAAAGGCGCGACTTTGCGCGACGGCGGACGTCTGGCGGACTTGGCTCCGACTCTGCTGCAGCTGCTGGGCTTGAAACAGCCTGCGGAAATGACGGGCAAATCGCTGTTGAAGTAAGCTGATGACTTTTAAAAAGACGACGATACTGTTTTGCGTGATGCTGTTCGCGGGGAACGTGTCGCCGTCTTTTGTTTACGCCGCGACGGACAAAGCGCAAGCCAAGGCGGAATTGTCGAAAATCAATTCCGAAATCAAAGCCGCCGAACAAAAACACAGGGAATTGCGCGAAAAAGCCCAAGCCGCCCGACAGGAAATTCTGGACGTGCGGCGCAAAATGGTGCGCGCGGCGGGCTCCATTCAGGAACAGGAAGAAAGTCTGGACAGGCTGGAGGAAAAACTGGCGGAATTCGAAGCGCAGCAGGCGTTGATGAAAAACCGTCTGGAAATCCGCAAAGAACAGCGTCTGCGCGTTTTGGCGGCTTTGCAAAATCTGGCGTGGAAGCCGACGGAAGCCCTCTTAATCCAGCCTTTGCCGCCGCAGGACACTTTACGAAGCGCGCTGTTGTTGCGCGAAGCCGTGCCGCGGTTGGAGTATTCGACCGAAGGGCTGCGCAAGGATTTGATGAAAGTCGCCAGCTTGACGACCGCGATTCGGGCGCAGTACGCGCAAATCAAAACGATGACGCGGCGGCTGGAACAAAAGCGCAAAAACATGGATGCGCTTATCGGGAAAAAATCGCGGCTGCAGACGGCTTTCGCCAGTGAAAGCGCGCGCG
>ERZ1026860.1145-NODE-1145-length-14327-cov-4.418792_pt1 | contig 14327 bp, 10 predicted proteins | sample MGYA00380160_ERZ1026860 | MGnify/ENA primary metagenome ERZ1026860 (study PRJEB33269, sample SAMEA4719796) | human gut metagenome | biome: human-associated habitat; feature: organic feature; material: feces | place: Cameroon | collected 2013-10 ... | reverse complement strand
CACCCCCGTCCGGTCGTATGACCTGACGGGGGTGCTTTGTCAATAATCTGTTATTAATGATGTCATCTTTTGACCCTGGCGTTGCCGCTCCAGACGCTCCAGACCATATCTTCATCAGCGGGCTGGGCGTAATCGGTGAGGAAGGTGGTGGCAAGGGCGCCGCTTGCCCAGCCGAACTGTATCCACTTCTCCGGCTCCCAGCCTTTGAGCGCCGCATATAGCAGGCCGCCCACGAAGCCGTCGCCGCCGCCGATACGGTCGAGCACTCTTATCTCGCGCGGCTCAACGACGTGCCATTCGTCGCCCGCAAGCATTATTGCGCCCCACAGGTGGGTGTTTGCGTTGACGACCTGGCGCAGGGTGGTCGCAAAGACCTTGGCGTTCGGGTAAGCCGCCTTGACCCTGCCTATCATCTCCTTGAAGCTCTCGATCTTGGAGGCGATATCCTTGCCGCCCGCCTCGGGGCCTTTGATGCCGAGGCAGAGCTGGAAATCCTCCTCGTTGCCGACGAGAATATCGGCATTTGAGGCTATCTCGGAGAATATGGCGTGCAGCTCGCTCTCCCTGCCCTTCCAGAACGAATCGCGGTAATTGAGGTCAAACGAGACCGCCGTGCCGTATTGCTTGGCTTTCTTTGCAAGCTCGAGGCAGAATTCGCCCGTCTCGGGTGAGAGAGCGGCGATAAGGCCGGATAGGTGGAGTATGCCGACGCCCTCCTTGCCGAAAATGCGGTCAACATCGAAATCACGCAGCGAAAGAGTCCTGCCGACCTCGCCCGCGCGGTCGTTTTGGACTCTCGGCCCTCTTGAGCCGCAGCCGCTGTCGGCTATATTGAACTGGTGGCGGTAGCCCCACGGGCCGCCCTGTTCGACCTCCCTGCCCTCAAAGATCATACCCCTTGAGCGCAGATTTTGCTTGATAAACGCCGCAATCGGGCTGCCCTTGACGAAGGTGGTGAGCACCTTGACGGGCATGCCGAGGTATGAAGCGATGCTCGCAACATTGGTCTCGGCGCTTGTCGCCTGCATTCTGAACACATCGCTCGCGGCGACGGGCTGACCCTCCGCCGGGCAGATACGAACGCCCATGCTGGTGGGCACGACTATTGCCCATGAATAATCTTTTTTGATATTAAGCTCCATTTTAAGCACCTCGTTAAGCGTTATACTGCGTTGCGGCGGTGTCGCCGCCCTCGCCGGTCCAGTTGGTGTGGAAGAATTCGCCCCTCGCATGATCGACTCTCTCGTAGGTGTGAGCGCCGAAATAGTCGCGCTGAGCCTGAAGCAGGTTAGCGGGCAGATTCTCGCAGCGGTAGCCGTCATAGTAGTTGAGGGCCGCCGTCATTGCTGGCAGAGGAATGCCGTTGGTTATTGCGGCGGCGCAAACGCGCCTCCATCCCGCCTGCGCGCTCTCCATAACGCCCTTGAAATAGGGGTCGAGCAGCAGGTTGGTCAGGGCGGGGTCATTGTCAAAGGCTTCCTTTATCTTGCCGAGGAAAATGCTCCTGATAATGCAGCCGCCTCTCCACATAAGGGCGATGCCGCCGTAGTTGAGATTCCAATTATATGTCTTTGCGGCCGAGCGCATGAGGGTGTAGCCCTGAGCGTAGGAAACTATCTTCGCCGCAAAGAGCGCGTTTTTGATATCGTTGATGAATTGCTCCCTGTCGCCGCTGAATTCGGGCTTCGGGCCGTGAAGCACCTTGGAGGCGCCGACCCTCTCCTCTTTCATGGCGCTCAGGCACCTTGAGAATACGGCCTCGGCGATAAGGGTGAGGGGGATGCCCTCGTCCAAGGCTGCGATGCCCGTCCATTTGCCTGTGCCCTTCTGCCCCGCGGTGTCGAGTATCTTGTCGACTATGGGCTTGCCGTCGGTGTCCTTATATGCAAGGATATCCGAGGTTATCTCGATGAGGTAGCTGTCAAGCTCCTCGGTATTCCACTTGGCAAAGACCTCGTGCATCTCGTCGGCGCTCATGCCGAGCAGGTCGCGCATGAGCTGATAAGCCTCGCAGATGAGCTGCATATCGCCGTATTCGATGCCGTTGTGAACCATTTTGACAAAGTGACCCGCGCCATTCTCGCCGACCCAATCGCAGCAGGGAGTGCCGTCCTCGACCTTGGCGCAGATCGCCTGGAATATGGGCTTCACGCTCGGCCATGCGGCGGGCGAGCCGCCGGGCATCATGCTCGGACCCTTGAGAGCACCCTCCTCGCCGCCGGAAACACCCGTGCCGATATAGAGCAGACCCTTGCTCTCGACATAAGCGGTGCGTCTTGCGGTATCGGGGAAGTGGGAGTTGCCGCCGTCGATGATTATATCGCCCTCGTCGAGCAGAGGAATGAGGCTGTCTATCATGGAGTCGACCGCCGAGCCCGCCTTTATCATCATCATGACCTTGCGGGGCTTCTCAAGCGAAGCAACAAGCTCCTCAAGCGAATAAGTGCCGACTATATTCTTTCCCTTGGCTCTGCCGTTGATGAAATTCGTAACCTTCTGAGTAGTTCTGTTGAAAACGGAGACGGTGAAGCCCTTGCTCTCCATATTCATAACGAGGTTCTCGCCCATTACGGCAAGGCCGATAAGACCTATATCTGACTTTTTCATGCTCTGCTCTCCTTTGCTTTTTTGATATTTTCAAGGACGCTGTAGGGTATCCTGAGATTGCCGAGACCCGTGCCGATGCTGATATGCGGCTTCATAGCGGCGTGGAAATCCGTGCCGCCCGATATCATCAGCCCCAGTTCCTTTGCCATTGCCTGATATTTCTCCTGCATCTCGGGGGTATACTCGGTGTAGTAGCCCTCGACGCCGTCCAGCCCGCACTCCTTGAGGTGGGCGAGAAAATCACGCAGCGGGGCGTCCTCCATCTTGATAAGATGCAGGTGAGCGACGAACGAAAGACCGCCGCAGTCTTTAATGAGCTTCACCGCCTGCTCCGCCGAGAGATACTGAATATCGGAATAGGCATATTTGCCGTTTTCAAGATAGAGCTTGAAGCCCTCCTTGACGCTCGAGGTGTAGCCCTTGTCGACAAGAAGCCTTGCGAAATGCGCCCTGCCGACTATGCCGTTCGGCGCAAGGGCGAGAGCCTCCTCCATCGTGACGTCGAAGCCCAGCTCGTTGAGCTTGCGGCAGCATTCGCTCATCCTGAAATTTCTCGTCTCGTTGACCTTGTCGAGGGTCTCCTTGAGCAGCGGGGAATCAATGTCGAGATAATATGCGAGAATGTGCGTCTCGGTAGCGGACTGCACGGAGAATTCAATCGCGGGCACAACCTCAACGCCTATGCGTTTGCCCTCCTCCATGGCCTCCTTAACGCCGTCCACCGTATCGTGATCCGAGAGGGCTATAGCGCCGAGCCCTGCTTTCTTTGCCTCACGCACCACCTCGGCGGGGGTCATTGAGCCGTCAGATTTTATCGAGTGCGTGTGCAGGTCAATATACTTTTCCATATCTTTCACTTCTTCATTTAGTAGTCCACAAGCCCAAAGCGGGGTTGCTTATATAGAATATTTTTTCGCCGTCGACGGTGTTGTATCCGTCTTTAAGGGCGGCGGGGTCATACTTTTTGATCGCCTCTGAATAAGGCATATAGCCGAACGAAACGCCCCTGACCTCATCGGCGGTCAGCTTCTCGGTGCAGTAGGTGATGCTGAATCGTCCGTCCGACGAGCCGTGGATAAGATGGGCAGCAACGGAGAGATTGGCCCGCAGATCCTCATTCTCATCCACAAGGCGCAGCACATTTTCACGCCCGACATAGCCGTATTTGCGGATAAGGCGGTCGTTTTCGTCGTCCTCGCCGAATTTCCTTACCCCGGGGGCAAGGATTATCAGCTCGCCGCCGTCGGCGATTGCCATCCTGGTGCGGTACACGGCCTTGTTGCCGAGCCAGGTGCTCTTAAATTCACGCTCGTCGAGATAAACGACGACTTTTTTGAAAGGCTCGTCCACATAGGTCAGGTTGATATCCTGGCTCAGCTTCACCGCCTGCTCAAAGACGTCCCTGTGCTCGCCGATAAACAGCCCGTGAATGAATGTGTCGTCGCCCTTGTTGGTCGTGACGGTCAGCACATACAGCAGCGGCACGTCGGTAAGAAAATGCTCCTGGGCATAGTCGAACACCTTACGCACGGGCGAATGATCCTTGCCCATGATGCGCTCCATGCCATAGAAAGCGCCGAGCATATGCGATGAATTTATCATATTGCTGCCGCCGCAGCCGACAAAGATATTTTTGGAGTAATTCGCCATGCCGACCACCTCGTGCGGCACGACCTGGCCTATAGAAATGATGAGGTCGTAGCTCGGATCGACTATGCGGCGGTTGACCTCAACGTCGATCTTGGTATTCGCCAGCCCGTCGGAGACCTCGCTGACGAAATCCGCGGGCACCTCGCCGAGCTTGACAACATCTGTGCGCCAATTGTGCACTATCATGCGCTCAAAGGGCACTCCGCTGCCGAAAAAGGCGGTGAATTCCTCCCGCGTCATCGGCTCATGCGTGCCGAGGGCGGGCATGATATCGACCTCGCAGATATCCTTGAGCGCCTCGTAATAAACAGCCGTTATCTTGCCTGCGCCGGAGTAGAGCCTTGTGTAATCGGGCGGCAGGAGCAGCACCTTGTTGAGCTGCCTGCCCTCAAGCGCCCCGAGCAGAGCTTCTTTAAGCTCGCTGTCCGAGATATACGGCTCGCTTTTGAGTATCATCCGAAACACCCCCATTTTATAATCTGTCATTATGCTGATTTTACCACAAGTTTTCGGTGAATTCAAGCGGCAAGAGGCAACAAATGCCGCAAAAAGTCACGGAAAAATCAGACGGTTGAAATTTTGCCGCCGGTATGGTAAAATATAATCGGATTTATATAAAACGGGAGGCGATACCATGCTCGGTTCATTCGTAAGGACCATAACGATAATCATACTTATCATCACGATGATGCTCATGCTGCTCGGCAACCTGATAAAGGGCTTGATCCCCTCAAAGCCGGACGAAACAACCACTACCACGGCGGTGACTCAGCCCGCGACCGTGCCGACTACAGCGTCGACAACCAAGCCCACAACTCAGCCGACCACAGAGCCTGTCACGGAGCCGATAACCGACCCCGTCACCGAGCCGACGACCTCGAAAGAGCCTACCACCGAGGGCGGTGTGCTGATAAGGGAGATCGAGAAGCTGCCCGTGACGCTCATCGAGGGCAGCGGTGCGGACATCATCAGGGGCGCGGCTGCTTCAGCGGACGGCGGATTCGTCATCTGCGGCACCTCCACCTCGACCGACGGCTGGTTTGCCGACGTGTCAAAGGGCGCATTGAATTCAACATATTCCTTCGTCGCTAAGCTCAATAAAAACGGCGCTGCCATCTGGAAGCAGCAGTATACACAGCAAGGCGAAACGGTAGTGCTCAGCGACATTGCCACGCTCGCGGACGGCGATATCTTAGCCGTCGGCTACGCATATCGCTCCAATTCATACGATACAAGTGCCACCACCGCCGCCTTGGCGATAAAGTATACGGCGAGCGGCAATATCGAGTGGGTCAAGCGCTACTCCGGCAGCGGTCACAGCCTGTTTAACGGCGTTTCCGCTTCGCCCGACGGCTTCGCCGTCAGCGGCAACACCACCTCACTTGACGGCGATTTCACGGGCAACCGTGCCGAGCCTGCGGAGAATTCCTCCGTCATAAGCAAGCGCACGAGCGGCTTCATTTTCAGCCTTGACGGCAACGGCAATGTCAAATGGAAAGAGTTCTTCTGCGGCAGCAAAGGCTCGTCGATGGGCGGCATCAGCTGCGACGGTGACGGCAATATTTTCGCCGCCTGCATGACCTCCTCGACCGACGGCGATTTTGCCCGCTTTGACAGTCTCATCGGCGGCTACAACGACAGTATAGCCTATAAATTCAGCCCCGACGGCAAGCTTCTCTGGGGCTACTGCGTCGCAACGAGCGGCATTGATAAATTCGGCGTTATCGAGGCGGACGGCGAGGGCGGCTGCCTGCTCGGCGGCTCATATGAGCTGAGGGGTACCCCTGCCCCCGACGGCACTCTCGCAGGAGTCCATCACTGCGGCGGCAAGACGGATGCGCTCGTTATCCGCATTGACGGCAGCGGCAAAGAGCAGTGGATGAGGGCTGTTTCAGGCTATTATGAGGATCAGATAACCGATATCAGGCGCACAGAGGGCGGCTTTGTCGTCACGGGCTACACCAAATCGGGCGACAGGGAATTCAACACGGTCGGCAACCTCGGCGAATTCGACGCCTTTGCGGATTTTCTGACACCCGGCGGCAACCGCGCGGCGATAGCCACGCAGGCAGGCTCCGACAACGACATGGCGAATTGCGTTGCGATAAGCGGCAATACCGTGAGGGCATTCGGTCAGACCGCCTCGTCAAACGGTAGCTTCTCCGACGCGGCAAGCGCTTCCTCCGATAAATTCTCCGGCTACTCCGCAGGCTACGCCCTGACGGTAAAATAAAGCAATTTTTATAAAGGCAGCGGCTCTGAACCGCTGCCTTTTTGTATGCATTCTGCGCCGTATGGGGCGGCAACACTCAAACAAAAGTATTGATAGAACGAATAAGTCGGGGTAAAAACTATCGAAATTACGATATTTGATATGCAACAATCACAAATCATCAATGAGTTGTCTGTTGATTTTAGGATATATTAAACAAAAATTATGAAAATACGAATATTTTCAAAAATAGTATTTGCTTTCTACCAATCTCTGTGGTATTATATAGATACAGACTGTACTTTTGCTTTTGGCAGCTAAGTGCATTATAAAAATTTTAAAAAGAAAGAGTGATCACCGTGAGCCAAAGTCAGGACAATTTCAAGAGAGGCACCGCCGAAATGCTCATCCTCTATCTCCTTCGTGACGAGGATCTGTACGGCTACCAGCTTACCCAGCTTTTCGCTGCAAAGAGCCTTGGCACCTACACCATGCTTGAGGGTACCCTGTACTCCATCCTTTTCCGCATGGTCGCAGCAGGCTATCTCAGCGAGTATGAGATGCTTGTAGGCAAGAAGCGTAAGCGCCGTTACTATCACCTCGAGGAATCAGGTAAGGTTTACTTCGAGCAGCTCGTCAAGGAATTTGACGTAGTAGTTGCCGGCATCAACAGAATACTTGACCGCGCATAATCAAAAGAGTCAAAGTCCGCTCCGCCGCAAGACGGGGCGGATTTTTTGCGCTTTCTATACATTATATATAAATATCCCCGACGCAGTGCCGAACACATTGCGCCGGGGATCGCTTTTATTCGGTTCTGAGGGCTACGACGGGATCCTTGCGCGAGGCTATCTTTGAGGGGATGAGACCCGCGATGAGGGTCAGCACCATGCTGATCGCCACAAGGATTATTGCACCGTTGAACGGGAGCTGCGAGACGTGGGCGATGCCGGTAAGGTGCTCGATTATCATATTTATCGGGATATTCAGCAGCACCGTGATGCCGATGCCGAGCGCACCCGACACAAAGCCGACTATCAGAGTCTCCGCATTGAACACTCTCGAAATATCTCTCTTTGACGCGCCGATCGCTCTGAGGATACCTATCTCCTTCGTCCTCTCGAGCACGGAGATATAGGTGATGATGCCTATCATTATGGACGAAACGACAAGCGAGATAGCAACGAACGAAATAAGGACATAGGAGATGATGTTGACTATCTTTGTGACGGATGAAAGCAGCAGACCGATATAGTCGGTATACTTTATGGCGGATTTCTCATTGCCGTTTGCTTTCATATCCTCGTTATATTTGTCGATTATCTCGGATATCTTATCCTTGGACTCAAAATCGAGCGGATAAATATTGATCGAGGTCGGGGTCGAGAGGTCGCCCACGCCGAGAAGCTCGAGAGCCTCTTCATAGCTCTTGGCAAGCGGCTCAGGCTCGGGTTCCGGCTCAGGCTCGGGCTCGACGGTCGGCTGAGACGGATTCGAGGGCTGCTGCGAGGGTTTATCGGTCGAGGGCTTTGTGGTGTTGGAACCGTCGCCCGACGGCGGCGTAACATTACCCATCTGACCGTTCATTATCGCGTTGAGCATCTTGAGCTTGGTCTCCTTATCCATCATCTGGAGAAAGCTGTAGGCCTGCTGACCCGTGACCTTGCCCATGCCCTCTATCTCCTGCCCCTCAAGCATCTCGTCAAGGTAGCCGATAAGCTCCCTGCGCTCGTCGAGGGTGAGGGTGGATTTGAGCATCAGCTCAACGGTGCGCTTATATTTCTTTGCCTCCTCGCCGCTGTAATTCTTATCGATAGCGGCGTATATCTCCTCCTCTGTGACGGGCTCCATCTTGCTGAAGTCAAAGCTGTTTGCGGTGAACGAGGTCTTGGGCGCTTCGCCCGTGAAAGCAAGGCTCGTGACGGTGGGCGGCGTGAAAGCCGCAGTCTCCGTCGCCGCGGGAGTCTCGGTCGAGGAGGTCTCCTCGGTCTTGAACGGTATGCCCGTAAAGACATCGACGGTGGGGTCAGCCTTCTGCTTCTTGACTATCTCGCATTCATTGGTGGCGCTCACGATATGCTCGGTGAGAGCCGAGGTGTAGCCGATAGCGCCGATAGTTGTGACCATGAGGGAGTCGTCCTTCGGCTTGATGATACCGACTATCTTGATCTCCTCGCCGTCGTCGACGAGCTTCTTGGTGTATTCCTCATCGCCGTGCATATCGTCATATGCGCCGGTCTCGGAATTATAGCTGTAGAAATTCGGCTCAAGGACTATCTTGAAGGTCTTGCCGATTATATCCGAATACTCTATCTCGTGGCGCTCGCCTGTGTATTCGCCGCCGCTCATCATCGACATATAGGTATTCATCATTTCCTTGGAGGACATGATGCCGAGGCCCTGTATCGCAAGGTCGCTGATCTCGTTATTCTTATCGACGATAAGCACGACCTCGTTGTATTTCTCGGGGAAAGCGCCCTCAACAACGTCATACTGCGTGGTGAGCAGCTCTTTGTTATTGATAAGCTCCTGCCATGAATTGTAGTATTTCTCATATGATGACATAGTCGAGGAATCTATGGACAAGCCGCCGAAATTCATGCTGCCCATCATTGACTCCATCATCGAGATAAGGGGGCTGGGGTAGACCTGATTGGCGCCGTCGGATGTATCGGCGGAATAAATATTCATCGTGCCGCCGTAGGAATATTGAATACTGCTGACATATTGACCTATCTCGTCGTTATTGTCAAGGAATTCTTTGAACTTGACGAGGTCGTTTGACCATATCTCGGAGGTGAAGGATTCCATCATATCGGCCGCCATGGTGTTGGAATATACTTTGTCCAGCCCGTGATCCACCTCGCCGGGGGTGATGCCCGTCATGCTGTTTGCCATGGAGGTCATATCCATGGTGGCGCTGTCTACCGATATCGGGTATGATGTCAGCGTCTCCTGCTGAATGGCGTCGATATACGCCTGGAAGCCGTTGGAGAGCGAGAGGATAAGCGCAATGCCGATTATACCGATGCTGCCCGCAAACGAGGTGAGGAAGGTGCGCACCTTCTTGGTGAGCAGGTTATTCATCGAGAGCGAGAGCGCCGTGAAGAACGACATCGAGGGCTTCTTTTTGCCCTTTTCCTTTGCCTTTTGCTCCTCGCCGCTGTCGTAGGGGTCGGAGTCGGAGACTATCTTGCCGTCCACAAGGCGGATTATCCTTGTCGAATACCTCTCGGCAAGCTCGGGGTTATGGGTGACCATTATAACGAGCCTGTCTTTGGATATCTCCTTGAGCAGATCCATTATCTGAACGCTGGTCTCGGAGTCAAGCGCGCCCGTCGGCTCGTCGGCAAGCAATATCTCGGGGTTGTTGACCAGCGCTCTGGCGATAGCCACACGCTGCATCTGACCGCCCGACATCTGATTGGGCTTCTTTCCGAGCTGATCGCCGAGACCGACCTTCTCAAGGGCGACCTTTGCACGCTCCCTGCGCTCCTCTCTCGAAACGCCTGAGAGGGTCAGCGCCAGCTCCACGTTGGAGAGCACGCTTTGATGCGGTATCAGGTTGTAATTCTGAAAAACGAAGCCGACCGAATGGTTGCGGTAGGTGTCCCAGTCGCTGTCCTTGAAATCCTTGGTCGACTTGCCCTCGATTATCAGGTCGCCGGTGGTGTATTGATCGAGACCGCCGATGATATTCAGCAACGTCGTCTTGCCGCAGCCGGAGTGGCCAAGGATCGAGACGAATTCGCTCTTGCGGAACTCGATGCTCACACCCTTGAGGGCGACGACCTTGCTGTCGCCTGTCGGGTACTCCTTGACGATATTTTTGAGTTTCAGCATATATTCTACCTCATATGAAAAATTTACCGTACTTGACAAAGCCGTGGTAATCTGTTACACTTGTAACGGTTACAAGTGTAACATCAGTTTATGAACAAATCATCAACAAAAAAGCAAAATTAAGTTAAATGTTACAAATAAGGGATAATTGTTTATGGAAAGGCAAAACGAATCAAATCTCCTGACCAAGGAGTGCATCGTCACGGCGCTGCTGCGCCTGATGCAGGAAAAGAAATATGAAAGTATCTCCATAACGGACATCACCACCCTCGCCGGGGTCTCCCGCATGGCGTATTACCGCAACTACAAGAGCAAGGACGAGATCCTCATCAAATATCTGCTCGATCAGAAGGACAGGCTCGTGAGCGATATCGGCAACAGACGGGCGGACGACCTCAAGGAGATAATCAAATACGGCGCAATGTTCTATCAGGATAACGCCGCCGTGATACAGGCTGTCTATGAGGCGGGGCTTGCCCACCACCTCTCCGGCATCCTCGAGGAATGCATCTATGACTATTTCCCCGTCGTCAGCACTACGACCGACGGCAGGTACGCCGTCCACTTCTATGTCGGGGCGGTGTTCTCGGTATTCCGCCTCTGGTTTGACGAAGGTATGCTTGAATCCGCCGACGAGATAAGCGAGCTTATCTACAGGTTCATCAACAATGACACCGCCATGGATTTCCTCGTCGTGCCGGGCGAGGATAAATAAGAATTCAGCCGCTGTGATGATACACGGCGGTTTCTCTTTACTTAATTATTGGAATTATACACCCTTTTCAGACATCGGTTTTAAATTATTGGTTAATCAATTATTAATTTTCTGTTGACACGGGCGCAAAAAGATGATATTATAAGTTATCCTTAACACAATGTTGTTAAGAAAAACTTTTATCGGAAGGAAGTACATTATGAAGAAAGTTCTGGCTCTCACACTTGCTCTTATCATGGCTCTTTCAGCAGCCGTAACTGCTTTTGCAGCTACCGATAACTGCACCAACACCTGCCCCTACTGCCAAAAGTCATTTGACAAGGAATCAGAGTACAACGCTCACATCAAAAACACCATCCCCGTAAAGGATCATGTTAAGCATTGCCCCTACAGCGGCGAAGGCTATAAGGACGGCGGCTGCACCGCTCAGTTTGTCCTTCAGGCTGAGTATGACAAGCACCTTGAGGTTTGCCCCTTCAAAGGCACGAAGGAGCTCTCCACCGAGGAGAAGGTCGAGCAGTTCTTTAAGAACATTAACTGGAAAGAAGTCGGCGGCAAGATTGTCGAGCTTCTCAAGAAGATCCCCTTCCAGGATCTTGCCAAAAAGCTCCTTGACCTCCTCAAGAAGATCCCCTTCCAGGATATCATCGACAAGATCACCGGTCTTGTTAAATAATTTATCCTAACATAAGGGCTGTCGCTTTAGCGGCAGCCTTTCTTTTTACCCCTAATATCAAAAGCGGCCGCTCCTCACGGGAGCAGCCGCTCTTTCTTTATTTATGCGGGAACATATTCGACGGTGAAACAGTGGGAGCGTATCTTGTATTTGAGCACCTTCGCTCTGAAATTGTTGCCGCTCACCGTTTTATCGCCGACCCTTATCTTGATAACATAGCCGCAATTCTCGCTGCGGGCGCCGTCGTGTGAGATTATCTCGAGCCAATTTGCGGGGTCGTCGTCGAGCTTGATATCCTCGTTATAATTAAGTATGTATTTCTTCATATCGGCAGCGGAGATCTCCACGGTGGTGGAGCGGACCTCCTCTTTGCAGGAGGCGCCGCCGCTCAGGTACGGATACTGAGTTGCGCCCCAGGTATCTGCCGCCGAAGCGGTCTTGCCGCCCACGGAGTCAAAGTAGACCGTGCGAGCCGCCGAGCCGTTGTAATCAACATAAACCGCCTTCGGAGTGTCGGAATCCGAGCTCATATTCAGCACCTCGAGGCAGGCCTTGTGCAGCGCCGTGCCCTCATAGGCGTAGCCGTCGTCGTAGGCGTGCTGGCTGGCGGGGACATTGAAATTATAGGTCTTTGCGAACGAATAGGCACACACCAGCTGTGCCTTGAGAGCTTCAACAGGCGAGCCTGCGCCGATCTCCCTCTTCGTCGTGCCGCAGAGATACTTGACTATCGGTATCTCCTCGCCGCCGTAAATGACGGTTTTCGGTGTGTTTGAATCGGTCTTGAGCGTCGTGCCGGGGTAATAGTGGGCGAGTATTTGTTTATATGAGCTGCCGTCCTTCGCCATTTGGATCGCGCCCTGCTGGCTCATGCCGACTCCGTGACCCCAGCCGTAGACCTTGAATACGAATTTGCCGTCGCCGTTTGACGAGGACTTTTTGCTCGTCGTTTTTGCCTCTGTCGGCTTCTCGGTCGGTTTCTCAGTTATCTGCTCCGTCGGCTTTGCGGTGGAGGGCTGAGCAGGCTTCTCCGTCTGTTTAACGGTAGTCGCTATCGTGGTTGCGATATTCTTCACCGTCGTCTTGACCGTCGCAGCCGTAGCGGCAAGCCTTGTGGTCAGCGTGTGCGCGGTAACAGGCAGGGTAAAGGCGGTGTTTTGAACCGTTGACGGCTCGGTCGTTTCGTCATCCTCATCACCGAGACCGACTTCGCCGTGATAATCGTAAATGTTGCCGCCGTAATTATAAGTCTCGCTTTGCTGAGTGACCGAGCCTGCCGCCGTATCGTCGGCGAACAGCGCTTTGCCGGAGCCGCTGCCGAGCACCACCGTTAGGATGACGCAGAGCAATATCGCCGCGCCTATGCCCGCAAGGGCTATGATGAACGGCTTGCGCGAATTGGCGGGCTTTTTCAGAAGCTCGGGCGGCGGGTTAAGCTCCGATTCATTATCAAGCTCGTCGAGCATAGAGCAGAGCTTGACTATCGCCGCCGAGGCAAGGTGCTTATCCGATTCCTCGCCGTCGGCAAAGACCTTGGCACATTTGGCGGACTTGCCGTCGGCAACGCACACGGTCATAAACCTTGTGCCGCTTGAATCCGTCTCAATGTCGGAGACGGCAATGCCGAAATCGGTCTGCGCCGCCGTTTTGGCGGCCTTGGCGCATTCGGCATAATAATCCTTGCCGTTTATCTCATCCCCGAGCTTGCACGGGAGGAATATCTCGCTCGCGCCGTCAACGCTCATAAGAGAGGCAAGCAGCGGCTTAAAGCAGCCGACCTGAGCCACGGCGATGGGCCTGTCCACGGCGATTATCCGCTCAACGCTCTGCCTGAACTGAGCCATAGCCGAGTGTTTGGGCTTCGCTTCGCCGAAAACGGTGCGTAGCTCTTTATTAAAACAATTCTCAACGATATCCGCGTCGAGCGGCAGCAGGATGAGCATCCCGTTGCCGTGCTTGCAGATGAAGCCCGAATATCGGCCGTCCTCGGTGGGCAGAGCCTTTGCTCCCTCGGGCACGGCGCTATGCAGGTCGCGCGTGCGCTGATCGCCTATGCCGCTCAGGGCAAGAGCGTCAACGATCACCTTGCTGCGCACTGGGCGCAATTGCAGCTCCTTGATGATTCGGAGCTTTGCGTCGAGATACTGGGATATCGGAGCGGCTGCGACTGCAAGCCCGCCGCATGATACGGCGGCACGGGCAAGCTCAAGCGGTGCGGAAAAATCCGCCTCACGAAGCTCGCCGCAATGCTCCGACAACCGTGCCTTGAGCACGTCGGCGGCACTCTGAGCCGTATAAGCGTTCAGAGTGAATATGCTTGCTTTTTTGATCATTGCTTTCACCGTTCCTTAGTGTGAAATGTGTCCGCTATTTACCAGCGTGAATCAGCCGCATAAGGGTTGGTCTTCTTGTTGGCGTCATACCACGCCTGCGGGTATTTGGGATTCGGATTCTCCATAGCGTTCGAGGTGTTGACGCTTGAGCTTTCGCCCGCGCGTCTCATCCTCGCAACGACCACGAGCCTCGCCTCGTCAAAGTCGTAGCAGCAGGTGGAGAGCGTGAGTATTTTATCGGTCGGATTGATGTCAACGCCGGTGGTGTAGAGTTTTCTCTTGTCTATCTCC
>ERZ1026860.1144-NODE-1144-length-14330-cov-16.498704_pt1 | contig 14330 bp, 13 predicted proteins | sample MGYA00380160_ERZ1026860 | MGnify/ENA primary metagenome ERZ1026860 (study PRJEB33269, sample SAMEA4719796) | human gut metagenome | biome: human-associated habitat; feature: organic feature; material: feces | place: Cameroon | collected 2013-10 ... | reverse complement strand
ATAACGGTCCTAAGGTAGCGAAATTCCTTGTCAGGTAAGTTCTGACCCGCACGAATGGCGTAACGATTTGGGCACTGTCTCAACAGCCCGCCCGGCGAAATTGTAGTACCGGTGAAGATGCCGGTTACCCGCGACAAGACGGAAAGACCCCATGGAGCTTTACTGTAGCCTAATATTGGATTTCGGTATTTCATGTACAGGATAGGTGGGAGACTGGGAAACACAGGCGTCAGCTTGTGCGGAGTCATCCTTGGGATACCACCCTTGAAGTGCTGGAATTCTAACCTGTGGCCATGAATCTGGTCAGGGGACATTGTTAGGCGGGCAGTTTGACTGGGGCGGTCGCCTCCAAAAGAGTAACGGAGGCGCTCAAAGGTTAGCTCAGCACGGACGGAAACCGTGCCTCTGAGTGCAAACGCAAAAGCTAGCCTAACTGCGAGGCTGACGGGCCGAGCAGTAACGAAAGTTGGAGTTAGTGATCCGGCGGTATGTGAATGGAAATGCCGTCGCTCAACGGATAAAAGCTACCCTGGGGATAACAGGCTGATCTCCCCCAAGAGTCCACATCGACGGGGAGGTTTGGCACCTCGATGTCGGCTCATCGCATCCTGGGGCTGAATTCGGTCCCAAGGGTTTGGCTGTTCGCCAATTAAAGCGGTACGCGAGCTGGGTTCAGAACGTCGTGAGACAGTTCGGTCCCTATCTGTTGCGGGCGTAGGAAATTTGAACGGAGCTGTCCTTAGTACGAGAGGACCGGGATGGACAAACCTCTGGTGCACCAGTTGTTCTGCCAAGGGCATAGCTGGGTAGCTAAGTTTGGACGAGATAAACGCTGAAGGCATCTAAGCGTGAAACTCCCCGTAAGATAAGATTTCCCATTCTTCGGAAGTAAGACCCCACGTAGACTATGTGGTTGATAGGTCAGGAGTGGAAGTACAGCAATGTATGCAGCGGACTGATACTAATAGGTCGAGGGCTTGACCTAAATTTGATTTGGGTAAACTCGGAAAATGCTTCTGTCGAGTTCATCGTTGTTCAGTTTTGAGGGTGCAGAAAAAACACCCACAAGGAAAAAATTGCGAAATGCACCATTAGCTCAGTTGGTAGAGCAACTGACTCTTAATCAGTGGGTCCTGGGTTCGAATCCCCGATGGTGTACCACTTTTTTCTGGACACCGGTTAAACGGTGTGTGGAAATGGCCCGTTGGTCAAGCGGCTAAGACGACGGCCTCTCACGCCGTAAACGGGAGTTCGATTCTCCCACGGGTCACCAATTTTTTTCTTGACATAATACCGCGAAGGTGTTATAATAACAAAGGTTTTTCGAAAGAAGAACACAGTAGGTGTTAATTGTGATGAGGGTACACCCGTTCCCATTCCGAACACGGTAGTTAAGCTCATTTACGCTGACAATACTTGGCTGGTGACGGCCCGGGAAGATAGGACGATGCCTACACAAAGCAAGACCGGAATCCGAAAGGATTCTGGTCTTTTTTCGTTTTGGAGAGATGAATTTCAATCATTTCTCTATTTTATTTCTACATCCAGCGTATTAAATTCTTTTGTATCGAAAAATTCTGCGAGCGTCATGCCGAGACCATCGCAGATTAGCTTGATCGTAATAATTTTGGGACTTTGGCTTTTTCCGTATAGAATATTTTTGATGCTGGATGGCGGCATGGCACACACCATAGAAAGTTTGTAAATCGACATGTCATGCTCATGCAGAAGCTGTAAAATTCGGTTTTTGATTGCAGAATTTAAATCCATAGTATCACACTCCCTTGTAATCATTGTAGAAAGAAAGTATTGACAAGTAGGGCTAAGTTTGATACTATGGGGCTAAAGATAGCCTATCTGGGGGATTTGGGATGATACTATGGAACGGCTTCTTTTCAAGCGAGATGGCAACTACCATCTCGCTTTTAGTCTGCTTCAACAATTTTATACTTTAAACAACAAAAGTATTGACTTCCCGTTTTTCCCTTGCTACAATAGAACGGTACTCAAAAGATAAAGAAGGGTTCTGCATATGAAGAAAAAAATTGCAATCGTCGGATTGGGACTGATTGGCGGTTCCTTTGCCCGTGCCTTTAAGAAATATACGGATTATACTGTCATTGGATTCAACCGCACGCGAAGCACAGCGGAAAAGGCATTGGCGGATGGTGCGATTGATGCCATCGGCACGCCGGAGGACTTGAAGGATGTCGATATTGTTCTGTTGTCCATGTATCCGAAGGTTTCCTGCGACTTTGTAGAGAAACACATTGAGGCGTTTAAACCGGGCTGTATCATCACGGATGACTGCGGTATTAAAAGTTATCTGGTAGAGCGTTTGACGCCGCTGTGTCAGGCTCACGGGCTGTATTTTGTCGGCGGACATCCCATGGCGGGACGAGAAGTGTCGGGATATAAGGCATCCGACGCGGATTTGTATAAAGGCGCGAGCATGCTGCTTGTGCCGACAGAGGCTTCCACGCCGGAGATCGTCAAGCAGGTCAAAGCGATGTTCTCGCAAATTGGCTTTGGTCAGCTCGTGATTACCACCCCGGAGCATCATGACCGCATGATTGCGTATACATCTCAGCTGTGTCATGTCGTGTCCAGTGCGTATATCAAAAGTCCGTCCGAATTGGAGCACAAAGGCTATTCCGGCGGCAGCTACCGTGATTTGACGCGCGTTGCGTATCTCAATGAAACCATGTGGACAGAATTATTTATTGAGAATAAACAGGCGCTTGTGCCGGAGATTGACGAAATCATTCATCATTTGACGGAATATCGTGATGCGATTGCCGGAGAGGATGCAGATACGCTGTTTCAGCTGCTCAAAGAGGGCAGACAAAGAAAAGAACAATTTGGCTAAGAATTACTTTGAAAAAACAGGAAGCGGACGTTCTGAGTGGTTGGAACGTCCGCTTTTATATATGATTCATCCGGCTGAATGCAGGAAGGTATAGGAGAAAAGAGTGGAATTGGAAAGAATAGGGATGTGTATAGTATGTCAGCCGGATGGAATCAGCAGGTATTATAAATACGGCTGCTCCTCCCAAAAGTCCTCCATCGGATCGGCCTGTTCGAAATGATAACCTAACGCCTTGCGCAAACGGCGCTGACCGGAGGAAATAGAGCGGGAGACAGCGGACGGAGAAATTCCAAAAATTTCAGCGATTTCTTTTTGCGTCATACCCTCGAGTAAGTTCAGTACGCAGACCTGATACTGGTGTCTTGTCAGCGTTTCGGCCATGCATGATAAGAGCTGGCGACGCAGCACCATATCCGTGGCGGCTGAAGCGTTTTTCAGAGCGGTGAGATTGCGTCGAACATGGGACATAAAATACAGCCTCCTTTGGCTTGTCATAGTAATGTTCTAAGAGAAAAGCGGTTTGGCGGCTCTCGCACGCCATGGTGTATAGTGCGTTGATGCGGCGTCGGAGCTTCCGGCGCACCTCCAAAGAGATGGTGCGTGAAGCCTGTGATTCAAGCAGGGCGATGCGCTGTTCCAGTCGGAGCGCGTCGCAGAGATACTCTTCAGATAGGTTTTGCAGTGAGCACATATGGCGTTACCTCGCAATTTGGCACAAATATTCGGATTATAGAAGAAAATGTAGAAATTTGTAAAAACGTTGGGAAATACCGAAGAATCTCTGATATTCTTTTCTTTACAATTCCATAATAAGACATAAAACGGATAAAATCAACCTTGATTATATGAATATTACATGGTATAATACTGGAAATTTTCGATAAAAAATTAGACAAAAAAACCTCCCGATTCGAAAAGAATCGGGAGGATAAAAAAATCTTCGATTATTTTACATAGCAAATGTCGTCGTCCGGCTTTTTCGCAGGCTCCAGAGACTTGACATAAAGTACAGGTCCCATGCCCTGATATTCTGGGAAAAATTCGTGCTTGACCTCTGCGGTGATGGTGTACCAATCGCGGTCCTTGAGCTTGGCAGCGGAAGGATGCTTGCATACGACAGCTGCAAATGAGATATCCTCTGCGCAGCAGGTCATGACAAACCGACCGGCGGCAAAATTATTTTTGCCCATGCCGTTTGGACGATAGGTCTGGCACAAGAAACGAACCGTATGACCGGCATATTTTTCCGGATGCTCCATCGCATCGAAATACCACATCGCGTAATCGGCATCGGAAATATCTACGATATCCTTCGAAAGATCCAGATTGGCTTCCAAGGATTCCTGATAAACTTCGCTTCTGCCGTCCGGATAGTCCATAAAAATATCTGCGCGGCGGTTAATCATACGGACACGGCGGTTTTTGATGATGTCTTTGGTGCCGGCATCGCAGCGATTAAAGACAATCATATCGGTCGCCTGCAGCATCGGGAACATAAAGCCGCCCATATTCTGGAAGTAGTTGTCAAACGTGCGTGCATCTACGGTGGTTACCGTCTGATATACCATCCATCCCTTCGGGAAGGTGTCCGGTGCAAGGTCAGTCAGCTTCCACATGCCGTTCCATTCTACAATGACACGTTCCGGCTTATATTTCCGGCTGCATTCTTCCAGGAACATGCGGTTAAAATCTTCCTGATCTTCAATGGTCTTGACGATGCAGTTGGATTCCATGAGCAGACCGTAATCAAATTCGGTTTCGCCGTCCTCGCACACAATCATCAGGGTCTTTTCGCCCTCGGAAAAGTTCGGATCACGCAGGATAGATTCGATAAACGTCGTCTTGCCGCTGTCCAGAAAACCGGTGAAAAAATATACAGGAATTTCCACAGACAGTCCTCCTTACGCGAACAGTGCAGCCAGTGCATCTTCCTTGATGCCGGAGCCGATGACACACAGACGGCCGGTGTAATCGGCAGCGCCGTGACGCAGCTCGATTTCGCCCGGAACCATATCAAAGTGCAGCCAAGTGCCGTCCTGCTCCGGAACGATGCCCTTTGCGCGCAGAACAATACCATACAGCTCCTGATCGTCCAGCTGATTCAGGCGGGCACGCAGATCGTCCTCGGTGAACTTGCGTGCTGTCTCGATGCCCCAGCTTGTAAATACTTCGTCGGCATCGTGACCGTGATGATGGTGACCGCAGGAGCACACGCCGTTCTCATCATAATGATGCTCATGATGGTGCTCGTGCTCATGCTCGTCATGGTCGTGATGATGATGACCGCAGGAGCAGGTTTCGCCGTCGTGATGATGATGCTCATGCTCCTCATGCTCATCGTGGTCGTGGTGATGATGGCCGCAGGAGCAGGTTTCGCCGTCGTGATGATGGTGCTCATGCTCTTCGTGCTCGTACAGCTCAGCGGCGTCGAGCAGAGCCTTGTGACCGTCTGCGCACATAACATCGTAAATCTGCTCGCCGGTCAGGTCATCCCACGGCGTGGTGATGATGCTGGTGTTCTCACCGCAGTGCTCACGAATCAGCTTGAGAGCCTCATCCAAACGCTTGTCGCTGACATTCTGGGTGCGGCTCAGCACAATGGTGCCGGCGCTTTCCAGCTGATTGACATAGAACTCGCCGAAGTTCTTGATATACATGCGGCACTTGGAAGCGTCGCATACCGTGGTCATGCATCCCATTTCCACTTCGCCTTCGCGCAGAACCGGCTGTACAGCGGCAGCAACATCGGACAGCTTGCCGACGCCGGACGGCTCAATGATGATGCGATCCGGTGCGTACTGGCTCAGGACATCGCCCAGTGCCTTTTCAAAGTCGCCAACCAAGGTGCAGCAGATGCAGCCGGAGTTCATTTCGTTGATTTGAATGCCGGAATCCTTCAGGAAACCGCCGTCAATGCCGATTTCACCGAATTCGTTTTCGATCAGAACTACCTTCTGACCCTTGAGCGGGCCTTCCAGCAGTTTGCGAATCAGGGTCGTCTTGCCGGCGCCCAGGAAACCGGAAATAATGTCGATTTTCGTCATATCAAACACCTTCTATAAGATATAGTTTACAAGTGGATGAAAGCAAAAGGCTTTCTAAGCTATCGTACACCAAAACAGGAGAGTTTTCAAGAGTTTCTCGTGTAAAAGAACCGTGAACAGAGGGATACGCGGCACAAACAGGATAAAATCGGAAACATTGACATTGCGAGCCGGATACCGTACAATGAAAACAGAAATACATGCGGAGAACCACCCCGCAGGGAGGCTGAAACAATATGTTTGAAACATTCCGCAGCATTCGGTTTCATTTGCTGCTGGCAGCGCTTGGCTATATTGCTGTCGGCGCTGTGATGCTGTTTATTCCCGATCAGTTTTTGGCAGTTGTCTGCTATGTCATCGGCGCGCTGCTCATCGCTTACGGTGTCATTGGCATGCTGATGTGCTGGAAAGACCGAACCATACGCATGGCAAAAATTTTTATTGGTATTTTGGCCATTGCCGTCGGTGTTTTCGTCATCGCACAGCCCAAGGCATTTACTGCTGTGCTGCCTATCATTTTCGGCTTGATTTTGCTGCTCGATGGCATCTTGAACTTGCGGCACGGTATCGGACTCAAAAAGTTTGGAGATCCGGGCTTTCTGTCGGTTATCATTGTCGGCGTCATCACGATTGTGCTCGGTGCCATTGTTCTGATACATCCGTATGGAACGGCAAAATTTACGCTGCGTATCATCGGCGCCGCACTGATTTACAGCGGCATTTCGGATTTCCTCGTGCTGTATCGCATGAATCATGCGCGATTGATTTATGAGCGCGACAATCCGCCGGAGCCGAAGAAAAAAGGACAGAGACACAAGAAAGCCAAAGTTATCGATGTGCACGCACATCCGGTCGATGATGATGACGAGGAGGAATGAGCGGTGCATCTGGACAAAGAAGAATTGGAGAACATGCCGCAGGGAACCGATGTGTTTTCCTTGAGCGATCAGGTTCCTACGGAAGAAGAATTGTATGATCTGGCAGAGCTGTTCAAAGTATTTGGCGATTCCACGCGCATCAAGATTCTGTACGTTCTCGTCGAGAGCGACATGAGTGTCGGAGACATTGCACAGGCGCTCAATATGACGCAGAGCTCGATTTCCCATCAGCTGCGCGTGCTCAAGCAGAGCCGTCTGGTGCGATTCCGCCGAGAGGGAAAGAACATCGTGTATTCACTGGCGGATGACCATGTGCACACGATTATGAGTCAAGGCTTAGAACATCTGGAAGAGTGACAAAAAAGCAAAACGCCGCTAAAAGCGGCGTTTTACTATATATATGGTATGGAAAGACAGTATGCAGTTTGTTGTTATTTTTAGTATACCGTCTGCACGCATACTTGTCAATCGTTCTGCATCATTTTTTGAGCAAAAAATCGCAAAAAACTGTACATTTATCGAAAGAAGCTGCTTTTGCACTTGAAAAATGTTAAAAAATACAAGTGTTCCCGTGCACGCAAAGAAAAAACACCGAAATCGCAATGGATTTCGGTGTTTTTTCGAAAATCAGATGGAATTATGAGCCATCTCCGCCGGCTTTGACCTTAATCCAAAGCTCGGACAGACGCTGACGCAGGAATTCGTTGTCGTGGAAGATTTCGTCCTTGTCGTAACTGGTGCGCGGCGTGTATGCCTCGTTTCCGCAGAACAGACCGTCCTCCGCAGTCAGATCGCGGGAAACCTCCAGATTCGGTGAGGTATAGCCGTACTCCTCCGCATTGGTGTATGCCGGATCATAGGAAATCATATAGTTGATAAACTTGTGCGCCAACTCCGGATTGGCGGCATTTTTTGGAATGACCATCGCATCACTCCAAACATTGGTGCCCTGCTTGGGGCAGTAATAGCCCATGTCCGGATTTTCCGACAGGATATATGCGGCGTCGCCGCTGTACACCTGACCGATGTCCTTGACGCCGTTTACCATGTTGTCGATGATTTCATCGGTGACGTAAACCGGACGCATGGTGTTGTTGACCTTGCACAGCCATTTGTATGCTGCGTCGATTTCCTTTTCATCGTTGGTATTCATCGAGTATCCCAGCGCCTTGAATGCCATCATAAACGAGTCGCGCTCGGAGTCGTAGATATAAATGCGGTTGTTGTATTTTTGGTCGAGCAAAATGTTCCAGCCCTCTTTTTCAAGATCCTGCTTGGAGACATTGTTTTTGTTGTAGACCAGACCGACCGTGCCCCAGAAATACGGAATGGAGTAGTCGTTGTTCGGGTCAAAATCCATGCCGACACAGGCGGGATCCAGCTGGTCAAAATTCGTGATGGCACTGCGGTCGATTTTTTGCAGACGCTTTTCCTTCATCAGACGCTCAATCATGTAGTCGGACGGGATGAGCACGTCATACGAATCGCCGGAGCTGACCTTGGTGTACATCATTTCGTTGGAATCGAAATTTTCCACAATGACATGGCAGTTGTATTCCTCCTCAAAGTCGGAAATGACAGAGTCCGAGATGTATTCACCCGGCAGATACAGCTTGAGCGTATTGGAATGACCGGAAGACTTGTTGGTGCCGTCAAAATCCGTGCCCGGACCGCCGCAGCCGGTCAGCGCACCGGCGAGTACGGCACCTGCACAGCAGGCAGCGAACAGTTTTTTCAGCTTCATGATGCAGGTTCCTCCTTGTGCTTTTTCCGCGTGCGCTCTGCAATGCGCGGAATCAGATTGACGAGCAGCAGCACAACCGTGATGATGACGATAACCAGCGTGGAAATCGCGTTGATGGACGGATTGACGCGCTTGGACATCGTGTAAACCAGAATAGAGATGTTCTGTACGCCGTTGCCGGTGACAAAGTAAGAAATTACGAAGTCGTCAAAGGACATCGTGAAGGCAATCAGCGCACCGGCGAAAATGCCCGGAGACAGCTGCGGGATAATCGCGTGCCACAGCGCCTGCCACGGATTGGCGCCCAAATCCAGTGCTGCGTCCGCCAAATTCGGGTCCAGCGTGCGCAGACGCGGCGTGATGGATAACATGACATACGGCGTGCAAAACGCGATGTGCGCCAGCAGCAGCGTCAAAAAGCCCTTGCTCACTTCCAACGTGGCAAAGAACATGAGCAAGCCGATCGCCGTGACAATGTCCGGATTCATAATCGGCAGGTCATTTGCTGTGCGAACCGCCTTGCGCAGCGGCTTGCTGCATCGGGACAGACCGATGACGGTAATTGTGCCGATACAGGTGGAGATAACGGTTGCCAAGATGGCAATGGCGAATGTCGTGCCGATGGCTCCCATCGTCACGGACGAAGAAAACATTTTTTCGTACCAGCGCAGCGAAAAACCGGAAAAGGTCGTCAGCGAACGCGACGCGTTAAACGAAAACAAGATGGTGTATGCAATCGGAATGTAAAAGAACACGATGACAGCGGCGAGAACGACGCGTGTCCAGTGAAAGGATTTTTTCTGCTTCAAATCTCGTCACCTCCATTGCGGTCGATTTTGCGGGTCAGATACATGGAAATCATAATGATAATGACCATGATGAGCGAAAGGGCAGAACCAAAGCTCCAGTTGCCGGATGTCAGGAACTGCGACTCAATGACGTTGCCGATCAGGACATACTGTCCGCCGCCCAGCAGCTTTGGAATGAAGAAAGAGGACACAGCGGGCAGAAATACCAGCGTGATGCCCGAGATAATGCCCGGAATGCTCAGCGGCAGCGTCACGCGGCGGAATGCCTGCGTGCGGTTCGCGCCGAGATCGCTCGCCGCTTCCAAGAAAGACGGGTCCATTTTGGACAGCGACGTGTGAATCTCCAAAATCATGAACGGCAGGAAATTGTAAACCATGCCGAGAACCACGGCGAAATCCGTGTACATGAACGGAAACGGGCCGATGTGCAGCAGACTGAGCAGGTTGTTCAAAATACCGTTGTCCTGCAAAATACCCACCCAAGCATAGGTGCGCACAAGCATGTTGATCCAAGTCGGCAGCGTGATGACGAGAATCAGCGTGGTGCTCTTGACACCCGCGCGGGCAATGGCATAGGCGGACGGATAACCGAGCAGCAGACAGACAAGCGTGGTCAAAATCGCAATGCGCATGGAGCGGAGAAGCACCTGCATGAATACGGCGTCGCGGAAAAAGCGTGCGAAATTGTCCAGCGTGAATTGTCCCTGAAAGAAGGCTGTGCCTTCAACCGTAAATGCATACGCGATGATGAGCAGCATCGGAATCACGATGAAAATGGCAATCCAAAAGACATAGGGATATGCCATGGAACGGAAACGTTTCATGTGCTCAGTCTCCCTTTCTCATAATATGGATATCATCCGGCGTAAAGCGCAGACCGACCAGGTCGCCCGGCTCGGTGTGGTCGGTTGTTGCGACCTTGTACTCAGAGCCCTTGGTGGCAAACGTGATGTCGTATACACCCGGCGTGATGTTTTCCCAATCAAAATCATAGATGACATCGGTAATCTTGATGCGGGCGCCCTCGTCCTGCGGAGCCAGACTCCATGCGGAGGCATCCGCCCAAATCATCAGGTCGTTGTCCAGCGTCATAGACTCCCGAATATCGTCGACAGACTTGGAGAAGTTCACTGCATAAATTTCTTCCTGATATTCTTCCGACTGGACACGGTTGGCGTCCTCTACAATCATGTCAACGGTGACGGTTGTGCCGGATGCCGTCGAGAACGTAACCGGATATCTGCCGTTTTCCGGCTTGATGTCGTAGGAAATCTTGGAAATGGAAACGCCTTCTTCGCTGTCTTTCTTCCAAGCCTGCGCGTTGGCGCGGGCGATAATCATGGATTCGGTCAGCTCCGCAACGTCCTCCTTGTCCAGATAGAAGCTGTCTGCGTCCATCAGCTCGCCGGCTTCTTCGTTGATGACCGGCTTTTCCTCTGTGATGTTCATTTTGACCGTGATAGATGTGCCCTGGCGGGTTTCTACAATGGTGTCATAGTGCACGCCCTTGAACAGCACCGACTTGACACGGCCGCGCAGCAAGCCGTCCTCCGGTGCGACAATATCCAAATCCTCCGGACGAATCACCACATCGACTTCTTCGTTCGGCGCGAAACCGCCGTCCACGCAGTCAAACGGATGGCCGTCAAAAATAACGCGGTTGTCGCACGGCATCACACCGTCTGTGATGTTGCTCTCGCCGATGAAGTTGGCAACATAGCGGTTGACCGGCTCGTTGTAAATGTCGACCGGAGAGCCGATTTGTTCGATGTTGCCGCCTTTCATGACAACAATCGTGTCGGACATGGTCAGCGCTTCTTCCTGATCGTGGGTGACAAAGATAAACGTGATGCCGACTTCCTGCTGGATGTTTTTCAGCTCGCGCTGCATTTCCTTGCGCAGCTTGAGATCCAGCGCACCGAGCGGCTCGTCGAGCAGCAGAACCTTCGGCTCGTTGACCAGCGCGCGGGCAATGGCAACACGCTGCTGCTGACCGCCGGACATCTGGGTGATGCGGCGCTTGTCAAAGCCGCTCAGACCGACCAGACGCAGCATGCGCTTGACCTTCTGCTCGATGATGTCTTTCGGCTGCTTTTTGAGATTGAGACCGAAAGCAATGTTGTCATAAACGTTCAGATGCGGAAACAGCGCGTATTTCTGGAATACCGTGTTGACCTCGCGCTTGTACGGCGGCAGACCGGAAATATCCTTGCCGTCAAACAGCACCTGACCGTCATCGGCGTCGAGAAAGCCCGCAATGATGCGCAGCAGCGTGGTTTTGCCGCAGCCGGACGGGCCGAGCAGCGTGACGAATTCGTTTTCATGAATGTCCAGCGAAATGCCGTTGAGCACGCGCTGACCGTCAAAATCCTTGACGATATTCTTGATTTCAATGAGCTTTTTCATATGTTCTCCTATTGGGTGGATTTTTAAAACAGCGGCGGGGTGCAAACCCACAGCACCTGTGCGGTTTGTTTTTTGTCGTTGCGGATGTAATGTGTCGATTTTCCATCCAAATAAAAGGTTTCCCCTTTGCGGACGGGATATGACGCGGTATCCGTGACAAGAACGACGGAGCCGGTCAGGACATAGCCGAATTCCTCCCCGTTGTGCGGGCCGGAGGAAAACGACTTGCCGCCGGTCGGAATTTCGACCAGCACAGGCTCCATCTGATTTTTTTGTGTGTTAGGAACGATCCATCGAATGGTGCAGCTGTCGCGGGTGTCCTCAAAAAAATCCGCCTGTCGGAACACGATTTGTTCCTCCGGCGAATCGGTGAAAAATTCAGACAGGGAAGACCCCAGCGCTTCGAGAATATCCGAGAGCGTCGCAATAGATGGACTGGTCAGGTCTCGCTCCAGCTGTGAAAGAAAGCCTTTGGTCAGCTCACAGCGGGAAGCAAGTTCTTCCAGCGTCAATTCTTGCTGGATGCGCATTCGTTTGATTTTGGAACCGATTTTCATACTGGGCCGGACGGCAGAACACAGCGGGACTGCGTAAATTCCGGCGCGAGACCTCCTTCCTGTTTTCTTTACAAATACTAAACTTTTTATTGCAGTTTATAAAACTACAGACACTATTATACACCTCTTTTTTTGGCTTGCAATAGATTTTTTCATGGTTGTGAAAAAATGAAAAAATTTCCATATCCTGTTGCAATGTGCGCGGGAGCGGCGCAATTTTTTTGTTGTTTTTTTCTATGCAGTGTCCGTATTCTCGGTATAAATTCGCGGAAAACTGCCCATACTTCCTGTACAGGAAAATGAAAGCAGGGAGATGAGCGAATGAAACGAACGAACGGCGGTGCACAATGGTGGTCGGAAGATAAGAGTTTTTATTTGGCGCTGATGCTGTGCCTCGCGGCAATTGCTGTGGCGGCGTATTTGCTGTTTGCTTTCCCAAACGGAACGAGCGATGATGACACCATGCAGGCGCAGGAATATCAGGCGGATGACAGTGTGGCGGCCTCCGAAGCGCTGGAGCGCATTCCGGCAATGGACCCGCAGCCGGCGTCCGAACAGCAGGAAACACAACAAGAAACACAACAGGAAACCGATACCGCAGACCCAGCCGAACAGCCGGAACAGCAGACGGCGGACGCGCTGTCCTTTGCGCCGCCGATGGACAGCAAGATCACGCAGGATTTTTCACAGAATACGTTGCTGTATAACGAGACAACCGGTGATTGGCGGACGCATGAAGCGGTGGATTATGAGGGGAAATCCGGCGATGTGGTGCAGGCAGCAGCGGCGGGAACCGTCCTTGCTGTGGGGGAAGATCCGGTTCTCGGCGTGTATATGACCATCAGTCACGCGCAGGGATTGACGAGCCTGTACGCGGGACTTGCCGACCCGTGTGTCGCGGAGGGAGATGCGGTAAAACAGGGACAGAAGATTGCCGTGCTGGGAGAACCGATGCCTTTGGAGGAAAAACAGGGCACACATCTGCATTTCTCCGTGTCCGAAAATGACAAAGCAAAAAATCCAAAAGAACTCTATTGAGTTATTTTTAGTAAAAAAGAATTTCATTTTGCCATAAAAATTAAGAAAAAGTAAATAAAATAGAAAATTTCGGCCGAACCAATCCGGTGGGTATTGACAACTTTCTATAAGATGCGTTATAATAAGCGCAAGCTTATGTGGAGACACATGAGCCAGACAAAATCCCAATTTTGTTTAAAGCACAATTATCATCCCCCAGATAGTGCTTTATATCATCCCCAATTCTGCATGCTGTGTTTTTATCATCCCCCAAACTTCCACAGCATGCGGCAGCCCGTGCAATGCGCACGGGCTGCTTTTTTTATTTCTTAAGAAATATCTTAAGAGATGTAACCGTTTTGTGGCTGAACTGTTATACGTATGTTGTTGCAAGTAACAAACAAAGATGCTACACTAGATACATAAAGAAACAAGAAAAACAGTGAGCACAGAACGTAAGGAGGGATTTCCATGAAAACGAAAAAAATCGTGATGAGCCTGATTTCGGGCACACTGGCGGCTGTGATGGCATGCGGCGGCGCATTCGCTGCAAGCGTTCGCACAACCACCGATGTAAATATGAGAGCAAAGCCGGATAACGCGTCCGCCGTTCTGTGCGTTCTGCCGAAGAATGCAGAGGCGGAAAAGCTGGGAATGGAAGGCAACTGGTATCATCTGTCCTATAAGGACAAGGATGGCTATGTATATAAGAAGTATATCAAGGACACCGAAGCAGCACCGGCGACAGAGACCAAGACCGTTTACACCACGGCAGACCTCAACGTTCGTGCAACACCGGATAAAGCCGGCAAGAAGCTCGGCATTCTCAAAAAGGGAACTGCGGTTGAGACCACCGGCCTGAAAAACGGCTGGTATACCATCAAGTACGACGGCAAGACCGGTTACATCTCTGCAAAGTATACGACCGAGACCAAGCCGGAAGCAAAGCCGACCACCAAGACCGTTTACACCACGGGCGATCTGTATGTTCGCGCAAAGCCGAACA
>ERZ1026860.1143-NODE-1143-length-14339-cov-7.337861_pt1 | contig 14339 bp, 6 predicted proteins | sample MGYA00380160_ERZ1026860 | MGnify/ENA primary metagenome ERZ1026860 (study PRJEB33269, sample SAMEA4719796) | human gut metagenome | biome: human-associated habitat; feature: organic feature; material: feces | place: Cameroon | collected 2013-10 ... | reverse complement strand
TTGTTAGGAGGCTCTGTATATAAAACATACAGTGACAGAGAAAAAATTAATAAACAATATGATAATGATATAACTCAGGCCAGACAGAATAGGAAGCTTGAGGTTTATGTGAATGCAGAGGAGGACTATCTTGATGCCTTAAAGCTTAAAGATTCAGCGAAGCTTCGGGCAGAGCTGGGAGAGATGTATATAGAAGCGGAGGATTTAAGAACAGCTGCCAAATGGGGAGAGTCTCTCATAAGTGAATATCCCAAGGAACAGGTGGGATATGAGTTTTTGATTCAGGTGTATTTGGAGCAAAAAGACTATGCCTCTTGTTTCAGGATAAAGGATGAAGCGGATGGACTGAAAATTTCATCAAAGAAGATTGAAGAGATTATTTCAGATATCAAATATGAGTATTATCTCGAAGGTGAATATGCACAGGTAGAGGAGTTCAGTAATGGCTATGCAGCAGTAAAGAAAGAAAAAAAGTGGGGCTATCTGAACAGCAAAGGGCATCGTGTAATAGAATCCGAATTTGAAGAGGCGGGAGCGTTTGCTAAAGAGGTTGCACCTGTTATAGATGACAAAGGCAGGGCATTTTATATAGACAACGAGGGCAACAGAAAGATAGTCATTGATTTTGTCGACAATATTGAGAAGCTGGGATATATGTCAATGGATAATATTTTTCCTGTAAATGATGGCAAAAAATGGAGCCTGTACAGTCTGGACAGCAAGAAAAAGATAGCTGGTGACTATGATGAGGTTTCAGCCATGGGAAATGGAGTAGCTGCTGTCAAGTCTGATGATAAATGGAGCCTTATTGATACCAAAGGAAAGAAAGTAACAAAAGATAAATATGATTCGGTTGTTATGGACAGTAAAGGAATAGTATGTAGAAACGATAGGGTATTTGCAAAGCAGAATGGATATTATTATTTATTTGATTCTAAAGGCAATAAGGTTGTAAAAACTAAATTTGATGATGTACGGCTATTTGCAGATGATGGATATGCCGCAGTATGTGTGGACGGCAAATGGGGATTTGTTGATAAGGATGGTAAACAGGTGATTAAGCCTCAATTTAATGAGGCTCATAGCTTTTCAAACGGATTGGCGGCCGTCAGATTTACAAATGGCTGGGGCTATGTAGATGAAAAGGGTAATAAAGTCATTGCGACAGGATTTGATGATGCGTGCGATTTCAATGAACAGGGCAAGACATTTGTTAAGACGGATGATAAATGGCAGGTTTTGACACTATATTTATACAATCATGAATCATAGAACAAAGGAGACAAAGGCATGAGTTTTACATATGAAAATCAAGGAAACAATACTTATCTGGTATATAAAATAGGAGCTTCGGATAATGTGGATACAATGAGCCTTGGAATGATTACTAATAATAAGATAGATGGAATTGTTCCGACTCTGTTCACCCAGTCAGATACTGATAGATTTATTAAATATAATATTTCTGCAAAAGTGTCAGCAAAAGAGTTTTTATCAGGAGTTGTAAATAAGAAGAGATTACTAGGTGTGTTTATCAGCGTATTAAAGGCAATTAAATCAACAGAGGAATATATGATTGATGCGAGAAGCCTGTTGATTGATTTGGAACATATCTATGTTGATGTGTCAAAGTGTGATGCAATGCTGGTATGTCTTCCTTTGGTCAGACAGAATGAGTCTGTTAATATTCCTATGTTTTTTAAGCAGATAATGTTTAGTACACAGTTTGACCAAAATGAGAATTGCGATTATGTTGCACAGATTATTAATTATCTGAATAGTACACCTGTATTTTCTGTGGATGCTTTTGAAAAGCTCCTGATTGACATAGATGCTGATAATTTAAATATTGCAGCTTCAAAGGCTGTTGCTGGTCAGCAAAAACCGGTTCAACCACAGAGCCAGTCACAGAGTCAGCAGCCTAAACCTATGCAGCCTGCTATGAATCAGCTAAAGAATACACAGGTACAGACAAATATGCCATCTCAGGGGAAAATGCAATCACAGCGTGAAACACAATCTGCAAATAATGTGGTACAGCCTAATCAGGTGAATTTTGCAGTACCTAATATGAATCCACAAAACCAGAATAGAATTAATAATAATGTGCAGATGGGGACGAATATTTCAGGTACATATGTGGAAACAACCAGTGAGAAGCAGATGTCCATGTTTGGACTTTTGACACATTACAGTAAAGAAAATAAGCAGATTTACGAGAGACAAAAAGCCCAAAGAAAGGCTCAAAAGGAAGCAGAAAAAAACGGAGCAGCAATGCCTGGTCAAAATGTGAAGGCATCAAATGCTTCATTTGCCATTCCAGGCCAGCCACAACAGCAGCGTCCACAGCCTGCACAGGCACAGCCACAACCTGTAATGCCACAGCAACCTCAACAACAATTTGCACAGCCACAGCGACAGTTCACTCAGTCAAATCAGCCGCAGCGTCAGTTTGCACAGCCGCAACCAATGCCACAGGCACAGCAAAAGCCGGCGCAACAGGTTCAGCCACAGCCGGTGCAGAATCAAAATGCAAATACAGGCATGACCGGAAATCCATCAGTTCCACCACAGATTTTGGAGAACATGACAAAGGCCGGTAATTTTGGAGAGACTACAGTGCTTGGAGTCGGTTCAGAGGCTGGAGAGACCACTGTTTTGGGAACATCACAGGCTCAGATTATTAAGCCTTATCTGCTTCGAATAAAGAATAATGAGAGAATAGAACTCAACAAGCCGGTATTTAGAATAGGAAAAGAAAGAAGCTATGTGGATTATTTTGTGAGTGACAATACAGCGGTCAGCAGAAGCCACGCAAATATCATTAACAAGGACAATGAGTTTTATATTGTTGATACCAATTCAACAAACCATACATATGTGAATGGTTCGATGATTCAGAGCAATGTGGAGACTAAAATCGAGCATGGAACAAAAATCAGACTGGCGAATGAGGATTTTGAATTTTTCATGTACTAGTAAACAAAAATCACAGGTTAAATATTACATATATTGAGGAAATGGTATGGATTACGAAATTGCAGCCCAGACAGATGTGGGAACAGTCAAGAAAACAAATCAGGACAGCATAATGATGAAACGTATTTTTACCAATCTTGGGAATATGGTTTTTGCAGTGTTGTGTGATGGTATGGGAGGTCTTGCGAAGGGGGAGCTTGCCAGTGCTACGGTTATAAGAGCATTTGATAAGTGGGTCAATGATGATCTGCAGATGATTTGTCAGAATGGACCCGGATATATTGAGGATTCTGTAATAAGGGCGCAGTGGGAGAGTATAGTAGCAAATCAGAATCAAAAAATCAAACAGTATGGAGCAGGTCAGGGCGTTAATCTTGGAACCACTGTAGTAGCACTTCTTGTCACTGACAGGAGATACTATCTGATGAATGTTGGGGATTCAAGAGCATATCTTGTAAATGATAAGCTCATACAGCTTACAAAGGATCAGACGTTTGTAGGTAGAGAGATAGAGCTGGGTCATATGACAATAGAGCAGGCTAAAACAGACCCACGCAGAAATGTACTTTTACAGTGCGTGGGTGCTTCTGAGATTGTTAATCCTGACATGTTTTTTGGAGATGTGCAAAGTGGTACGGAGTTTCTGCTTTGTTCGGATGGTTTCAGACATGAGATTACATCTGATGAGATTTATCAGGCAATCAGACCATCATTTATGACAAACAGGGATGTGATGAATAGACAGCTTCGTTCTCTGATAGAGCTCAACATGCAGCGCAGTGAGAGGGACAATATTACAGCAGCACTGATTAAGGTACAGTAGGAGGAAAGTTTATGCTTGAGATTGGTTCTCTTGTTGATGGAAAATACAAGATACTGAATGAAGTGGGCCATGGTGGAATGAGTATCGTCTACCTGGCTATGAACGAAAAAGCAAATAAGCAGTGGGCTATTAAAGAGGTACGAAAAGACGGTGTAAAGGATTTTGAGGTTGTGAAGCAGAGTCTTGTGGCTGAGACAGACATGCTAAAAAAACTTAATCATCCTTATCTGCCGGATATTGTGGACGTCATAGAGGATGACGACAGATTCCTGATCGTCATGGATTACATACAGGGAAATTCACTTAGCAAGGCTATTGAAGAGTATGGCGCATTGCCTCAGGATGATGTGATTCATTGGGCTAAGCAGCTGTGCGATGTACTTGGATATCTGCATTCACAGAATCCACCTATCATATATCGTGACATGAAGCCTGCCAATATCATGCTTAAGCCTGATGGCAATATCACTCTTATTGATTTTGGAACAGCGAGAGAGTTTAAAGAAAAAAATCTGGCTGATACGACATGTCTCGGAACTATGGGATATGCAGCTCCGGAGCAGTTTGGAGGAATGGGACAGACGGATGGCAGGACAGATATTTATTGTCTTGGTGCTACACTATATCATCTGGTTACAGGGAAAAACCCATGTGAGCCACCTTATGAAATCAGGCCAATCAGAGAGATAAACCCAAGCCTGTCAGGTGGTCTTGAAAGAATCATTTTAAAGTGTACACAGCCTAATCCGGCTAACAGATATCAGAATGCGGCAGAGCTGATGTATGCTCTTGAGCACTATGATGAGATAGATGATATATATAGAAAAAAACAAAAAAGAAAGCTTGCAGCTTTTATCACTACATCGGTAATTACAGTGATTTTGGGAGCAACCTCTATATGGGGATATGTTTCAGCCGAGAATAAAAAAAGTGAAAACTATGATAACATTCTGAAAACGGCAGGTACTTATGAGGACTATTACAATGCGATAATTACAGACCCTACCAGGACAGATGCATATCTGAAGCTGAATGATATGCTTACAAGTGATTTTGTATTGGACAAGGATGAGGCAAACATACTTGCAAAGATACAGGTCGGACTGGATAGAAAAAACAGTGACGGATATTCGCAGACGTATGATGTGCTTTCGGATTTGAAAAAGAAAAATCCTGACGGGTATCAGGAGGTCTGCTATCAGTATGGTGAGAGCTTTCTTTTCTACTATGATATAAATGTGGAAAAGGACAGATATGCCAATGCCGCCAAGTGGTACAAGGATGCTGTGCAGAAATATCCTGTTGCACAGATATATTGTGATATTTCCGATTGTCTGGATCTCATAAGTCAGTATGGTGGAGCAAAGGTTAAGCAGACAGAGAAGATGTATGATGAGTATGCAAATCTTTGGAAAAAGGTTACAGAGCTGGAAAAGGAATCGGAACAGTTTGACAGTGTGGATTCAAAGCTTCAGGTGTGGAATGAAGTAGATGATATTATAAACAACAATATTTCTCCGCTTTTGGAGGTGACATCCAAGGATGATGTGATTGCACTTTTGGATGATATTTCAGACAGTTCGACTAAGGTTGACAAATCGGTTATTGCAGATGATATGAAGAAGCTTCAGGACAATATCGAGTCGACAAAGCAGAAGATAAACACGGTAAAGGAGGCTGAGAAAGAATGACATATGATATTTACAGGCTGATTTTTATCGTGGGTGCCATAGCATGTGCTGTAATGTTTGTGGTTTCAGTGATACTATTTATTACACTTAAAATTCCAAATGTAATTGGCGATTTAACAGGCAGAAATGCAAAAAAGGCAATTGAAAATATTAGAAAGCAGAATGAAGCCTCCGGTGGAAAAGGTTATAAGGCAAGTGCAGTTAATCTGGAAAGAGGCAGACTGACAGATAAAATGACTCCATCGGGAAATCTGCAAAGACGTGGAATTACAAGCGGTTTTGGGGTTCATACAGAAAAAATCAGCACGATGAAGTTGGAACAGCAGGAATCTGTTGGAACGGATACGGACAATGAGAGTAATGAGACGATGGTTCTTGAACAGAATTACTCAAATGAGACAACAGTTCTCAGTCCGCAGAATGTTGGGGAAACAACGGTACTTTCCTCAAATATGCCACAGAATCCAAGCGATACTACGGTTCTCAATCAGTTTATGGTATTAGAGGATATTACCTTTATACATACAGATGAAATAATTTAAAGCAAAGGAGTGAGTAGCATGAGAAAACGCATGATGGCCTTTTTAATGGCCCTACTTATGGTTGTCACCATTTTGCCGGCAAACTTCACGATAGTTGAAGCGAATGATACCAATGGTGCTATCTACCTTAAGGTGACAGGTGCTTCGGACTGGGCCAAGAAAGATGATATCAAGGTAACTGTTACTGACAGTACCGGAAAAGAAGTTGAGCAAAAGTTTGTTAGGACCGAAGTGGTTAAGGCACAAACTGATTCTGGAAATAAAAATCCAGATAATACCGATTCAGGTAATAACAATCCGGGTAATACTGATACCGGTAAGGATGACGCTGCTGGAAAGGATACTGAAAATACAGGCTCAGAAAGTGGCTCTGACAATTCAAATGAGCCTGCCGGACAGGCAGATGAACAGCAGGATGCTAAGCCTGTAGCACTCAATAGCATAAAAATTGATGTGACAGGTCTTGCCAAGGACAGTAATTACTCTGTGGATATATCTTCTGATGGATATCTTTTCTGGAAGAGGGAATGCACCGCTGTGGATGCTTCTGACAGTGCAACTTATACAGAGGTTGCAATGGTTCAGGACACATATACAGATTTTGCTTTCACCACAGATTTTAAGGGCTGGAAACTAGATACTACACAAAGACTTGCTGTGAAAGGCGAGGATAATAAGAGTGTTAAATATGCATCTTCAGATCAGGAAATTGCAGCTGTTGATGAAACTACAGGTGTAGTAAATATAAAGAAAGCCGGAAAAGTTTCTTTTACGGCTACACTATCTGATGGTGATAGTTATAAGACCATCACACAGTCTGATGTATCAATTGCAAAATTAGAACAGACACTTTCATTTACTGATACAAAAACAGAGGTTTATGTAGGTGATGAGGTTGCAACAGCTGCAAGCTCAAGTGTTAGTGATGCCAATGGAAAAATCACTTATAGTGTTGTTACCGGAGAAGATTACATCACGAAGGATGATGATTTTACAAACAATGGTAAATGGACTGCAAAGAGCTATAATAACAGTGCTGATGGAGGAAAAGTTACAATCAAGGCTGCTATTGCAGAGGATGACAAATATAACAGTGCAGAGAACACATATACTACAACAATAAAGCCATATGCTTACGATGATTTTAGAAAATATTGTGAGTTAGTTGGAAAATCAAATACTGCTTCAGATGGAAAAATCTGGTATTCAGAAGTGACCGGAATCAAGGCAAAAGATGGTTATAAAATCAAAAATTCTGATGGCAGCTTTGTAGAAGAAATTGCTATAGATGCCAATAATATCACACAGGGCGAAAATCAATTTGCTCTTGTTATCGGACAGGAAAAGAAAAATACAGAAAATGGTACTGTGTCTTATATCAACGAGGGAACAGTAAGTGGAGTATACAACTATGATAGTGTAAAGCCAACACTTTCCATTGCAAAGGATAATGATGCAGACTGGGTAAACAAAGATGTGACAATTACAGCTTCACCGTCTGATGCTGGTTCGCAGATTGCGGCTGTTAAGTATACAGTGACAGATGAAAAAGATAAGCCACTTCTTGAAGAAACAACAGTTAATCCTAATGCTGATGGAAGCTATTTGATTACATTACAGGCAAGTAAATTTGCCAATAAAGAAATCAAGGTAAATGTTACAGCATACGATAATGCAGGTCTGAAATCTGATACACAGACTCAGATAATCAAATTTGATACAGAACTGCCTAAGGCGGAGCTGTCATTGAATAGTAATGAAGGTGAATATTATTTTGCTGATAAAATATCTGTAGGTATCAGTGCTACTGATAATTTTTCAGGCATCGCTGATATAAAAGCAGTTTATCTCACAGATGATGTGACAAGTGCTTCAGGATGGGATATTAAAAGCTTCAATTGGGATGCTGAAAATGTTCAAAAGCTTGGAGCTGATGCTAAGAGTGTAACAATATCATTTGCAGATACCACAAATGCAGGAAATGTGTATGTCAAGGTGACGGATAAAGCAGGAAATGAAAAAATCACATCACTTTCTGGTGATAAAAAGTTCCACTTTGATAATACTGCACCAACTGTAGGTATTGCATATTCTTCAGCTGATGAAAATGCAACTAATGATAATTATTCACAGTTAAAGGATGGGGTAGAATACTACAACCATGACAGATATGCACAGATTACTGTAACAGATGCCTCTTTTAACAAAAATGCTACTCAAATTAAAGTAGCGGTTGATAATAAAAATGCAGTAAATATATTAGATAACAATGCAGAAGTACAAGGTGCTGCTATTGTAAAAACAGATGATGAAATCTGGACTGACAATAAAGATGGTTCATATACTGCAAAGCTTAAATTTACAGGTAATCATCTTTACAAAATTGAAGCTTCTTCAACGGATTTAGCAGGAAATAAAACGCAAGAAAGCACTGTAGCTGATAGCAAATCAAAGGAATTCTATATTGATGAGCTTGCTCCGGCTGGAAAAGTCCAGTTCTCAACAGATAAAACAAATGCTGGAATAATTGGTAACTGGTGGGAAAATGTATTAAATCCATTCACTGCAATATCTATTTTTAAACAAAATCAGTTGAATATTGTAGGTAGTGTGACTGACAAAACAACCGGAAATTCCGGCATATGGACAGTTAGCTATTATGTTAATAAACTGGATACGGATACAGTTTTAAAAGAGCAGCAGTTAAACGGTTTATCTGCTGATAAATGGAAAGAAATTAAAATAAATAAATCAGATGATGAATACAACTTTTGTGAGTCGTTAGACAAGTCCTATAATAAATATATAGTATATATAAAGATTGTAGATAACAGTGGAAATGTAAAATATATAAGTACAGAAGGTGCTGTAATCGATAACGAAGCACCTAAAATCACAGAAGTCAATATAGTAGATAGTGATAATCAGAAAAATAAGCTTGAAGACGAAAATGCAGATTTGTGGAAACAGTCAAGTGTTTGCTTACAATTAAATGCTACTGATAATCTTTCCGGTATTGACAGATATGAATATAAGCTTGCAAGGCTGAAGGACGATGGAACATATACTGATTTACCAAATACTACAACTGTCACGTTGCAAGGCTCAGATCTTGGCACCTCGAATTATTCAACATGGTTTAGTCTTTTAAAGAGTCGTGATTATGCAACCGATACAAAGGCTCTTAAGGCTACAATAACAGTTTATGACAGGGCTAATAACTCTTCAACAGTTGAAAAAATAATCAATATTGATAAACAGGCTCCAACAGTTACCATCACCCGAGATGATGAGAACTTGAAGTTAGATAATAGCAAAGGCTGGAATAAAGATACCTTGACTTATACTGTTGTGGCAAAGGATGTAACAAGTGGTATTAAGGCAGAAAATGAAAATCCGGTTATTAATTATTATATTTACCTGAATGGCAAGAAAATGAAAACCGGAAAGGTAAATGTTATTGACAAGAAATTAGATGCTTCCGGAGCTTATACAGAGGTTGTAGGAAATATAACTATTTCAAAAGATAAAGCTTATGATTCCAATAATTTAACTATTGACGTAGATACTGTAGATGTAGCTGGAAATAAGTCCGTGTCATCAGCTGATACAACGGTTACAGCAAAGTATGATTTTACAGCTCCGACTGCAAAATTGGAGTTACAAGGTGGAGTTGATGGTGATAAGTGGTTTACCAATGGTGCTACATTCACTGTTACTGCGCAGGACAATACTTCAGGAATTGAAAAAGTAGGCTATACAATTAAAAAAGCAGATGGAACTTATGTTGAGGGAAGTGCTGATGCTCCGGTAGAATTAATAACCGGTGTTGAAAGTGATGCAAAAGAGTATACAAATAGTATTAGCATACCTGATATGGCTGATTATGATACTGATAATTTGACAATCACAACATATACATATGACTTTGCCGGAAATAAGACAGAGTGTAGTCAGACAATTAAGCTTGATACAACAAACCCTACTGCTGATTTGACAGTAAATGCTGGTGCTAACCAGGATGGCTGGTTTAATTCCGGTGCAACACTTAGTGTAAAAGCATCAGATGCGACATCAGGTGTTGATAAAGTAGAATATTTTGTAAAAGCCAGCAAGGATTCAAATGAAAATCTGACAAGTGGTACATTAACTTCATATACATTGCAAAAATCAGATAATGGTGATCTGACAGGAACAATAACAATTCCGAAAGATGCATATTATGATTCAAAGAATCTTTATGTTGAAACTAAAACGTATGACAAAGCCGGAAATAAGACAGAATGTAGTCAGACAATCAAATTTGATACAACACATCCTACAGCAGGTATAAGCCTTGACAAGGAAATGAAAAACAGCCTTAGTGACAAGGATGGCTTTGATGGTGCAAAGCATTTCTACAATAGAGATGTGAAGCTTAATGTAACAGCAAATGATGCTACATCAGGAATCAAATCAATTAAGTACTATGTAACTGCTGCCGGAGATGTACCGACAGAGGAGACCTGGGCTGATACAACAAATAAAAATGTTAATAGTATTCTCCCGGAAAAACAGGCAGGAACAAATGACAAGCTGAATATTCCGATTACAATATCGGATAAGTTTGCCAATTCAGCGGATAATCTCGGTGCAATTAATATCTATGTTCAGGTTATAGACACAGCAGACAATGAGACAGTTGTCAGCCTGAAAGATGATAAGAAAGATGAGACATTCAGGATTGATACAACAAAGCCGGAGATTAATGTAGAGTATGCCCCTGAGAAGGCTGCATACAGTGTAGTTGATGGTGCTGAGTATTACAATACAGAGCGTACAGCTAAAGTATCGGTTAAGGAAAACAGTGTATTCTTTAATCCGAAGCTTGTAAATATCTGGGTATCAGAGGATGGCGGAAAAGAAGTTGATATCAATAATAGTGATAAGCTTCCTAATGGTATCGTAAAGGATAGTGACTGGACTCTTGGAGCCGGAAAAGATGCTGTAAGTACACTTACTGTTAAGTTTACCAATGATCATAAGTATACCGTCCGTGTAGAAGCACAGGATTTGGCTGAGAATAAAGCAGATGGATACAAAATCAATAAATCTAATACATTTGTTATTGATAAGATAAATCCAACAGGTAACATGAAGTATAATTATCTGTCACAGGGAACTGACACTACATGGACATCATTTGCAGATTGGAAGAATATCTTAAATGGTGGCAAATACGAGATTTCGCGCTTCTCTAAGGGAAAGATGTATGTTTCAGGTAGTGTAAGAGATGAATTCAGCGGAGTAAAAGAAGTAAGCTACAACGTTTCAAACAAGGATGGTGTATTTGCGGATGTGTCAGGAGTTACATCATGGACACCGATGAAATCAACTGGTAAGGATGGCTCATATGCTATCAGTTTACCGGAAAATGATATGAACTATGTTGTCTACCTGAAGATTATAGATTATTCAGGAAATGTATCATATGTCAGCACAAATGGAGCTGTGCTTGATACACAGGCACCGAAGATTAATGTAACACTTCCAACTGATATCAATGGCATCTACGCTTCAAATGTAAATGTTGGCGTGTCAGTATCGGACGATGCAGCAACAGGTGTTGTTTCAGGTATCAGAAGTGTATCATACAAGGTAACAAGCCTGGGTCAGCAGACACAGACAGGAGATTTGTATACATACACTGCAACAGCAGGAAGCCTGAATGATCTGACTAAGTCAGTATCAAGAAATTTCACAGTTGATGCGGGATTAAACAACAGTAATGATGTACAGATCGAAGTGACAGCTGTTGATAATGCAGGAAACACTTATAAGACAACAAATGTAATCAAGATTGATATCACGGCGCCTACGATTGAAGTAAGCTATGATAATAACAGTGGAGATACAACATTTGGAGATGATACTTACTTTAAGGAGTCAAGAACAGCAACAGTTAAGGTTACTGAGCGTAACTTTGACCCTGCAAAGGTAATCCCTGTAATAGAGGCCAGTGCCGGAGGTGCTCCTTCTATATCAGGATGGACTACAGTTGGTGGCTCTGGAAACGGAGATGATACAGTTAATATTGCTACAATATACTATGGAAACGATGCTGATTATACCTTCAATATTTCAGCAGAGGATATCGTAGGAAACAAGAGCGGTGATGTCAATTATGGTAACTCACTTGCACCTACAAAATTTACTGTAGATAAGACTGTTCCGGTGATTTCAGTAGCATATGATAATAATAATGCAGCAGAGGCTGGCTTTTATAAGGAGCAGAGAACTGCTACTGTGACAATTCAGGAGCACAATTTTGAGACAAGCAGAGTTGTCCTCACAATGAATGCGACAGACAATGGAAATCCTGCTTCAGCGCCTACAATAAGTGGCTGGTCAGGAAGCGGTGATACACATACGGCAACAATCAGTTTTGCATCAGACGCTGTTTACACATGGACACTTGCATACACAGATAAGGCGGGTAACAAGGCAACTGACCTTGAGAATCAGAGCTTCTGTGTTGATCTTACCAAGCCTGCTATAACAATAAGTGGAATAAATCCTAATTCAGCAAACAATACGGATGGAAATATTGGTTTTGCTATTGAATGCACAGATACCAACTTTGGCACATTTACTCCGGTACTGACAGCTGTAGTATATGAGAATGGTTCTTTTGCAACAAAAGAAATCGAAGGAAGTGCTTCATCCGTTGGAAATGGAGAGAGAATTGAGTATGGAAACCTCGAGGAGGATGGAATGTACTCACTCAGATGTGCAGCTGTAGACAAGGCTGGAAATGCTTATGATACTGTAAATATTGTTGATGAAGATGGAGTATCTTCAACTGTAAACTTACAGGATGGAGATAATCTCATTGATTTCTCTGTCAACAGAAATGGCTCAACATTTGCATTAAATGATTACTCAATGGATGTAGTTAATGACTATTATGTACAGGAAACTGCAGAGGATATCGTATTCTACGAGACTAATGCTGATGAACTCTTAAACTACAATATCAAGCTTAATGGCAATGCCCTTAAGGAAGGTAACGACTACAAGGTAACAGAGTCAGGAGGAGACGGAAGCTGGTACAGATACGAGTATGCTGTAAATAAATCACTTTTTGATGATGAAGGTGAATACAATCTCGTTGTTGAGTCAGAGGACAAAGCCACATCAATGGCATATAGTGATTTGAAAAACGTTTCAGCTGATTTTGTAATTGATAAGACAGCTCCAACCTTCACAATCAGTGGAATTGAGGAAGACGGTAATTACAGAGGAACATCACAGAACGTAACTCTTGTTCCTACAGATGATGGAGGAAAGCTTGGACATGTCAAGGTTACAATACTTGATAAGGATGGAAAAGAACAGAAAGTCATTTCTGATATGTCAGGCGATGAACTTACAAAGTACCTGAATGGAAATGATGGAAAGATTAAATTCAAGGTACCGGAGGGTGTAAATCAGCAGGTTGCAATACTTTGTGCAGACTGCTCCATCGGAACAGATGGTGGAACCAATACAACTGATTTTATTTATAAGGGTATAACAGTTTCATCAAACGCTTTCATTCTTTTCTTTGAGAACAAGCCACTGTTTTATGGTGTGCTGGGTGTAGTTGCAGCAGCAATAATCGTACCGACAGGTTTTGTGATCTATAAAAAGAAATATCAGAACAGTAATATAATGATCTGAATAAGAGCCGGTCACAAGATCGGCTCTTACTAAATAATTTGAGGGATGGACAAAGTAACACGTATATGCATAATACTAATCAATCACAAGCTTGTTACAACAAGATATATCACACCAAGCACCCAGCTTGAAAATATGCCGTACAGTATCACGGGACCGGCAATCCTGAATATCTGACAGCCTATGCCAAATACCTGCCCCTCCACCTGAAATTCACATGCGGATGAGCATACTCCGTTTGCAAAGCCTGTTATAGGAACGAGAGCGCCTGCGCCTCCCCAGTTTGCGAGTGGTGCATACAGGTTTAGCGCTGTCAGTATGCAGCTTATGAGAATCAAAATCATGCTGCACCAGGCAGAGGCTTCATCGCTGCTTAACCCAAAGTATTGTGTGCAGGTATTTACTATGAGCTGTCCGATAGTGCATATGATGCCACCGAGTATGAATGCCTTAAGCATGTTTGCAGAAAGGCAGTGAGTAGGTGTGACGCGCTTTACATATTTGTTATATTCATCATTTCGTTTTTCTTTTTGGTCAGTAGTCATGTTTTCAGACCTCCTTTTTTATAGGATGACCGTATTTTTTAAATGTATTCATATATGT
>ERZ1026860.1141-NODE-1141-length-14362-cov-3.645488_pt1 | contig 14362 bp, 16 predicted proteins | sample MGYA00380160_ERZ1026860 | MGnify/ENA primary metagenome ERZ1026860 (study PRJEB33269, sample SAMEA4719796) | human gut metagenome | biome: human-associated habitat; feature: organic feature; material: feces | place: Cameroon | collected 2013-10 ... | reverse complement strand
CCGGGCTGGAGGCTGGGTTGGCACGCTGGGAAGCTGCTGCTGGCTTTCAACCAGCTGTTGAGCCTGGGCCAGGGTTTGCGCCTGCTGGCTGCCGCCCACGGTTTGCGCGTCCGCCGGTTCGCCGCCGCTGTCCCATTGATCCCGAAAATGAAAGGTATACAAAGCGCTGGCGGCGATAATCATCACGCAAAGCGCCAGCACAATGTAAAACCCCTGTTTTTCCATAAACTGATCGTATCGTGCGTAGACCCTGCGCATTCCCTGAAAAAAGCGATTGCCTTGCATCCGCATCCCTCCGGGAATAGCCTGTCCCTTTTGGGCTACGGAGATACCTGTATTTCAACTCCCGGATAGTAATGGGTCAAAATTTCCTGATAATTTGCGCCGCCCGCCGCCATGGCGTTGGCGCCGGCCTGGCTCATACCTACGCCATGGCCATATCCGCGCTGGGAAAAGGTTACGCCCTGATCGTCCGCGCTGATGGAAAACCAGGTGCTGCGCAGCCCCAGCGCCCGCCTGAAATCTCCCCCGTCAATGATTTGGTCCCCCACCTGCATGGCGGCCACACGGCCAGCCGCCGTATAAGCGCTGATGGTCAAACGCTGCCGCGCCTGAAGCGCGTTCACCGGGTATCCGGCTGCGGTCAGCTTTTCGGCCAGTTCTTCAAAGGAAAAAAAGCTGTCCTGCCAAAAGCCCCGCACCTGCTCCTCGCCCTCGCTGGACACGCTGACCAGATAGGGCTCCGCCTGGGAAAATACCGCCTGAGCGTCTTCGGTACGGCCGCCGCTGATCGCGTGATAAACGACGGTAATCGGCCGACCCTGATAAGCCAGCCATTGCCCCCGGGTTTCATATTCTGCCTGTAAAACACGGTCGCGATACGCTTCATAAGCGTCGCCCCAGCGGGCTTTGCATTCCTGCAGGGTGGCATAGCCCTGGCAGTGGGCGCTGTCGGTGCAAATATCCGCGCCGGGGTGACTGACGCATCCGCCGGTCTGGCGCTGCTTCAGCAGGCGGGTACGGGCGGCCACCGCCTGGGCTTTCAGCGCTTCCAAATGGTAGCTGGCCGGCATTTCCGCAGCCACCACGCCGCACACATAACCGGACAGGCTCATGGATACCATTCGGTTTTCCTGGGTGACAAAAACCAGAATGTCCCTTTCTTCATCAGGCAGCGGCGTTAGGGATTCTGTGTCGTCAGTAAGCGCCACTTTTTCCTTTTGAACGGGCAGCCACAATGAAAAAACCCGGCGTACCCGTGTGGGCAAAAGGGTGCGCGCCTGCCACAGCGGCGTTCCGGCCTGAGCAAATTCCCGTGCCGTCAGCGGCGCGCCCAGCATGCGCCATATCAGCACCAGCAGCAAAAGCAGTACACACAGCCAAAGGGGCGGGCCCTTTCGTTTCATCCATCATCCCTCCCAAAGCAGGGTATGGCGGGCAGAAACGGGATAGAACCGGCAGGGTTTGACAAAGGTGCTTCGTTGTATAGATAGATTCATGCCTGAAAGGAGTCGGTAACGAAAGATGAAGCGTGGTTTGATTTGGTGTCTGGTGCTGTTTTTGCTTCTTCCCGGCCTGGCAAGCGCCCTGTCAAGCGGCTCCAGCGGGCAGGAGGTGCAGGCCCTGCAGCAGCGCCTGAAGGACTTGGTTACAACGTGTCTGAAACCGGCAAAGCGGACCGGCAGACGCTGGACCTGATTTTTGATGAAGCATGCGAGGACGCCCTGCGCACCCTGCGCCGTGGAAGCCGCGGCGAGCGGGTACGCGCCCTGCAAACCCGGCTGGTTGACCTGAAGCTGTTATCCCAACCCGCTGACGGGGCGTATGGAGCCAATACGGAAAACGCAGTGCGGGCCTTTCAGGAAAAAATGCAAAGCCTGGGCTATACCGGACTGGAAGCCGATGGTATCGCCACGCCCAGTCTGGTAGCGCTGCTGAACAGTGATTTAAGCGTTTACGGCTTTCAAGCGCCTGTTTTTTTTGACGAGAATCACCCGGAAACGCTGACGGCGGACGCGTTGTACAGCGGTGCCTGCCTGTTGATGGACGCCCCAAGCGGTCAGGTTTTGTTTGAAAATCAGGCGGACCAGTCCATGTACCCGGCCAGCACAACCAAAATTATGACCCTGCTGCTGGCCATTGAGCATGACGATCTTGAACGAGAAGTTACCGTACCGGACTGCGCCGCCGATATTCCCGCGGACAGTTCCCGTATGCCGGTTTATCCGGGAGAAACCATGCGCATGGCTGATTTGCTGTACGGACTCATGATGCGGTCCGGTAACGACGCGGCCAACGCCGTGGCCGAGCTTTGCTCCGGAAGCGTAGAGGCCTTTGTGCAGGAAATGAATGATAAGGCCCAGGCTCTTGGCATGAACAACACCCATTTTGTTAATCCACATGGCTATCATGACGAGCAGCATTACACCACAGCCAGAGATTTGGCCATTTTGACCCGGGAAGGGCTGACAAACGCGGATTTTTGCAAGGTAACCACCTGCTTAAGCTATACGCTGCCGCCCACCCAGAAGCGGGATAGCCTGACCCTGACGTCGCCTTACGAAATTTTTGACCCTGAATCAGAGTATTACATCGATGGGGCGGCCGGAGTCAAAAGCGGCTATACCTCCCATGCGGGATTTTGTTTTGTAGGCGCGTATCAAAAAAATGACCGCACCCTGATTGCAGTCATTTTGGGCGCTCCTTCCCGAAATCGTGCCTGGTCGGATTTGAAGCGTCTGTTTGCGTATGGGATGGCGGTCCGCTAACCGGCAGCAGAACGGAAAACGTGGTGCCCGCCCCAACCTTGCTGCGCACCTTTAGCCTGCCGCCATGAGCGGATACGATAATCCGGGCGATGCTGAGCCCCAGACCGTGGCCGCCGGTCTGGGATTTACGGGCTTTATCACAGCGGTAGAACCGGTCGAAAATTTTGGACAGTTCCTCACCCGGAATGCCCGCGCCGGTATCCTGCACGGACAAAACGCAGTTTGGCCCTTCCGCGCGAATCCCCAAAGTGATGTCGCCGCCATCCTGGGTATATTTGATGGCGTTGTCCAGCAAAATGCGCATCAGCTGCTTAAGCATGTCCTTATCGCCATACAGGGTTACATTTTGGCTGGGATTAAGCGCAAAGTGATGCCGCTGGGACAGCATGGGCGCTTCCCGGTATAATTCGCTCATGATTTCCAGGGCGTTAAAGTCCTGCATTTCCAGCATGAGCGTTTTTTTATCATGCCGGGCCAAAAACAGCAGACGGTCCACCAGTTCCTTCATGCTGGCCGCCTCCTGGGCAATGGCGGCGATGCCCTCGTCCAAAACCTCCCTGTCGCTTTTGCCCCAGCGCTCCAGCATGCTGGTATAGCCCTGAATGACGGCAATGGGCGTGCGCAGCTCGTGGGACGCGTCGCTGACAAACTGCTTTTGGCTGTTGTAGCTGACCTCAATGCGGTCCAGCATACTGTTGATAACCAGCGCCAAATCCTTCAGTTCGTTTTTGGCTCCGTCCACGCTTAGTCGCTCGCTCAGGTTGTTGGCGCTCAGGGTCGCCGCCATCTCCGCCATATCGGTAATGGGGCGCAGCACCTTGCGGTTCAGCCGGTTGCGCTTTTTCAGGAACAGGACCACCCGGTACAAGTCGAAGCACAGCATGGTCCACAGCAAAATGCTGGCGGTGTACAGCAAATCGTCCAACGGGTAAACGGCGATGATACCGCCTGCCGTTGTGCTTACATACAGCAAAAGCCGGGGCTGACGAGGCTGCCAGTTTGAAAAGGCAAGCCGCGCCCGCTCCCACAAGCCGGGAAGGCCTTCCCCCAGAGGCTTGTCCGCCGGATAGGCCATGGAAAAGGGCAGGCCCGCCAGCTGCTCCTGTGAAAAACGCTGCTCCGTTGCCGGGGTCATTTGACTAAGCCGGTCCAGCCCCTGATTCACGCTGGGCACACGGGCTGCGCACAGGGCCATAAAGCAGACCGCCAGCATCAGCAGCGTTGTTTTCAGCAGCTGCGCGGCATAGTGCAGCGCAATACGCAGCGTCAAGGACAGACGCAGATTGCTGAGAATGTTGACAAAAAAAGCGTGGACGCCATTGGATAGACGGTTAAACAGCGACGCGCTTTTTTCCTTCTGCCGGTTGGCATTCTGATGCTCACGCTTCATAACGGAACAGGTATCCGACAGCGCGGATGGTATGAATGGTCTTGATCTGGTAACGGTCGTCCACCTTCTGCCGCAGATAGCGGATGTATACGTCCACAATGTTGGTATCGCCCGTGAAGGAATAGCCCCATACATTGGTCAGCAGCTCGTCCCGGGTCACGGCGGTTCCTTCGTGCTGCCACAGGTACAGATACAAATCAAATTCCTTCTTCGTCAGGGCGATCACCTCGCCAGCGTATGTCAGGCGGTAGCTGGCGGGTTCGATGCACAGCTTTCCCACTGTTTTGGCGCCGGAGCCGCCGCCTTGGTCCACCCGGTGCTTTTTTAAATTGACCCGGATGCGCGCCAGCAGTTCTTCAATGGCAAAGGGCTTGGTCATATAATCGTCCGCGCCCATATCCAGCCCCATTACCTTATCGCTTACGTCGTCCTTGGCCGTCAGCATAATAATGGGCACATCGCTGGTTTGGCGCAGGCGGCGGCAGACCTCGATGCCGCTAAGCTCCGGCAGCATCAAATCCAGAATCAGCAAATCCGGCTGCCACTGCCGGCAAAGCTCCAGCCCGCTGCGGCCATCGTAGGCCGCCTGCACCCGGTAGCCCTCATGCTCCAGCTCCAGCGTTAAAAAACGGGCGATTTTGCTTTCGTCCTCCACAATCAAAATCCGGCTCATAGGTCCTCCTTACTGGATATCCGCTTCGTTGTATCCATCGCCGTCGTCATGCACGCCCACGCTGCCCTCCCGGGGAACCTCCACGTTAACCGGTCGGGTATTGGTAGGGGCGCTGTCGCTGCGAGGGGCCTCGGATTGATTGCCGCCGGAAAATTGCTGGGTAAAGCTACGGACGCTTTCCTGCACATTGGCTTTGGCGTTATGCACCATATTTTCCAACGAATCACCGGCAAATTCCGTGCTGTTGCGTCTGACGGTAATGTGGTAGCCCAGCACCAGAGACAAAATCAGCGCCAGAATGCACAGATAAGGAGCCATAATCAAAGCTACCGCCATAAACAGCACGCTTAAATTCACAATGGTGGCGTTGTTTTTGGTCACAACCAGACGCATGCGGTACAAAAAATCCAGAACGCCCTTCAAACCCTTTGCGGTTTGCGTTTCATTTTTCTTGATGCGGCCGTTCTTTTCCAAATCCACCAGGGCCCGGGCCAGACTGCCGTTGTGGTATTCCAGCAGAGCCACAGCCTCCTCATAGCTGATACCGCTTTTCTGCCGCAAAATTTCAATGTCTTCAAGATTGTATTTCGCCATGGACGGTTTTCCCCTCCCATCTCAAATCAAACCAGATTTTTTTGGACGCTGTTATCATACCACTTTCCCCGCATAAATGCTTGAACAATTTCAAAGAACCGTATGAGAATTTGGTGAGAAAAGGGCAGCCTGCGCGCTTGTCAACGGCTGCCGTTTCTGCTATGCTATGGTGTGAGCGGTACATTGCCGCTCAGGAGGCGTTTATGCGTTTACAAAAATATTTGGCGTCCTGCGGGGTTGCATCCCGAAGGGGCGCGGAAAAGCTGATTGCGGAAGGCCATGTAACGGTGGACGGTTTAACGGTGCGCGAAATGGGCACCCAGGTGGAAGAAGGACAAACCGTGCGGGTGGACGGCCGTCTGGCCCAGCCGGAAAGCCAAAAGTACTACATTATGTACCATAAGCCCGCCGGGGAGGTAACCACCGCCAGCGACCCGGAGGGACGGGCTACGGTGCTGGATAAGTTTCGGGACTTTCCCGCGCGGCTTTATCCGGTGGGCCGTCTGGACTATGACAGCGAAGGTCTGCTGCTGCTGACCAACGACGGCGGCCTGACGGAGCGGATGCTGCATCCGTCCATGGAAGTGGAAAAGACCTATCTGGCCCGTGTCAGCAACCAGGTAACCCCGGACGAAGCCCGCAGGCTGGAAAGCGGCGTGATGGTGGACGGCCGCAAAACCGCCCGGGCCAAAGTGCGCATTTTGACGGCGGGGCCCATGTACAGCGATTTAATCATTACCATTCATGAAGGCCGCAACCGTCAGGTGCGTAAAATGGTAGAACAGGTCGGACATCAGGTGGTGCAGCTTAGGCGCATTCGTTTCGGCCCTCTGCGTCTGGGCGATTTGCCCCGGGGCATGTGGCGGGAGCTGACCGCGGAGGAGCTTGGTAAGCTGCAAGCGCTGTAAAAAATCTTCATGGGGAGGCTCATAAAATGAAAAAAGGACTGCTGGATGGCTTGATGGACGCGCTGGGTGAAACAGGCGGCGATCTTTTAGGCGAGGTGCTGGACAGCCTGAACGGCAAGGACGGCGCCGCTTCCGGCGGCGAACTGCTGGAGGGCCTTGGCAATGTGGTGGGCAGCATTGTAGGCGGCGAGGCCGCAAATGGAAAGGGGCGTTCCTCTGTGTCTGAAAAGAAAACAACCGCATCCAAAACCAGCTCTATAAAGGAAAAAGCGCAGTCCGCCAAGGAAAAGGCGAAAGCCAAGACTGGCGGAACCAGCCATTCCTCTGTAAGCGGCAAAAAGAAAGTGAATCCATGAGCGTTTTTGATCAATGGCAGTCCCAGAAGGACGGGCTGCAGAAATCATTACAAAGCGCCGCCGATCTGGCGGATGTGACCTACCATATCCGCCATGCGCTGAACCAGACGGAGCAGAACGCGCTGGCCGCCATGGCGGACGATGTTCTGCGCCAGCAGGCCGGGGTGTTGCTGGGGTGCCTGAAAACCTCCGTGGGTTTGCTGGAGTGCCAGATTCAAACCCAGGTGTGGCTGCCCCAGTCCCAAAAGAAGGCCAGGGGCGTCAGGCCAAGCGTGGCGCTGATGTGGTTGGCCGCCGCCCTGGTGGCGCTGCTGGCGGCCTTTTGTTATCTGAAGGGCCAGTGGCTGGGTTTTCTGGCGGCCGTGGGCGCGGTGGCCGCTTTTCTGGCGGCTATGGTTCTATCCCGCAAGGAGCAGGGCAATACCGTGCCCCAAGAGGAGATCAAGGTGACCCTGCGTCCGGATATAGACCGGCTGTTTGCCGTCCTGGATGGTCAGCTGCGATCGGTAGACCGCTATTTAAACGATTTTGACTATCTGAACAATCAGCTGCGGGACGGCAGCCAGACCGCCGATCCCCTGTCCCTGACACGGGTGGCGGACCTGATGGAAGCCCTGTATGAATGGGACGAGGATGCCCGTCAGACCCTGACGCAGCCCGTGCGCCGCCTGACGGAAAGCATGGGGCTGTCTGTTTTGGATTATACGCCGGAAAACCGCCGGTATTTTAACGCCCTGCCCAGCAAAAGCACAACCCGTACCCTGAGCCCTGCCATTTTATCCATGAAGGACCATCAGCTTCTCAGGCGGGGCACGGCGGCGGTGCAGATGGACGCGGCTTGACGGCAAAAGGAGTTACCGATGAAATATATCGGCTTTGATATTGGCGACGGGGAAAGCGCGGTCGCGGTTTTTGAGCAGGGATCCGGTATCGAGCCGGTCATCCTGCCTGTTTGCGGGGCCAAAAGCCTGTTGAGCGCCGTCGGCACCCTGGGCGGCGAAATCGTTCTGGGGGAACGGGCCTATACCGACGCGCTGGCCGACGGCCTGAGCGTGCGCTTTAAAAGCCGCTTTACCACCGACCCCGCCAGCTATACCGATGTGGTGCGCTTTGTGCGCGGGGTCATGACCGACTTGATGGATCATGGGCTGATTACCGCTGGCGACCATTTTGTGGTGGGTTGTCCCGCCGGGTGGAACGCCGCCTGCCGCGTCCGCTACAGGGACCTGCTGCTGCGCGCCGGAATGGTGGAGCCTCAGGTTATTTCCGAATCACGTGCAGCCTTTTTATACGCCAAATACGCCCGCACCGTGGCGCTGGACGTGGATATTTTGAACGAAAGCGCCATGGTGGTGGACATTGGCAGTTCCACCCTGGATTTTGCCTATATTGTGGACGGGCGGGAAACGGGCATTGGCACCTTTGGCGATACCTATCTGGGCGGCGGCATTCTGGACGCGGCGCTGCTGCGCCGGGCAGTGGCCCGCAGCCGGGAAAAAAGCGCGATTCAGGCGGTGTTTGCCGAATGCCGCAGCTGGTACAGCTACTGCGAAATTGAAGCCCGCCGTGTAAAAGAAGAATATTTTACCCGTCTGGCCAGCGAAACGTCCCCCACGGTTCAAAAGCAGCTTCGCATCTGCTATGACGGAATCCAGAAGCTGAAACTGGAAATGAACGACCAGGAAGCGGACGCGCTGGTGAACGAGCCTTTGGACGAGCTGGATGGCCGCAGCTTTTCCGGGTCCATTCGGGACGCTTTGGAAAACGCCCGGCGGATTACGGCCGACCGGCCGCCCAGACTGCTGCTGCTGACCGGCGGCGCGTCCCGAATGCCGTTTTTCCGCACCCTGTGCCAGCAGGTGTTCCAAAATTCGCTGGTCATCAGCTGCCCGGAGCCTGAATTTTCCATTGCAAAGGGGCTGGCCTACGCTGGCTGGGTGGATGAAAACCTGCGTGCGTTCCGGCAGGCCATTCAGGACGAAATGACGGATGAGAAGATCAGCCAGATGGTGCAAAAAGCCCTGCCCGCTTTGCTGCCATCGGTGGCGGACGCGCTGACGGAGCTGATTTTGGAGGAAGCGGCCATTCCCATTGCCCAGCAGTGGAAGCAGGGCCGCATCGCTACCCTGGAGGAAATGAACCGGCAGATTGCCAGCCGGGTGGAACGGGTGATGCAGTCCCCCATGGCTCAGGAGGCGCTCTCCCCCGCCGTTACCCTGTGGCTGAAGGATTTGACCGCCCGGCTGCAGGCGGCCGTGGATCCCATCTGCGACCGTTATCAGGTGCCCCGCAAGCAGATGCAGCTGGATTTAACGGCCAGCGGCGCGGGCGATATCAACCTGCAGGGCGAGCAATGGATGAGCTTTTCCGTTGTGGGCGCGGTGCTTGGGGTCATGGTCAGCGTGCTGTCGGCCCTGTTGTGCGGCGGCACCGGCATTGCCCTGATCAGCGCGGGTCCGGCAGGCATTCTGGCCGGACTGGTGATCGGCGCGCTGGCGTCCCTGCTGGGTTGGCCCGCCATTTCCGCCATGATGAACCGGGCGCGCATTCCTGTTGCGCTGCGCCGGGTAAACATTGAAAAAAAGCTGCGCAGCGACTCGGTGCAAAATGAATTGCGCACAAGCCTGCTAAGCGAAATCTCCCGTCCGGAAAGCGAATTTCAGAAGCAGGTTGTGCAGGGCTTTTCCCAGGCGTTTCGACAGTATGTGTATTCCATCGCTCAGGCGGCGGAAATTCCCATTGAATAAGTCGAAAAGTGCGCTTTATCCCTTGACTTTTTCCCGTTGTTTATGGTAATCTAACCGGGTAGCCGCTAAAGCGGGGTTTTTAAGTGCGCGGAAACGCGCCACCCATCTGCTTTGCGAGATTGTTTCAGGAGGTGCTTGACCATGTACGCTGTAATCGTAAGTGGTGGCAAGCAGTATCGCGTGTCCCAGGGGGACGTTATCTATGTGGAGAAACTGGACCAGGAAATTGACAGCAAGGTCAACTTCGATGTGCTGATGCTGGGCTCTGACGACGGCGTCGAAATCGGCACGCCTACCCTGGCCGGCGCCAAGGTGGAAGGTAAGGTTCTGGCCCAGGTAAAGGGCGAGAAGATCATCATCTTCAAGTACAAGAGCAAGAAGAATTACCATCGCCGCGCTGGTCACCGTCAGGCTTACACCAAGGTGGAAATCACTTCCATCGGCTGATGACGACGGTCGCCATTCGCAGGGATTCATCAGGCATTGTCGGAATCCGCGTCAGCGGCCATTCCGGTTACGCTCCCGCGGGAGGCGATATTGTATGCGCCGCCGCCAGCGTGCTGATAACCACCTGCGTAAACGCGCTGGAATCCGTGGCCGGTATTGCGCCGCAGGTTTTCCAGCAGGAGCGCCCCGCTACCATAGACGTAACCCTTCCAAAGAATCTTCCATTGGACAAGCGGCATGACGCGCAGCTGATTCTGCGCACGGTTGCCCAGGGGTTTATGGATGTGGCGGAGCAATATCCCAGGTATCTACAAATCTTGTGATGGGAGGAACATCATCATGTTGAAGCTGAATCTTCAGTTTTTCGCCCATAAAAAAGGTATGGGCTCTACCCGTAACGGTCGTGACAGCGAGAGCAAACGCCTTGGCCCCAAGCGTGCCGACGGTCAGTTCTCTCTGGCTGGCAACATTCTGGTTCGCCAGCGCGGCACTCACATCCATCCCGGCCTGAACGTGGGCATCGGCAAGGATGATACCCTGTACGCCAAGGTGGACGGCATCGTCCGCTTCGAGCGCCTGGGCCGCGACAAGAAGCAGGTTAGCGTATATCCCGTGGAAACCGCCGCTGCCGCTCAGTAAGCATTGAAACATGAAAAGAAGCTGTCATCCAAACTGGCAGCTTCTTTTTTGAAATGAAGGGACGATTATGATCGGCACACTGATCAACTGCGCCGCCATCGTGGCCGGTTCGCTGCTGGGTCTGCTGTTTCGCCGCAGCATGAAGGAAAGCCTGTCCAGAACTGTTTCCCAGGGTGTGGGACTTAGCATAACGCTGATTGGCGTTATGGGCGCTGTAAAAACAGAAAATACCCTGCTCATGATTCTGTCCATGGTATTGGGCGGCATTATTGGATCGTTGGCGGACATTGAAGGCCGCATGAGCCGTTTGGGCGATTGGGCGCAAAGCAAGCTGGTCCGGGAAGGCGACGGCTCCTTTGCCAAGGGCTTTGTGACTGCCAGTCTGATGTTTTGCATTGGCGCTATGGCGGTGGTGGGCGCGCTGGACAGCGGCATTCGAGGGGACCATTCCACCCTGATTGCCAAAGCGGCGCTGGATGGAGTGATTTCCGTCATGCTGGCCAGCTCGCTGGGCGTTGGGGTCATGCTGTCCGCCGTGCCGGTGCTGGTTTATCAGGGGTCCATTGCCCTGCTTGGCAATCTGATCGCTCCCTTTCTCAGCGACGCCGTGGTGCGGGAAATCAGCGCCGTCGGCGGTTTGCTGATTGTGGGCATCGGCCTGAATATGGTGCTGGATAAGAATATCCGGGTGGCGAATCTGCTGCCCGCGATTCTGATACCGTTTCTCTATTACCCCATCTACCAACTGTTCGTGAGGTGAACGCAAATGGCATCCATCATCCGTGACGCGTCTCTGGCTCCCCTTGGCAGGCAGAAAATCGAATGGGCCAGCAAACACATGCAGGTTCTAAACGGAATTGCCGACGACATGAAACGCACCCAGGCCATGAAGGGGCTGAAGGTTGCGGTATCCGTGCATCTGGAGGCCAAAACGGCCTATCTGGCCCAGGTGCTGCATGAATGCGGCGCCGATGTGTACGCTACCGGCAGCAATCCCCTGTCTACTCAGGACGATGTGGCGGCGGCGCTCAGTGAAAGCGGCGTGAACGTATTTGCCACCCATGGATGCACCGATCAGGAATTCCATGACTTTATGTGTCAGGTGTTAAGCGTGAAGCCGGACGTAATGATTGACGACGGCGGCGACATGATGACCATCCTGCACGAGGAGCATCCCGAATGGGCAGTTAACCTTCGGGGCGGCTGCGAGGAAACCACCACCGGCATCATCCGCATTCGCAACCGGGCGAAGGCCGGAAAGCTGAATTTTCCCATGTTCTCCATCAACGATGCGGACTGCAAGCATTTGTTTGACAACCGGTACGGCACAGGCCAAAGCGCCTGGGACGGCATTATGCGCACCACCAATCTGACGGTTGCTGGTTCCACGGCTGTGGTAGCCGGTTACGGCTGGTGCGGCAAGGGCGTCGCTATGCGCGCCAAGGGGCTGGGCGCAAAGGTCGTGGTAACCGAAGTGGACCCTGTATGCGCCATTGAGGCCGTAATGGACGGGTTTACCGTGCTGCCCATGGACGAGGCCGCCCGGCTGGGCGATTTCTTTGTCACCGTTACCGGCTGCGAGCATGTCATCACCCCCGCCCATATACTGACCATGAAGGATGGCGCGATTTTGAGCAACGCCGGTCACTTTGATGTGGAAGTGGACGTGGCTGGGCTGAAGACCATGGCCAGGGAACACCACCCGGTGCGAAATAACATTGAAGCCTACACCCTGGAAAATGGCCGCACGGTCTATCTGCTGGCGGAAGGAAGGCTGGTCAATCTGGCGGCAGGCGACGGCCACCCGGTGGAAATTATGGACATGAGCTTTGCCCTGCAGGCGGCCTGCGCCCTGCGCATGGCGCAGCAGGGCCGCAGCATGAAGCCTGACCTGTACCAGGTGCCGCTGGATATTGACCAGGATGTGGCCCGCCGCAAGCTGACCGCACTGGGCGTGCAAATCGATACCCTGACCCCCGAGCAGGAGCGGTATCTGCACGGATAATTGTTTTTCTACTGTTTCTGTAGCTTTTGCGCGAAAAAGTGGTTGACAAGTAAAAAAAGCTATGGTATCATGCCAAACATCAAGGCGATGAAGCCAGGAAGGGAGGAGTCTCACGTGACGAACCTATGTGCCATGCGAATGAACATGATGTGCGCGTGCGATTTCTGCCCGTGTTCTTTGTGTTGCGTCGCTTGATGAATCTGCCCTGCCAAGCTCGCTCCGCAAAACGCGGACGCGAGCTTTTTTTGAACGTATTTTTGGAAGGATGTGTCAAGAATGGAAGAGCAGCAGCATACGCCGCAGATTGAAATTCGAGGTTTATGTAAGGTGTATCCCATTCCCGGCGGCGAGGTACAGGCCCTGAACAATATCAACCTGACCATCGAAAAGGGCGATATTTACGGCATCATCGGCATGAGCGGCGCTGGGAAAAGCACCCTGATCCGCTGCCTGAACCGGCTGGATACTCCCACCGATGGGCAGGTGTTTATTGATGGCGAAAACATCTTGGCCATGAACAAGGCCCAGCTGCGGGCGACCCGCCGCCGCATGGCGATGATTTTTCAGCAGTTTAATCTGCTGATGCAAAAGACGGTGCTGCGCAACGTGCGCTATCCGCTGGAAATTGCGGGCGTACCCAAAAAGCAGGCCAACGAACGGGTGATGGAGCTTTTAAAGATCGTTGGTCTGGAGGAAAAAGCGAATGCCTACCCCGGCCAGCTGTCGGGCGGCCAAAAGCAGCGGGTCGCCATCGCCCGCGCCCTGGCCAGCGACCCGGAAATGCTGCTTTGCGACGAGGCCACCAGCGCGCTGGACCCCATGACCACCCAAAGCATTCTGGACCTTTTGCAAAGGATCAACGCGGATTTGGGCATAACCGTGGTGCTGATCACCCATGAAATGGCCGTTATTCGCCAGATCTGCAACAAGGTAGCCATTCTGGACGGCGGCAAAATGGTGGAGCAGGGCACCGTGGACGATGTATTCATGCATACCAAATCCGCCGCCGGAAAGCGCCTGTTTGGCATCCTGCCGGAGAACGCCGACGAGGTAGCCCCCCAGCCGTCGCTGCGCATTGTCTTTGACGGGGCCGCCACCACGGATCAGCCGGTGATCAGCCGTCTGGTAAAGGAAGTGGGCATTGACATCAATATTTTCAGTGCCAACATTCACCAGCTGAACGGCAAAACCTACGGTCAGATGCTGATTCAGCGGCCCGCTGAACCGGAGGATGTGAAAAAGGTCATTGATTATCTGAAAAACGCCGGACTGACGGTTGAGGAGGTGAACCCGCAATGAGTACGGAAGCATTGCTGAAGCTGCTGTGGACGGCCACACAGAAAACCCTGTATATGACCTTTTGGAGCAGCCTGTTCGCCTATCTGATCGGTCTGCCCCTTGGCGTACTGCTGACCGTGACCAAAAAGAACGGCATTAAGCCCGCTCCGGTGCTGAACAGCGTACTGGGCGTGGTGGTGAACTTTCTGCGTTCCATTCCCTTTATCATCCTGCTGGTCATGCTGGTGCCGGTTACCCGTCTGGTGATGGGCAAGGCCATCGGCACGGAAAGCGTGGTTTTTCCCATGGTCATCAGCGCTTTCCCCTACGTCGCCCGCATGGTGGAAAGCTCGCTGGACGAGGTGGATCACGGCATTTTGGAGGCGGCTCAGTCCATGGGTTCCACCAACAGCCAGATCATCTTTAAGGTGCTTTTACCCGAGGCGGTTCCCTCTCTGGTAAACGGCGCGGCCATTTCGGTAACCACCATTCTGGGCTATACGGCCATGGCCGGCTATGTGGGCGGCGGCGGCATCGGCGACCTGGCGCTGACTTAT
>ERZ1026860.1139-NODE-1139-length-14365-cov-4.280433_pt1 | contig 14365 bp, 9 predicted proteins | sample MGYA00380160_ERZ1026860 | MGnify/ENA primary metagenome ERZ1026860 (study PRJEB33269, sample SAMEA4719796) | human gut metagenome | biome: human-associated habitat; feature: organic feature; material: feces | place: Cameroon | collected 2013-10 ... | reverse complement strand
TGCCTGTCTCGTGGGCTCGGAGATGTGTATAAGAGACAGGCATAATAAAGCAAGATTATGACAGGATACAGATAGAAAATCGATTGCGGATATGATATAATTAATTCAAATGGTCGTAGTGCGACTTTTTTAAACGGTAAACATCAAAAAAGATTGAATCATTCAAGGAGGAAAAAGAATGAAAAAATTTGTCAGTTTAGCGATTGCGGGGGCTTTGGCTCTTGGTACGTTAAATGTATTCGCGGCTTGTAAGCAAGAGGAAAATCCGACGCCTTCACCCACGCCCGATCCCGGAAACCAAAGCGAACTTCCGAGTGATCTGCCCGTGTACGCGCCTTTGAGCGATCCTATAAAAGACGGAATTTTCACCGCGATTTTCGGCGATCCCGCGCAGATTACAAGCGAAGCGTACAAAGACGTAAAAGACTGCAACATAAGGTATGTGTTTCTTGATGGTTGGTATGGTACGTCGAGCGCGGAGAAGCGTATCGCCGCAATGGAAAAGTGTGCGGAAAACGGCTTGAAAGCATACGTTATGCCGAATAACACGCACGATAACATCCGCGACGGAATCGACAATGTGAGTTTCGAAGATTTCGACGGCGACGTTGATTATACGCAGTACCCTGCGTTTGCGGGCTATTATATGTTCGATGAACCGGCTCGAACGCAGTACGACTGGCTTTCTGCCGATCTCGATAAATGGAACGCACACGAGAAATATAAAAATTACGATTATCTCGTGAATATGATGTACGGCGACGGCACGAGCGATTTCGATACGTATATAACGGAATACGGAGATAAAGTGCTTTCGAAGAACAAAGAGAAAAAACTGATGTACGATTATTATCCGTTGGAAGCCGACATCGACGAAAAAGCAGTACCTTATCTCGGTAAAAACTGGCTGAAATCTCTTGAGGATTTTTCGCGGGCCGCGCTGAAATACAACGCAAAACTTTGCACTTATATTCAGACGCTTTCGTATAATTTTGGCAAACAGCGCGCGCCGCAAAGCGTGGAAGATATCCGTTTTCAATGTGCGGTGAATATGGCGTACGGCTCAGTCGGTTTAGAATGCTTTACGTATCTTACGTTTTCAAATTCCGGTTTCGGCGACAGTATGGTGGGGCAGAGCGGTGAGAAAACGCCGATTTACTACTACGTGCAACAGACATTCGGCGAAATTCTCGCGTGGGAAAACGTTTATATGGCGTTTGATTATCAGGGTACGATGGCGAAATACGGCACGGCGACGGGATACGGCACGCAGAGTAAAGATCATATCGGTTCGCTTACCTATGCTATGGAAGCGCACCCGGCGATCAAAAGCATCGCAAACGAACGCGACACGCTGATCGGCGCTTTCAAAGATCAAAACGGAAACGACGGATTTCTGATCACCACGTATGCAGATCCTTATTATCGTAAAACGAATACAATTTCGGTAGAATTCAACGGGGCGAGCCGTGCGCTTATTTATAAAAACGGCGGGCTGTTAACAAACGACGAGAGCGGAAAATGTTATCTGCTTGAAAACGGAAAACTGAATCTTACGCTGAACGCGGGCGATATGATTTTCGCAATTCCCGTAAAATAAGGAGGAACAATGGAAAACGAAGCTGCGGCGCAAGCCGCCGAAAGCGGTACGGAAGTCAAGGCGAAGAAAAAATCCTGGCTTGATAAATACAGCGATTTGCCGAAGCCGTTGCAAAAAGGGAAATATCTGTTTATCATACTCGGCACATTGATTCCCGTAATAGAATTTTTTGTGTTTTACGTAGGCGTGAACGCTACTTCGATTTTGCTTGCGTTTCAGAAAACACAATTTGTCAACGGTGTGGAAGTAACTTCCTGGACTTTGGGAAATTTCGCAGATATTTTTAAAGCGTTCGGCAAGGTGGACGGCGATTTCTTTATTGCGTGGAAAAATACCGCCGTACTTTGGTGCGTAGACGCCTTAATGATTATCCCCGTATTTTTAATTGCTTACGGATTCAGTAAAGATATGCCGGGGGCAAAGGTGTTCCGCATAATGCTGTATATTCCTTCGATTATTTCCGCCACGGCGTTCGGCGTTATGATCACGAGTATCTTGCAGGCAAACGTGGGCGCGCTTCCCGTGATATTGAAGAAAATCGGCGTCGACGTGCCTCCGCTTCTCACTTCGTACGAACACGCTTATTCCACGGTGATCGGCTATTGCGTGTGGGCGGGTTTTTATGCGAATAACCTTTTATTCGAAGGCGCGATACGGCGTATTCCGAAAGAAGTGGTAGAAGCGGCGCAACTTGACGGCGCGAATAAATTTCAGGAAATTTTTCATATCACCGTGCCGATGGTATGGGGAACGCTTTCCACGATTCTCATTTTAAAAGTATCAGCGATTTTCACGATCACAGGTCCGATTTTAACGTTGACGAACGGCGCGTATAATACGCAGACGTTGAATTTCTGGTTTTATAAATCGGTTGCGGTGGACGGCTCTTATAATATGCCCGCCGCCGGCGGCATCGTGCTTACGCTTTTCGCATTGCCGATCGTATTCGGTTTCAGGGCGTTGATCAATCGTGTGAATGCCGATATCGAATATTAAAGTAAGGAGGAATGATACAATGGAACAAAACGAAAATCTGTTAAATTTCTCCGCCCCCGCGAGAAAGAAAAACCAAAAAAGCGTAAATGTTTTTCAGATCGTATTATTTGTATTTTTAACGCTTTGGTCGATTTCAATGCTTTATTGCCTTTTCTGGCTGGTGAATAATTCGTTGAAAGATCCGCTGGAATACGAACTCGATCAGGTTTCTTTTGCAAAAGAGCCGCTTAAACATCTGAAAACTTATCTCGACGTATTTTCCGATTTCAACGTGAAGAATACGAATATGTTCGGAATGTTGTGGAATACGATGTGGGTTACTACGGGCAATATCGTTTTACAGGTATTTTCTTCGGTATTGTTCGCGTATATCGTTGCAAGGTACAAATTCCCCGGCAGAGATATTATTTACTGGGTGATTATCGTAAAAATGATGTTGCCGATCGTAGGCGCGTTGCCTGCGCAGTACAAAATGTACGACGCGCTCGGTATGACGAATTCCCCGTTGTTTTTAATACTAAATCTGCAAGGCACGGCAAATTTTCTGATTTATTATGCGGCTTGTAAAGGACTTTCGTCCGGTTATCCCGAAGCGGCGTATCTCGACGGCGCAAATCATTTCACCGTATTTTTCAAGATTATGCTTCCGCAACTTTCTGGAATTATCACGGCTACCGTGATCACTTCTTTCATTGCGAACTGGAACGAATATATGACGTTCATTCTGTTTCTCGACGAATTTCCGTCGCTTGCCACGGCGTTATATTATTATGATTTAAGCAAGTCTGACGAAAACTACCCGTTGCTTCTTGCGGCGGTAACGTTGAGTATCATTCCCGTGGTGGTAATCTTCGCTTGTTTTCAGAAATATTTCATCAATATCGATATCAGCGGCGGCTTAAAAGGCTGATAAAAGGCTGAAAAAAATTTAATAAAATTCTTTAAGGAGAAAATGAAAAATGAAAAAAACTACTAAAATTTCCGGAATAATTCTTGCTGCGGTTACTGCGGTTTCCGCCATGGCGGGCTGTAAGTCGGGCGGCGGAAGCGGCGGAACGATTAAAAATCCGAATACGCTGAATCTCGACGTATTCGACGGCGGCTACGGCACGGAAGTGATAGAAAAGATCGCCGAGGGCTTCAAAGCCGAAAATCCCGGTACGGATTATCACCTCGAAGCAACGAAGCTGTTTTCGGAACAACAAAGCAAGCTTGAAGCGGACAGATACGTAGCAGACGTGATTATCTCTATTTCTTCCTACACACGACTCGGCATGAAGGGGAAAGTGCTGGATCTTACCGATCTTTATAACGGATACGCATACGATGAAGACGGCACGATCACGATTAAAGAAAAACTCGGCGAAGCGGCGGACGTGAATGAAATCGCAGGCAAATACTATCAGGTTCCCGTACATTCGGGGCATACGGGCATTGCCTACAACAAAGTATATCTCGACGCGATATTCGGCAAAGATTCGTACTCGCTGCCCGTAACTTCGCAGGAACTTATCGAATTTTGCGACAGAGTTTCGGAAAAAGGCGGCTGGTCGTTCGTGTACACCAACGCCACCGAAGCGGAATACGCGATCTGGCTTCGCGATATATGGACGGCGCAATATCTCGGCTACGATAAATATTCCGATTATTTCAATATAACGTACACCGACGGCTCGGGCGAAAAGAAGAAGGCGCAAACGTACGATGAACTTGCCGATTCAATGAAAGACGCGCGCGTTTCCGCGCTTACGCCGCTTACAAAACTGATGAAATATACGGGCGATACCGGTTACGTACCCGAAAGCGCGGGCAGTATGACGTTCAAGCAGGCGCAGGCATATTTTTGCGGTTATTCCGCTCAGGAAGACGTGAAAGTAGTAAACGGCAAAAAAGGCGCGGCGTTTATGGTGAACGGCGACTGGCTGTGGGGTGAAATCGAAAAATACGAAAAAGCGGTGGAACTCGATGTGCGGTTTATGCGCACGCCTGTAAATTCTTCGGTGATCGATCGGTGCAACAGCGTGAAAACGGAAGCGCAACTTCGCGAATGTATCGCTTATATCGATACGGTGATCGACGGCACGCAAGGCACGAAGCCCGCATATCTTTCCGATGAAGATTATGCGTATCTGTACGAAGCGCGCCGTATGGTATGGTCGACGCACGGACAGCAAATCGCCACGATTCCCGTAAATTGTCAGAACGCGGAACTTTCGAAGAAATTCCTGCAATATCTTGCGTCCGATGCGGCTTGCGCGATTTATTCGTCGGCGTTGAAAGGTCTGGTATCGCCCTACGATAAGGAAGAAAAATTCAGCGGTACAACCACGAATTTCACTTCGTCCGTGCGTTCGGCGTTTAAAAAGTCTATAAAAGTTACCGATCTTGTTACGCCTTATACGCTTTACGGCGGACTCAGACTTTTCGGCGGATACTATTTCTCGCAGAATCTTTATAGCGGCAAAGGTGTTGATTATATTCTCGGCGAGTGCAATAAACTGCTTTCCGCAAAGTGGGATAAGATTGTTTCGTCGGTCGGTTAAATTGCGGCAAATTGCAATGAAAAGTAAAAATAATTTTTTGGAGGAAAATATGAAAAAAAGATTTCTGATTTTGGCGGCGGCGTTGATAGGTTCGGCGGCTGTGTATGCAGGGGCGTGTACAGCCGAAGAAACATCTGAATTTTTAACCCCGGGCGTAAGCGCGGGCGTGCAAATCAATGAAGACAATCACACGATGATTCTTGAAGCCCGCGTAACTTCAAGTATTCCGCAAGCCGCCGTAGTTGATAAAGACGGCAATATTCTTGAAGGCTACACCGTAACGCGTACCGTTACGGATAAAGACGGAAACAAGAAGTCTGCCACGCTTACAATGCAGCACGGCGAAACGCTCACGGTGAAGTACACGGCTACGAACGGCGAAAAAACGCTTGAAAAAACGTATGAAATTCAATGTTTCGATACCATCAAGCCCGCGCTTACGTTCCTGAATTTAAGCCGTGCATATCAGATCGGCGGCAACGTGAGCATTTTGCCCACGCAGATTTCCGACGATCTCGATTATGCCGCGTCTTCGATTGTTCTGAAAAATGAAAACGATCAAGCTACGGTGAACGTTCCCTTCGATGGCGGCTATACGTTTACGGCTGAATCTGCGGCAAAGTATACGCTTACCGCAAAATTAAAAGATCTTGCAGGCAACGAAACTACGATTGTCAGCGAGTTTACCGTAGTCGGCGCGTTTGAAGATGCCAACGTAGACGATTATTGCCTTTGGGATTTCAACGAAGACGGCTATCTTTCCAACGTGGCGTTTTCCGCGGACGGCGACGAAGCGGCGATCGACATCGTGGAAGATACGGCGGAAGCCGAAAAGGTGAAAGCTTTGAAAATTTCGGCAAAAGCGGGCGAAACGTATGATATCACGTTTAATAAAGGCAAAAAACTCGTTATATACGAGCAGGAATACCTTACTTTCCGCGTGCGTTCGAAAGAAGTGGTGGATATTTTCGAAGTGTACAACACAGACGACGGCGTTATGTACGATCTTTCGTGGAAAACGGGCGGATATGAAGGCTACACCGTGGCGAACGTGCCGATTTCCGCACTTTTCAACGAAGGGTACGCGCTTTCGGAAATTCGCGTGAAGATTTCCACGGAAACGAATACGGATATTTATCTTGATTATATCGGCTATGCCGATCCCGCGCCTATGTTTGTCGACGAAGATTTATCTTCGCAAATGCTTGCCGCATTCGATGAAAACGGCTATACGGAAAGACTTTCCGCGGCGAGTTCGAAAGATTCTACCACGTTCAACGCTTCCTGGACTTATGTCCCCGAATCGGAAGCTCCCGCGGGCAATACGAACGGCGCGATCAGATTTGTATCGATGAGCGATCCCGCCACCACGAGCGACAAGCAAACGCGCGATGGTTTCACCTATAAATTTATGAAGCGAATGAAAGCAAGCGATTTTAAAACGCTTTCGTTCCGTATTTATTGCGTTGATGATTTCGAAAATTTCACAATGAGTTTTCTCGATAAAAAGAAAGGCGAAACGAAGTATTTATGGCTTTCAAACGCACTTGGCGTAAAAGGCGAATGGGTTACGATAAAAGTACCGCAGGATAAACTTGCGGAAAAGCTCGGCGATTGCGAAAATATCGTTTCGGTGTCTTTGCGTTTCCATAGAAGAAAAGCTTCGGCGGAGGGCGCGGTTTTATATCTCGATAATATTTCCAACGCAGGTGCGTCGTTTGAAGATTTCAACTATGATTTTTCATCTGCGGAAGATCTTGATTTCTATTCCGCGAAAGAGTACAACGGCGGTACGGTAACGGGAATTGTGGCGGACGAAGCGGCAACGAACGGCTTTGCGCTGAAAGCGGTAACTGCATACGGAACGAAAGTGGGCGTACAGATTGTGTTTAACGATATAGATATATCGAAATACAGCGCAATCAAACTGCGTATCAGAACTTCGCACGCAAGCAGTCCGCAGGTATCGTTGTTTGCAAACGGCACCAGCCTGAACTGTTGGAAAGGCTATGCAACGTATACCGACGTGGATTTGATTTCTTTAATGAAAGCAGAAAATATAGTCACTCTTTCTTCGTTGGAAATTGTACGAAACAGCGTTGCGGGTATCGAAATTTACGTAGATAAAATCGAATTTATCGAAAAGCAAGTATATAATTACGATTTCTCGTCCGCAGACGATAACGATATCAACGCGGTGAGCGTGTATAGCACGGGAACGATTGAAGGAATCGTGGCGGATAGTGCGGCGAAAGGCGGCTACGCTTTGAAAATCACCACGGGAACGCAAAACGGAAAGGGCGGCGCGTTTATCAATTTCAACGATCTCGACGTATCGAAATACGAAAAGATAACGATAAGATTGAGAACGGAAACCTCGAATACGGCGGCAAATCAAAAGCAAATCAGTATAGGAGCCAACGGTGCGAATTATATCGGCGGCTACGGCATGTATTCCGAATATACGGAAATCGACGTTTTGAAATATTTGCAAGCGGAAAGTATAGCAGTTCTTTCTTCTTTGGCAATTTATCGAAACGTACCGAATATCACGGTGTATATCGATTGCATCGAGTTGGTAGAAAAGGCGTAAATTTCGTTGAGAAACGAAAAAATAAAAATTATTTTTAAGGAGGCTCGAAATGAAAGAAAAGTATTGCAGTCCCAAAATGTTTTTGCAAACGGTTGATTCAAGAGATATTCTCACGAAATCGCCGGCAGGAACAGACAATCTCGGCTCGTTCGGATCGAATTGGACGAAGCTTGACAGCGGTTTATCTACCGCAAGCATGGGGGAGGAAGATTGAAATGAAAAAATCGAAAAAGATTTTAATATCGGCTTTTGCGGGCGCGTTTTTGTGCGCGGCACTCGGCGGCGCGGCGTTATGCGGTAATCAGAAAACCGTCAGCGCCGCGGCAGAAACTCCTGCGCTTACTACTTTCAAAACGGAAGACGGCGCTTCTGTGAGAAAGGACGATAACTACGGTATTCGTTTCCGCGCTTCGATTTCCGAAGACGAATATAACGGCGTTCAGAGCTACGCGAAAGAGAACAACCTTTCGGCTGTATTCGGAATGTTGGTTTGCCCGCAGTGGGTACTCGAAGAAAAAGGCGGCGAACTTGCTTTCGATAATGCGGCGATTGCCGATTATATCAAAGACGTTCCCGTACAGGTATGGGAAACGGAAAAACATACGCAGTATGCCTGCGCGATTGTAGATTATCCCGATGAAAAAGCCGCGCTTACTACGGCATTAACGGCGCGCGCGTATGTAAAAGACAAAAGCGGCAATCGTGTGATTTATGCCGACGGCATGGCTACCAGGTCGCTTTTGCAAACCACGCTTGCGGCGAAAGCAAACGGCGAAGAAGGCGCGTCGCTCGATTCAATCGTAGAAAAAGCGTGGCAGGGCGAAAATCCCGCAGCCGATTATGATTTTTCTTCCGTAATCGATTATGATTTAACGAAGGTATCGGCATACAACGGCGGCTCAGTGAAAGGAATTGTGGCGGATGAAACCGCAACCGATAAATATGCATTGTGCGGGCAAACCGATGTAAAAAAGGATGCCGCAGGTAATCATATCAATACGGGCTTTTCGATTGCTATGGGTAATATTCCTGTTGCTAAATATTCCGAGATTAACGTTTACCTTCGTACGAACGATTATTTCAGTATTTATGCCAACGACGTACAGTTAATATACGAAAAATACGATAGTTATACGAAAGTTAATTTAGTTGAGCTGATCAATAAGCAAAGTACGGCGATAACCGAGCTGAATGAAATCGGTTTCAGAAGAAAAGCGGTGAACGTAAGCATATACGTAGATAAAATAGAATTTGTGCAGAAGCCTTATAACTATGATTTCTCTTCTGCGGACGACAACGATATTTATGCGGTATCTTCGTTTAACGGCGGTTCGATCAGCGGTATTGTTGCGGATAGTGCGGCAACGGACGGATTTGCGTTGAAAGCGGTAACGGATTACGTAAAAGGAACAATCGTGGGCGTACAGATTATGTTTAACGATATAGATATATCGAAATATAGCGCAATCACACTGCGTATCAGAACGTCGCACGCAAACAGTCCGCAGGTATCGTTGTTTGCAAACGGCACCACCCTGGACTATTGGAAAGACTATGCAACGTATACCGACGTAAATTTGATTCCTTTAATGAAAGAAGCAAATATAGTCACTCTTTCTTCGTTGGAAATAGCGCGAAAAGAGGTTGCGGGTATCGAAATTTATGTAGACAAAATCGAGTTTGTAAAGGCATAAAAGTATTGAATCTTTAAGGGTGGTTATGAAAAAAAGACGAATTGCCGCATTATTTTGCGGAATCATCTTGTGCGGAATGTTTTCGGGGGCGGGGTGTTCTTCCGCCTCCGAAGATAACGGCGAGCAAGCGGCGGCGCACGAGCATACGTATTCTTCCGACTGGACGGTAACGGAAACGGAGCATTATCACGCCGCTATATGCGGGCATACGGCAGAAAGCTCGGAAAGGGCGGCGCATATTTTCGAAAACAATGTTTGCAAAGTATGCGGGTATTCGCGAAAGAGCGAAGAAAAACCCGTATACGAAGGCTTGCATTTTTCGGGCGAAACGGCGTTTACGGCTTACGAAAACGAAGACTTTACCATAGGACTGCCGCGCGTGCTTGATAAAAACGAAAAAAACGTGCCGTTAGAAGCGGTGGTTACGGTGTATGATTCCGATTTTATATCGCAGGGAAAAATCGGCAATACGGTGAATCTTCCCGTGGGAATGTACACGCTGAAATTCACTTTGAAAGACAGAACATATTCCTGCGATCCGTTGAGCGCGCTTTTAGAAGTGCGGGAAAGAAACCGCGTTGTGCTGTGCGATTTTTCAAGCGCGGCAGATGTGGAAAAAGTTACCGATCAGCCGAAAGTGAATTTCGGTACGAACGGCGGCACAAAATCTTATTTAAACGAATTCGGCGGCAGAAACGGCGTTCTTGCCTATGCCGTGGGAAGCGACGCAAACAGCACGGCGCAAGGCTCGCGCGACGGGTTTTACGTCCCGTTTGCTTCGCCGGTTGCGGTGGATAGTTTATCGAAAATACGGTTTATAGCGTATATCGAAGGCGGCTCGGAAACTCGCCTTGCCTTCGGTTTTAAATGCGACGGCGATTTCGGAAACGATTATTTCTGGTTGCGTTCGGGCAAAAATGTTTGGCGGAACGACGGAACGGACGCGGAAACGCTGATAGAAAAATGGGCGAACGCGCACAGCGGAACTGCTCCGAAAAAGATCAAGGGCATTTATCTGCGCTTACCTTACGCGAGCGCGGGGGCAAAGTTGTATCTCGATTGCATTTATTACACCACAAAATAAAATAGTTATGAATATTTATCTGAACGAAATTTCAATCAACGACTTTACATTGTGCGTTTCCGAGAATTTTGCGCAACTCGAAACTTGTAAAAACTATCTTATCTCTTACGTGAAAAAGATTACGGGCGCGGCGTTTTCAGAGAAGCAGAATGCGGGCGGGCAGGCAAAAATTTGTTTGTGCCGCAACGAAAATTTTTCGGCAGACGAATTTTCTTTACGGCTTCTGAATGAGAAATTGACAATCGAAGGCGGCGAACGCGGCGTTATCTACGGCGTGTTTGCTTTTTTAGAAAAAATCGGTTGTCGATTTTTTGCCGCCGATTGCGAAACGTTGCCGAAAACGGACGTACGCCTTGCCGACTTTTCCGTGCGGGAAAAAAGTCCGTTCTATTTTCGTGATATTTTGGGAAATTCTGCGGACGATCGGGAATGGAGTTTGAAAAATCGGATAAATTCTTGTCTTTGGGGCAAGAGAAATTTCACGGAAGCCGAGGGCGGCGGGTACGATTTTGCAGGCATACCCGCGCACTCGCTTACGGGGGAATTTTTGCTTGCGCCGTATATTAAAACGCACCCCGAATACTTCGCGTTGATCGGCGGGAAACGCGTGTTTGACAGAAACGGTCAGGCATGTTTGTCGGCAGAGGGGTTAGAAGATACGTTAGCGGAAGATCTTGCGAGACTCGTGAAGAAAACGGGCAAAAAAATGGTATCTTTAACGCGGGGCGACAATGCCTATTTTTGCGAATGTGAAAAATGCAGAGAAAAAATTGAAAAATACGGGCGAGCCGGATATTTTCTGCGATTTGTAAACGAAGTCGCAAAAAAAGTAAAAGAAAAGGAAAAAACGGCGATTATTCACACGTTCGCTTATAACGAAACGCAGGATATAACCGATTTCGAGCCGCAGGATAACGTACTTGTACAATTCTGCACGGCGTTTTGCCGGATTCACGCGATAAGCGATACAACGTGCGCGCGAAACGTAAAACAGGCTAAGCTTTTGAAGAAATGGCAAAAAACGTGCGGCAATCTGATGATCTGGGACTATGTGAATTGTTTCAAGTACGAGCTTTTCGATTTGCCCGATGAAAACTTTTATTTGAAAAATTTGCGTTTTTATGCCGAAAACGGCGTTAAAGGCGTGTTCAACGAAGGCGAACACAGAAACACGGAAAAAACGGATTTCTGCGGTATGCACGAGATGAAATCGTATCTTCTTGCCAAAGCGATGTGGAATCCGTTTATGAGCGAGGAAGAATACGCTCGACACAAAGAAGAATTTTGCGCGGCATATTATGGCGCGGGATATAAAAATATACTTGCGTATCGTAAATTGCTGTACGATTATTCGAGAAATCGGCACGTAAATTATGATTGCGCAAAAATTACAGACGGTTTCGATGATTCACACAACGTTACGGAAGCGGGGTATACGGCGGGCGATTTATCGGCGCAGAAAAACACAGCGGGCAATTTTATTTCGTCGAATAATATCGGGGCGTTTATCAAAAAAGCAAATGAATTGATCGACGGCGCATTGCGCGAAACCCGCGATGAAAAACAGCTTGCGAGAATCGAAAAGATCAGAACGGAAATTTTATATTACGAGCTTTTTCATACGATGCAACAAACGCTTGAAAACGGCCCGGAAGAAGAAAAACGGGCTGCAATCAAAAAAAATTCTGATCTGATCGATCGGATAATATCGCAACGGCTTGTACTTACGTTTTGGGGACAAAGTCGGGAATCGCAGAACGAAGAACTTGAAAAAATGAGGAACGTTCCGCCGAGCGGATGGAATTACAAATGGTGAAAGCGGCGCGCGGAAAAACGGCGCAGGGTTGAATTATGTTTTTAAAATTGCAGAATTGGAAATTAAAAGAAGTCGGAAGCAGCGAAGAAATTTCGGCGAATGTGCCGGGCGATATTACAAACGACTTATACCGGGCGGGGAAAATACCCGATCCGTATTTCGGCTTGAATCATCTGAAATTGCGTGAAATTGCCGATAGAGATTTTGTTTATACCGCTAAGTTTTTCGTAAAACCCGACGACATCGGCGCGGAACAGGATGCTTTTCTGAAATTTAAAGGCGTCGATTTGTTTTCCGAAATTTTCTTGAACGGCGTGCGGCTCGGCGATACAGACAATATGTTCAAAGAATACGTGTTTTGCGTAAACGATATCCTGAAAGAAGGCGAAAATACGTTGGCGGTAAAAATGCGTTCCACCACAGCGTATATGAAATCGCTCGATTGTAAAAATTATTTCGCGGTTTTCAATGTGCCGCGTATATTTTTGCGCAAAGAACAATGTTGTTTCGGATGGGACTGGGCACCCGATATCCCCGGGTATGGTATATGGCAGGACGTTGAGCTGTACACAGAGAGTAAAAATAAAATCACGAACGTGCGTTGCGTGGCGAACGATCGCGGCGAAGCGGTATTTCACCTTGAAATCAATTATAGCGTTCGCCCGTATTATACAAACGAAGGCGATTATGTCGTGCCGCCGAAAACGTACGAAGATAAACTTCGCGTTTTACTTGCGAAAGAACCCGTTTATTTCGGCGAAGGCGAAAGTCTAACGGAAAAAGCGTTCGAAGGCGCGGAAATCTGCGAAACGGACGTCTGCGGATATAAAAGTTTTTTGTGCTTTCATCTGAGAAACGCCGCTTTGTGGTATCCGATCGGGTACGGCAGACAACCGCTTTATCCTTATAAAGCGCAACTTGTGCGAAACGGCAAGGTAATTGATGAAAAGGTCGGTCGCATAGGGTTTCGTTCCGTATCTTTGAGCGAACCCGTAATCGGCGAGACTATGCTCGGTTACAGATTGATTGTAAACAGGGTGGAAGTATATCCGCGCGGTGCAAACTGGGTACCGATCGATTGTTTTACGGGGCGTATAGAAGATCAAAAATATAAAACACTCATCGAACTTGCGGCAGAAGGCTCGTTTAATATGCTTCGGGTATGGGGCGGCGGCATTTACGAAAAAGATATATTTTACGATTTTTGCGATGAAAAAGGCGTAATGGTATGGCAGGATTTTATGTTTGCCTGTGTAAACATTTGGCTGACAGAGGAGTTTGAAAAAAATGTCCGGGCGGAATTCGAAGACAATCTGAAACGCATTCGGCACCATGCGTCTTTGGGGTTACTGTGCGGCAATAATGAAATTGAGCTGGATCTGAAGTCCGGCAGAATGGGGAGATCGGAAAAAGTCAAGGCAGACTATTTGCGGCTGTATGAAGGAATTTTACCGGATTTATGCGCCCGTTTTGCCCCTCAAACCTTTTATTGGCCGTCCAGTCCCTCTGCCGGAGGCGGGTTTGAAGACACCAATGCGTTAGACAAGGGCGACACACATTATTGGGACGTCTGGCACGGAGGAACCCCGTTTACAGCCTATCGGGAGCATCGGTTCCGTTTTTGTTCGGAATACGGGTTTGAAAGCTTTCCTTCCATGAAAACCATCCGGAGCTTTTGCGGTGAAGAGGATCTTAACGCATTTTCGCAGGTGATGGAAAACCATCAGAAATGCAAAAGCGGTAATGCCAAAATTTTAACCTATCTGGCAGAGCAATACCTTTATCCTACCAGCTTTCAGGCATTGGTCTATGCGTCTCAGCTGCTGCAGGCAGACGCCATCAAATACGGGGTGGAATATTTCCGGAAAATCCGGGGGTATTGCATGGGATCCTTATACTGGCAGGTAAACGATTGCTGGCCGGTGGCATCCTGGTCCAGTATTGATTATTTCGGACGGTATAAAGCACTGCACTATGCGGCAAAAAAGTTTTATGCACCGGTGGCCATGGGGTTATTTGAAGAAGGAGGACGGGTTTGC
>ERZ1026860.1138-NODE-1138-length-14369-cov-30.509152_pt1 | contig 14369 bp, 9 predicted proteins | sample MGYA00380160_ERZ1026860 | MGnify/ENA primary metagenome ERZ1026860 (study PRJEB33269, sample SAMEA4719796) | human gut metagenome | biome: human-associated habitat; feature: organic feature; material: feces | place: Cameroon | collected 2013-10 ... | reverse complement strand
AGCAGGGAAAGAGCTTGCTCTTAACCTTCAAACAAACAATTCAAAACAGCTTCTAGAAGGAATATTAATATGGTAATGACAGATCAGATCAAGGAGCCTGAGATGTCCTTGAAAACGTGGATGGCCTTGGTGGGGCTGACGCTGTCGGCGTTCATATTCAACACTTCGGAGTTCATTCCGATAGCGCTGCTGACGGACATCGGCAATGATTTCGGGTTGACAGAAGCGAAAGCCGGAATGCTGATTTCAGTCTATGCTTGGGTAGTGATGGCTTTGTCGCTTCCTTTGATGTTGATGACCTCCAGAATGGAGATGCGCAAACTGCTGCTCGGGGTCATGGCGGTCTTCACCTCATTTCAGGTGATGTCTTTTCTTTCAGTGTCGTTTGGTATGCTGATGTTTTCCAGAATCGGCGTTGCCTGCGCCCATTCAATCTTTTGGTCAATTGTGTCAATCATAGCGGTACGGATTGTCCCGGAGAGCCATAAATCCATAGCCTTGAGCATGATTGTCACCGGTTCGTCAATCGCTATGATTCTCGGTCTGCCACTCGGACGCGTCATCGGGCTCAGCGTGGGTTGGAGGATGACATTCCTGAGCATCGGTGCTGTCGCGCTGGTTGTGTTCCTCTATCTGTACACATTGCTCCCGAAGGAGCCAAGCGGAGGCGGAATGACCGCACATGACCTGCCGGCAATGCTGAAGAACAAGGTTCTCATCGGAATATTCATCACCACCGCTGCCTTCGCAACCGGTTATTACACGGCTTACAGCTACATTGAGCCATTCCTCCAACAGGTAGGGAATATGACAGAGAACCAGATCACGCTGACGCTGATGCTCTTCGGTGGAGCCGGAATCATAGGGAGCATGCTGTTTTCAAAGTATTTCCCTAAATATAGGTTCAAATTTATCAATGTCACGCTGATAGGATTGATCGGTGGAGTTGCGCTCCTGCTGCCTTCCGCATTCAGCGTTCCTGTCACAATCGCTGTCTGCACGATAATAGGAATGTCGGCGACGGCATTCAATGTGGCGATGCAGTCGGAGATCATCACGGACACGCCCGCTGCCCAGACCTCGGTTGCGATGTCAATTTTTTCGGGAATATTCAATTTCGGCATCGGGACGGGAGCCTTGATTGGAGGTTTGGTCTGTTCGCATCTGTCTATTTCGTTCATCGGAATCGTAGGCGGGCTAATAGTGCTGATGGCGTTGGCTTATTGGACGTTCATTGTGGTCAGAAGGTCATTTCGACAAGCTCAGAGACCGCAAAGGTACGGTCGCTGAGCCTGTCGAAGCGAGCGTGGTTATTGATTCGTTTCTCGATCATTTTACAATAATCTTCCGTTTTTATTGTAATTTTGCGTCATGATAGAGACGGACAACACGACAGAGGTTTTGGAAGTCGCTTCGGTCGCAGGACACATCCTGCTGGAGAACGGGGCGGAGATTTCCCGTGTAGAGGACACTATGGAACGGATCGCATCGCATTACGGGGTGGATTCCGGACATTTTTTCGTGCTCAGCAACGGCATATTCACAACCGGCTCGCTCGGGAAGTACGCCAATGTCGAGTTCATTCCTATCCGTGGAATTCAGCTCTCGAAAGTAGTCGCTGTCAACAAGTTAAGTTACGAGATAGCGGCTGGGAAACACACTCTGTCAGAGGCTCGGCAACGACTGGAAGCCATAAAGGACGCTCCCGCTAAACCGGCCTGGGAACAAATCGCCGGGTCAGCCTTTGGGGCAGCCGGTTTCTGCGCCGTGTTCGGCGGAGGGTTTATGGACTGCGCCGCTGACTTCGTGATCGGCGCGCTGCTCTACGTATTCTGCCTCTTCGTAAGCGGTTCACTCTCAAAGATTGTAGGCGGCATCTGCAACGCCCTCGTGGCCACAATACTCTGTCTCGCTTCCTACAGATTAGGATTCGGCGACAGCCTCAGCAACATCATCATCGGAGCGGTGATGCCGCTCATCCCCGGAGTTCCGTTCGTGAACGGAGTCCGGGATCTGGCCAATTCCGACTACATCGCCGGGCTGACAAGGCTCACGGATGCGATGCTCGGATTCATCTGCATCGCCCTTGGCGTGAGTATCAGCTTCATAGCAGACGGATGGATATTCGGAGGAATGATAAAACTCAGCGGGATGACCATCAACCCGCAGACCGCCGGAATCATGTGGCAATGCTTAGCCGCTTTCATCGGCACATTAGCCTTTGCGATCCTGTTCGGCGCGCCACGCAAGCAGTATGTCACCGCGGGAGTGATTGGAGCTATTGGCTGGGTCATCTACTTGATGCTCACAAGGTTCTGTCACAGCGGGCCGACAGTGGCGATCATCGCGGCGACCACAATAGTCTGCATCCTTTCACGTTTCGCGGCGGTAAGGGACAAATGCCCAAGCACGGTCTATCTACTCTGCGGAATATTCCCGCTCGTCCCTGGGGCCGGAATATTCTGGTTCACCTACTACCTCGTCTCAAGCCAGTTCTACCTCTCCGCATCAGCAGGATTCACCGCTGTCAAAGGAGCGATAGCGATTGTGCTTGGTATCATCTTCGCAATGGAACTGCCGCAACGACTTTTCTCCGGAAAAAGGAAAGGCTAATCCTCAAACTCGATATCGTGAGACGGCAAGGCCTTTTTCTTGCGGAAGACAACTCTCTCACTCATAAAGAAGTTAAGCCCTCCTGACACGCACAGCGCCAGAAGGTTACACCACACGACATTCCAGCGGAACATCCTCTGGATCAGAAGCAGGAAGGCCATCTTGACCATAAACGCCCCTATGCATGAAAGATTGTAGCCGCCAAGATGTCGGAAGAACGACCTTCTGCTCCGACATGACACCCTGTCTTTCCAGATAAAGAAATATGCCACAGCGAAATTGGTCACGGCCGCGCACTCGAACGAGATCGCCGGAGAGATGATGTACTGGCCGAAATACGTGCTGAAAACCCATTTGGAGAAGACCCAAAGCACAACCGTGTCCACAATCGTCCCCAAAAGGCTCGACGCGGAAAACTCTGCGAATCTTTTGACTAAATTAAGCCACGGTTTGCTCATCACTCTCTGTTTCGGACGGCAAACTTACGGAAAAATCGTGAATATTTGGATAAAAAGCCAATCTATTCAGTAAATTTGTCGTTGCGAAGGCGGTGAGACAAGCCGCCACGGATGAATTGTTTTTTAACGATCGCTTATTAATTCAAACGAACGATGTCTGAAGAAATGAACATAGTGCGTGACCTCGCCGTGATCCTGATCTCGGCGGGAGTGTTCACGATCATATCCAAAGCCCTGAAACAGCCGCTCATCATCGGCTACATCCTCGCCGGTTTCCTGATCGGCCCGAACATCAGCTTCTTTCCGGGAATATCCAGCGAGGCGACAGTGCACCAATGGTCGGAGATCGGTATAATATTCCTGATGTTCGGTCTCGGTCTGGAGTTCAGTTTCAAGAAGTTGCTGAAAGTCGGCGGAAGCGCCATCGTCACTGCGGCCGTGAAGTTCATCGGAGTGTTCCTGATCGGTTTTGTCACAGCCCAGGCCCTCTCGTGGAGTTTTATGGAAAGCGTTTTCCTCGGCGGTCTGCTGTCGATGTCCTCCACGATGGTCGTGCTGAAGTCCTACGAAGACCTTGGCCTTAAGAACAAGCCATACGCTGGAGTCGTGTTCGGAACGCTGGTCGTCGAGGATCTGATAGCGATACTGTTGATGGTGCTGCTCTCCACGATGGCGGTCTCGCAGTCCTTCGCCGGCAAGGAGCTGATAATGAACATCGCCAAACTCGTCTTCTTCCTGATCCTGTGGTTCCTCGTGGGAATCTACGTCATTCCGACCCTGCTGAAAAAGGCCAAGGAATATCTCAACGACGAGATTCTCCTTATTGTCAGCATCGGCCTCTGCTTCGGAATGGTCGCATTGGCCACATCGGTCGGTTTCTCGTCCGCTCTCGGAGCCTTCGTCATGGGATCCATTCTCGCCGAAACCTCTGAAAGCGAACATATTGACCACATTGTGGAGCCTATCAAGAATCTTTTCGGAGCGATATTCTTTGTCTCCGTCGGAATGATGGTCGCCCCGTCGGTGATCGCCGAGCACTGGGCGATGATCCTTCTACTCTCCGTGATTGTCATCATCAGCCATATCATCTTCGCCGGAGCCGGCATAATCCTCACCGGCAATGGTTTGGACAATGCTGTCCACACTGGATTCAGCCTCGCACAACTGGGAGAGTTCGGATTCATCATAGCCGGAGTCGGCTGCACCCTCGGAGTGATGAGGGATTTCATCTACCCGGTGATCATTGCGGTTTCCGTCATAACAACGTTCACGACTCCGTTTATGATAAAACTGGCGGATCCGTGCTACGATCTGTTAAACAAACGGTTACCGGCCAAATGGATCGACAGGCTCGGCCAGATGAACGACTCAGGCAAACAGACCGCCGCCGAACACAACGAGTGGAAAACTCTGCTGAACGCCTATTTCACACGCATCGTCCTCTACGGCGTGATCCTGATAGCGATCTACATCGGATCAAAACTTTACCTCAGACCGGCTGTAGAGAAATTTTTCCCGGAGCTAAGCGTGACCATACATAAGGTTATCGAGGTCGGGATAACCCTTGCCGTGATGCTCCCGTTCCTTTTCGGTCTCGGAGTCCATTCCGGCTCCATCAGCAAATCCGCCCCTAAACTCCTGAAAGAGAAGCCGAGCAACATCTGGCCGTTGATGGGGCTGATCTTCGCGCGCTCATTCCTGGCGGTTGGAATCGTCCTGGCAGTGCTGTCGTCATATTTCCACCTCGCAGGCTGGACAGTTCTGGCAATCTTCTTCGCCGGCATAATATTCATTCTTTTCGCCCGCCAGTCCATCCATAAATATTCAGCTCTGGAGATGCGTTTCCTCTCAAACTTCAATGAAAAGGAGGAGAATGAAAGGCGCAGCAAGCCGGTCGCTTCTTCCGTTAGCCAGAAACTCGCCGACTATGACGTTCACACAGAGACGCTTACCATCTCCCAGAATTCCACCTACGCCGGAAAGGCTCTCAAGGATATTCCTTTCAGGGCAGAAACGGGGGCGAACATCATCAAAATCACCAGAGGGTCAATGAATATGATCGTTCCGTCCGGTGATGTGTCGCTGTTCCCGGGCGACCAGATGCTCGCCGTCGGCACATCCGCCCAACTCGAATCCTTGAGGAATATGATGGCGTGCGCCGTCGCTCCGGAAATTCAGGACTCTGGAAATAGTTTCAAGATCGTGCCTGAGGCACTTACCGAGGAATCGTTCCTGACCGGAAAGACCCTACGCGGCACGAACCTCCGGAAATATCACTGTATGGTCATCAGCGTGCTCAGGGGTTCAGAATTCATCACCAACCCGGAACCCGATTTCAGGTTCCAGGCCGGTGACACTGTCTGGATCGCCGGCAATCTGGCCGAGCTGGAGACCGTCTAGAACTTCACGAATTCAGGATTGAGATACGGTTTCAAGTCAATCCAGAAGACCGTAACCTCAATGATGCCTTCAGCGTAGCTCGCGATCTCGTAAGGCTGGTAGTACCAAGTCACTCCCGCGCCTGACACACCGCAATGTCCATTAGGAACCAGGCCTTCTCTGAACATCACACTTTCATTAATGTCTTCAACTCCCCTGTCCAACGCAAGCTTGGACTTGATCAATTCCGTTACCGGAGCGACATAGCCAGGCTTGAACAATTCGTTTTCCGTCACGATCTCGCCAGTCTTCAGGTTGATGATGTCCGGAATCAGATAATGCATTCCGTGGGCTCCGCCAAGGTAGTTCTCGCTGTACACCTGGTAGGTCTGGAGATCCATGAACCCTTCCGCGAACTTTCCCTGAACGGTGTAGTACCAGTTGCAGGTCATCGCCGCGCTATAGTTATAGTCATAGTCTAATCCATTCTCCTTGGCGTAGGCGACAGCATTGTCGTAGACACTTCCCGCCTCCCTCTGGTAGTTGGCAATCAACGTGTCCGACACGGCATCGGAAGCCTCCTCCACCGAAAAACCGTCATATTTCTCTCCGAAACAAGCCTTTACGATAGAGTTGTTGATCTTCTTCTTCAAAGCGTTACCGCCCTCGAAGCTCTTGTAGTACTCGACAGAATGAACTATCTGCACCGAAGCGGAGTCACTCTGCGCGAGCGTCTGCTCGTAAGTGTTGGCAAAAGTGGCGACCTCAGTCTCTCTCTCGGAGCAAGAGATCATCCCAAGGGCAAGCGTTCCCGCCAACGCCCCAAACGTCAGAATCCTGTTGTTCATAGCGATCTATATTTGATTTACGGCAAATGTACACAAAACTTGCGAATATTTCGGATAGTTAAAGGTAAGTTTATTAAACATAATTTTTTACCTTTGTAAGAATGAGGGCAAGTTGCTCTCATAAAGATAATATTGAATATGGAGTCCAACAATTGACAAGTATCATAGTTCTATTCCATTATGCTAAGAGAGAGACAAATAGAAGATAATTTCATCAAGAAGTTACGAGACTTGAAGTATTCTTTTCGTCCGGATATCTGCGACCGTGTAACGATGGAGCAAAACTTCCGGACAAAGTTCGAGCAACTGAACAGAGTCCACCTTACGGATGCTGAATTCGGGCGACTTATGGAGGAGATAACGGATGCGGATGTGTTTTCATCGTCAAAGCGATTGAGAGAGCGCAACACCTTCATCAGGCAGGATGGCACTCCTCTTCAATACACGCTTGTGAACATCAAGGACTGGTGCCGGAACGAGTACGAAGTCATCCACCAACTTCGTATGAACACCCGTAACAGTTTTCAACGCTACGATGTGATCATCCTGATAAACGGTTTGCCAATTGTTCAAGTCGAGCTTAAAACACTGGATGTAAGCCCTAGGCGAGCTATGCAGCAGATTGTGGATTACAAGAATGACGCAGGTAATGGCTACACGAACTCGCTGCTATGCTTTATGCAGTTGTTCATTGTGAGTAATCAAAGCAGGACATACTATTTCACAAATAACAACAACCAGCATTTCAACTTCAACGCTGAAGAACAGTTCCTGCCTGTATATCAGTGGGCTGACAAGGAGAATAACAAAATTTCCGATCTGGAGGACTTCTCCGATGAGGTCTTGACAAAGTGCAGGCTTGGGAGAATGATCAGCCAATATATGGTTCTGGTCGCCAGTGAACAAAAGCTGCTCATAATGCGTCCGTACCAGATATATGCTGTCAATGCCATCATAGACTGCATAAACGAGAATCGTGGTAATGGCTACATCTGGCATACGACAGGCAGTGGCAAGACTCTGACATCATTCAAGGCTGCGACTCTACTCAAGGACAATCCTGAAATCGCGAAGTGTCTGTTTGTTGTGGACAGGAAGGATCTTGACAAGCAGACCCGCGAGGAATTCAACAAATTCCAGGATGGTTGTGTGGAAGAGAACACCAACACGGAAAACCTTGTGAGAAGAATGTTGTCGGAGGACTACGCCGACAAGATTATCGTCACCACAATCCAGAAACTCGGAATCGCGTTGGATCCGAATAACAAGAATAACTATCAAGAACGCTTGCAGCCTCTGAAGGACAAGCGGATCGTGTTTATATTCGATGAATGCCACCGCTCCCAGTTCGGAGAAAACCATAAGGCCATCAAGGAGTTCTTCCCGAAGGCTCAGTTGTTCGGGTTTACGGGAACACCTATTTTTGACGATAATGCGACTTATATACAAGCGACAGGAGAGCAGGCTCGGTACAAAACCACCAAGGATGTTTTCCAAAAGGTGTTGCACTCGTACACGATTACTAATGCGATAGAAGACCGGAATGTACTTCGTTTTCACATCGACTATTTCAAGCCAGATGATGACAATACTTTCAATAACGAAAACGCCCGTAAGCGTGCGGTAGTGGAAGCGATCCTCAAAAAGCACCGGAGCGCGACAAGCAATTGCCGGTTCAACGCGATATTCGCCACGGCATCCATCAATGATGCCATTGAATATTACCACTTATTGAAAGCGGCATTAAATGATAATGAAGAGACAGGGCCTTTGAATGTAGCCTGTGTCTTCTCACCTCCGGCCGAGGGCGACAAGGACATCATGCAGATTCAGGAAGACCTGAATCAAGAGCGTATGGACAATGAAGTTGATCCTGACAAGAAGAAGGAGGCCCTGAAGTCGATCATAGACCGTTATAACGAGCAATATGGCACGAATCATAGCGTGAATGAATTCGATGCGTATTATCAAGATGTCCAGCAGCGCATCAAAAACCAGAAGTACAGCAACAAGGATTATGCTCACAAGAACAAGATTGACATAACCATTGTGGTTGATATGTTGCTGACAGGTTTTGATTCCAAGTATCTGAACACATTGTATGTGGACAAGAACCTGAAATACCACGGTTTGATTCAGGCTTTTTCTCGCACCAACCGCATTCTGAATGACACCAAGCCGTATGGAAACATACTGGATTTCAGGGGACAGCAGAACGCAGTAGATGCTGCCATCGCTCTCTTTTCAGGCAAAAAGGATGCTGACAGAGCACGACAGATATGGCTTGTCGAGCCTGTGGAAAGCATAAACAAGAAATACAAAGATGCAGTGGTGAATCTGCGTCTGTATATGAGGTCTCACGGTCTTGAGTTCAAGGCTTCAGAAGTAGCCAATCTGAAAGGCGATGAAGCGAAGGCCGGCTTTGTAAACTTTTTTAAGGAAGTTCAGCGTTACAAGACGCAGTTGGATCAATATACCGATGCAATCAGTCAAAACGAAGAGAGTACGAATATATTTTCTGACCCTCAGGCAAGCTATGGGTTTACGGATGAAGACCTTAGAGCCTTCAGGGGCGCATATCTGGATTTGGCCAGCAGTTTAAAGAAGAAAAGGGAAAGAAGATCAGAATCCGTTTCTCCTGAGGTCGAGGATCTTGACTTTGAGTTTGTCCTCTTCGCATCTTCATTGATAGACTATGACTACATAATGGAATTGATCGCACGATATGCCGGAACTCCATTGAAAACGAAGATGACCAAGGAACAACTTATCGGTTTGGTAAGTTCCAGTTCTAATCTTCTCGATGAGAGGGAGGACATCATCGCTTACATCGACAGTCTTGATGGTGTCAAGGGAAAGACAGAGCAAGAGATAAAGGATGGCTATGAAATTTTCAAGGAAAAGAAATTCACCGAGGAAATAATAGCGATCGCTGACAAGCACGGATTGAGTGCGGCCTCATTGCAAAACTTTGTGGACGGAATTGTGGAGCGTAGGATTTTCGATGGAGAAAAACTCAGCGAACTTATCGAGCCTTTGGGATTAGGATGGAAAGACCGGACAAGAAAGGAGGCTGCGATAATGTCGGACTTAATTCCCCTGCTGAAGCACATCACCGGAGGACAAAAGATTTCCGGACTTTCCGCATACGAGAAGAACTGATCCGTAACGAAGATTTGAAATGGCTGACAGCAATAAACATACGCCTTTGCTCCGCTTCCCCGAGTTTCTGAACGATGAGGAGTGGGCGATGGATTCTATGGAGAGCATTTTTGAAATCAAAAATGGCTACACACCATCCAAGTCAAATCCCGATTTTTGGACTGATGGCACTATTCCTTGGTTCAGGATGGAAGACATCAGAAAAAACGGGCATATTCTCTCGGACTCTATCCAACACATAACTCCAGGCGCCGTGAAAAGCGCCGGATTATTTCCGGCATATTCTATTATAGTCGCCACGACAGCGACCATCGGCGAGCATGCACTGATAATTGTTGATTCGCTTGCGAATCAACAATTTACGTTTTTAACAAAACGTAAATCGTTTGATAATAGAATAGATATGGTGTATTTTCACTACTTTATGTTCATTATTGACGAGTGGTGCAAGCAAAACACTAATGCCGGCGGATTATTGTCCGTTAATATGGAAGCATTCAAAAAACTGACTATTCCATATCCGGCATCGCTGGCCGAACAGCAAAAAATAGCAGAGTGCTTCACATCCATTGACAAACAGATTGAGGCGACAAATAGTAAGCTCCAACAATTAAAAGCGCATAAACGTGGCTTGATACAACGTCTCTTCCCTGCGAGAGGGAAAACTGTTCCCGAACTCCGTTTTACCGAGTTTCGTAACGATGGAGAATGGGAAATTAAAAAATTAAGAGACATAGCGACATTCTCTAAAGGCAAAGGTATATCTAAGACAGATGTTACAGCTAATGGCACTACGCCTTGCATCAGGTATGGAGAATTATATACAACTTATAAGGAAACGATAACTGATGTCAGTTCGTACACTGATTTACCAGTTACAGATTTGTTTTTAAGTAAAGCCAATGATGTTATCATCCCATCGTCAGGCGAAACTAAAGAGGATATAGCGACAGCATCCTGTATAATAAAAGATGGCATAGCTATAGGAGGAGATATCAACGTTATACGAACATCCAACAATGGCATTTTCCTTTCTTACTATCTAACATATGTAAAGAAGAATGACATTGCAAGAATTGCGCAAGGTGTTTCTATAATACACCTGTATAATGAACAATTGCGTGATTTGGTTGTAGAGTTACCTAATAGCATTAAAGAGCAACAGCGAATTGCAGACTGTTTGCAATCAGTAGATAATGTAATTAAATCATACGAAGACAAAATAACAGCATTGGAACTTCATAAAAAAGGTCTTATGCAACAACTATTTCCTAAACTATAATGAATTATGGCAAAACAAATTGAGACAACGATCTATTCAGACATTGGAGACATCGTAAGCTATCTCAGATCATCGGAGAAGAAGTACAACATAATCTTCGCGCATAACGGAGTCGGAAAGACTCGCCTGTCCATGTCATTCAAAGACTACTTAAAGGCTACGACAGGGAAAGGAGATACATTGTATTTCAATGCCTACACCGAAGATTTGTTCACATGGGACAATGATTTGGACAACGACAAGGACCGATACCTTGTCATAAATGACTCATCTCATTTCTTCGATGGCCTGGATGGTGCCGACATTGACAATCAAATCCGTCCGTTCTTACATAGGTATGTGGATTTTGACTTCAAAATCCTCCCAAAAGATGAGAAACATCCGAGGCAGAGAATTTCGTTTGCAAGAACAGAAAAGAAAGTAGATGAGACAACCGGGAATAGAAAAGTTGTTGAGAACATAAAGATATCACGTGGCGAAGAGACGCTTTTTATCTGGTGTTTCTTTTTAGCGATTGCGCAGATGGCTATAGATGGAAATGAAAGATACAATTGGGTAAAATATTTATACATAGACGACCCTGTGTCTTCATTGGATGACAACCACGCCATTGCGATCGGTGCGCACTTGGCTCAAATTATAAAAAGAGAAGACAATAACATCAATACAATCATATCAACCCATCACGGCCTATTTTATAATGTGATGTGCAATGAGTTAGGATCGGCGAACGCCTATTTTATGAAAAAGCTCATCACAAGTGAAGGATATTCATTAATCAGTATGAGGGATACGCCCTTCTTCCACCATATTGTAATGGCACAGACCCTTTATAAGGCCGCGGAAACAGGGAACCTTTACACATATCACTTCAACATATTAAGGAATCTGATGGAAAAGACAGCCGCATTCTATGGATTCAGTGATTTTAAAGTCTGTCTTTCTCCGGAAAAGGATGATACTGATGGTGTTATCTATGACAGAATGATCAATATTATGAGCCACGGTAACTATTCCATATTCGATCCAACGGAAATGCAGGAGGAGAACAAAGTATATTTCTCAAAACTGGTTCGCAGGTTCTTGGACACATACAGATTTAATGAGAAGCTCTTCAACGAATTAGATAAAGGCGAGAATTATGGCAACAAATAATCAGCAGAAATTAGGCAAGACCCTTTGGGATATCGCAAACAATCTGAGAGGGGCGATGATGGCGGATGACTTCCGCGATTATATGCTTTCATTCCTATTCTGGAAATACTTGTCAGAGAATTACCTCAAGGCTGCGAAAAAAGAACTTGGGTCCGACTATCCGGATAATCCACCGGAGGATGTTATAAAGCGACTTGGAGCAAAGACATATCTGCAAGTGTGGTATCATGACAACGAGCGTGATGTCGAATTGTTCGAGGAACAGATGAGGAGGAAGATACACTATGTCATTAAGCCGGAATACTTATGGGATAATATAGTGGATCTGGCCAAAACTGATAGTACGGAACTTCTCAACACCATAGAGAAAGGATTCAAGTATATTGAGGAAGAATCTTTTGAGAGTTCGTTGAAAGGTCTGTTCTCTGAAATCAACCTTAATTCGGAAAAGTTAGGCCGGGGATATTCCGAGAGAAATACTCTTTTGTGCAAGGTCATCAGAACCATCTCCAACGGTCTCGCGGATCTGTCCGCCGAGAATGATGATCTGGGGGACGCCTATGAGTATCTCATAGGTCAGTTCGCCGCAGGTTCGGGACAGAAAGCGGGTGAATTCTATACTCCGCAGATGGTATCGACAATATTGTCAAAGATTGTAACCTTGGATTGTCAAGAACCAAAGACCGGCAAGAAGAATAAGATTGACAGGGTACTCGACTTTGCCTGTGGTTCCGGCTCGCTATTGCTGAATGTCCGCAGGGAAATGGGAGAGAAGGGCATAGGAAAAATATACGGTCAGGAAAAGAATATAACGACATACAACCTCGCCAGGATGAATATGCTCCTTCACGGTATCAAGGACACCGAATTCGAGATTCATCACGGTGACACATTGGTCAATGACTGGGATATTCTCAACGAGGAAAATCCTTCCAAGAAAATGACATTTGACGCGATTGTCGCCAACCCTCCATTCAGCCTACGTTGGGATCCTAAAGAGGAAACAGCAAAAGACTTTCGTTTCAGTGGCTTCGGTGTCGCTCCGAAATCGGCCGCTGATTTCGCGTTCCTGCTTCACGGTCTGCATTTCCTAAGTGACAATGGAACGATGGCCATTATTCTGCCGCACGGTGTGTTGTTCCGTGGCGGAAAGGAAGAATTCATAAGAAAAGAACTTCTGAAGAAAGACTATATCGACTCGATCATCGGTCTGCCAGCAAACCTGTTCTATTCCACTGGGATTCCAGTGTGTGTCATCGTGCTGAAAAAATGTCGCAAGAATGATAAGATTCTGTTCATCAACGCCAGTTCAGAAGAGCATTACGAAAAAGGGAAACGTCAGAATTTCCTGAGGGAGAAAGACATTGAAGACATAATAGAAGCATATAAGAACAGGGAGACAATCAGCAGATACGCCCGTGAAGTTCCTTTAAGCGAGATCAAGGATAACGGCTATAATCTTAACATTTCCCGATATATTAACTTGTCTAAAGATGAAGAGATAATTGACCTCAATAAGGTTAATGAGAGATTGACTGAGATAGAAAAGGAAATCATAAAGGCGAGGGACGAGCATAACAAGTACCTTGAGGAGTTAGGATTACCTAAATTACTGTAACTCATATAAGTTCACCTCAAAAACTATGATTATGGAGAATAACGGACTTACAAAACAGAGGATGTACGGCTGGCTGGCGTTGAGTCCGCTGGCTGTGTTTTTGGTGACTTATCTGGCGTCGTCGCTGGTGGCTCACGACTTTTATAAGGTGCCGGTGGCGTCGGCGTTTCTGATCGCGTCGGTCTATGCGATGCTGATCACGAAAGGGGCTGTGGCGGAAAGGATAAACATATTCTCAAGCGGTGCTGGCAACAAGAATGTTCTGCTGATGATCTGGATATTCGTGATGGCTGGGGCGTTCGCGACCACGGCAAAGGCAATCGGGAGCGTGGAAGCGACTGTCAATCTGACGCTTACTGTTCTTCCGGGGAAATGGTTGCTGGCGGGACTGTTTCTGGCATCCTGCTTCATCTCGATGTCAATCGGCACGAGTGTGGGAACGGTGGTGGCACTGGTTCCAATCGCCTCAGGATTGGCTGAACAATCCGGACTGTCTTTGGCGATGCTGACCGGCCTGATTGTGGGCGGAGCGTTTTTCGGTGACAATCTGTCTTTCATCTCAGACACGACAATCGCCTCGACCACGTCACAAGGCTGCTCGATGTCCGACAAGTTCAAGGCGAACATCTGGATCTGCGGACCGGCGGCTCTGATAGTCACAGTCATCTACATCATCATCGGACTCAACCACGGAGCGACTCCAGAGATAGGAGAGATTGAATATGTCAAGCTCATCCCATACCTGTCGGTCATCGTACTGGCTCTGTGCGGGCTGAATGTCCTGCTTGTACTCGGAATCGGCTTGCTGCTCAGTGCGGCGATCGGATTCGTGAACGGAATGACGTGGCTCGGAT
>ERZ1026860.1137-NODE-1137-length-14381-cov-5.461329_pt1 | contig 14381 bp, 13 predicted proteins | sample MGYA00380160_ERZ1026860 | MGnify/ENA primary metagenome ERZ1026860 (study PRJEB33269, sample SAMEA4719796) | human gut metagenome | biome: human-associated habitat; feature: organic feature; material: feces | place: Cameroon | collected 2013-10 ... | reverse complement strand
ATGCCGCCAACGCAGGCAAGCTGCTGCTGACCGACTACGAGGTGGAGAACCTCCGCAAGGCCTACGAGCGCACCCTGAAGGTGGGCTCCGACTCCCAGAAGAACATGAGCCAGGAGGACTACGAGCTCTACGGTACTTACATCCCCTTCTCCATGGCCGTCTGCCACACCATCAACCACAAGTCCGGCATGGACCACACCACCTACGCCCACACCGGCGCTTCCGTCAACATCTACGCCAAGGGCGTGGGCGCGGAGAAGTTCCGCGGTGTGTTTGACAACACCGAGATCTTCTACAAGCTGGCCGAGCTGACCGGCGTACAGTAAACACAAGAAGTCCCTTTTCTTTTCCCACTCCAAGGATTTCCCATAACAGACCACCCCCGCCGCTGAACTGGTAAGACGCCAGACAGAGACGGGGGTGGTTTGCATTTGTTATTGCGGGAAAAGCTGCTCCAGATCACGGCCGCCGTACACGATGCGCACCACCGTGACGGTTTGGGCAGCTTCTTCCACGCGGTAGAAGACCACGAAATTGCCGACGGAGACGTGGCGCAGATTCATGCTGTGCCAGGGCTCCCATTCCACGGCGGGGTGCCGCGCGGGCAGATGGCCTAACTCCCGAATCTGTTTGCGGATGCGACCTGTCAGGCGTTTGGCGGTGTCCGGCGCGTGAAGTGTGAACGTCAGGTAAGACGCGATGTCCCGCAAGTCTTCGAGGGCCTGCGGTGCGTAAACGACAGCATACGAACCGCTCATACGCCAAACTCCTGTTCCAACAGAGCGTCCACCTCGTTAGCGGTGTAGGTCTTGCCGCTGGAAAGGGAAGCGACACCCTTGGAAAGCTCGGCGTCCAGTGCGGCGCGGTTCATCCCGCCGATGGCAGTCGGTTTGCGGGCGGGCAGGTGCAGGTCCAGCGGCATTCCCTGCGTGAGAACGATCTGGCTGTAGAACATCTGGATGGCGCTGGACGGCGAAATGCCCAGCTGGGAAAGGATGCCCTCGGCGTGCTCTTTCAGCCCGGTGTCGATGCGTGCGTAAACGGCAGATGTATTTGCCATGATGATCACTCTCCTTTGTATTCAATATAGCATGAAACGATTGCAATTGCAAGCAAATAAACGCAAAAACGAACCACCCCCGCCGCTGAACTGGTAAGACGCCAGACAGAGACGGGGGTGGTTTGTTTGTTGGTGCAAAAGCGGACAGGACGCGGAAAAGGCTTGATAATCGCGGGAAAATCGGTATACTGGAACCAAATGGTTCGGAACGGAAAGGACGGGAAAGACCGTATGAAAGTTGTGATCGCGGCGGATTCCTTTAAGGGCAGCTGCTCGGCCGGAAATGTGGCAAAGGCCATGGCAGCGGGGGTGAGAGAGGTGTTCCCGCAGGCGGAAACGGTCTGCCTGCCCGTGGCCGACGGCGGCGAAGGCATCACCGACGCCCTGCTGGCGGCGCTGGGCGGGCAGCGGGTGCAGGTGCCCGCCCACGACCCGCTGGGACGGCCCATCACCGCCGCCTACGGGCTGCTGCCGGACGGCATGGCCGTCATTGAGACGGCGGCGGCCTCCGGCCTGCCGCTGCTGGCGGAAGGAGAGCGGGACGCCCTCCACGCCTCCACCTACGGCACGGGGGAGCTCATCCGCCACGCCCTGACCCACGGGGCGACCCAAATTCTGCTGGGCCTTGGCGGCTCGGCCACCACGGACGGCGGTTTGGGGCTGGGGCAGGCGCTGGGCATCTCCTACCGGGATGCGGAGGGGGGCGAACTGGGGCCCGGCGGCATTGCGCTGGCGAAGCTGGCCCGCGTGGATGCGGAAAAACTTCTGCCCGAGGCGAAAAAGTGCCGGTTCCGGCTGGCCTGCGACGTGCGGAACACCTTGTGCGGGCCGCAGGGCGCGGCGGCGGTGTTCGGCCCCCAGAAAGGGGCAGACCCGGCGCAGGTGGAACAGCTGGACGCGGCGCTGGCCCATTACAGGGAGGTGCTGAAAGCACAGCTGGGCAGTGATGCCGCCGCCCGGCCCGGCAGCGGGGCGGCGGGGGGCCTGGCCTGCACCCTGTTGGCGTTTTTGGAAAGCACCCTCTGCCCGGGCATCGATCTGGTGCTGGACACCGTGGGCTTTGACGCCCAGCTGGCGGACTGCGATTTGGTATTGACCGGGGAGGGCCGACTGGATGGGCAGTCGGCCTGCGGCAAGGTGCCCTTTGGTGTGGCCCGGCGGGCGAAGGCCCGGGGCGTGCCGGTGATCGCCATCGGCGGGGCCATCGGGCCGGGGGCCGAGGCCCTCTACGGCTGCGGCGTGGATGCGCTGGTGAGCGCCGTGGACAAAGTGACCGCGCTGGCGGACGCCATGGCCCACGCGGAGGAGAATATCACCGCCGCCACGGCCCGCACCATGCGGGTTTTGAACATCGGCAGGAAAATGCGTTGAAAAAGGAGAGCCGACGGCGCATCCCTCAAACCAGCCTTTGGGCCCGGCGCTGGGCTCCGAAGAAGCCGGCGGCGCTCGCCGCCGTGACCCAGTAGTAGCTGGCGATGCGGTAGAGCATCAGGATGCTCATGGTCTGGGCCCGGGAGAAAAAACACCCGAAGACCAGCAGAAAGGCCGTCTCGATGGAGCCCATGCCCGCCACGTTGGGCAGGGCGTTGGAGAGGAAGAACATCAGCGCCCCCAGCAGCTGCACCTGCCCAAAGGTGAGGGAACAGGGCAGCCCCATGAATCGGATGCAGAGGTACGGGATGCTGAACAGGAGAAACAGCTTGACCCCGTGGACGGCCAGCAGGGCAAGGCAGCGGCGCTTTTCGGCCAGCAGGTGGCGGCTCTCTGCGCTCAGGGTGTCTAGCTGGGTCTGCCAGCGCTCCCGGCGGGCCTGCCATGTTTCGCTCTGGGGCAGCTTGCCCAGCGCCCAGCGGGCCAGCTGCTGCACCAGCGGCGATGCGCAGAGCAGCACCAGCCCGACGATGACCCCGGCCACCACGGCGTAGGCGGCGGGCAGGTAGTGCAGCACGCCCGTGGTGTGGGCGGCCAGCCAGCTGCGGTGCCACAGCAGCAGCACGGTGGCGTAAAGCAGCACCGTCGTTTTGTGGAAGACGTACTGCAGGGTCATGAGCCCGACGCCGGGGCCGAGCTCCAACCCGCACAGGTGCAGGTAGTAGGTCTGCATGGGTACGGCCCCGGCCCCCAGACAGATGACGTTGCCGAAGGTGCCCATCCATGCGTTGTCTACGCCGTGCCGCAGCGAAAAGCCCGGCAGGCGGCTGCGGACGATGAGCCAGCTGGCCGCGCCCTCCAGCAGCGGGTAGGTGATGCCCAAAGCCAGCACCGCTGCGACCTGCCATGGCGAAAGCTCTGCCAGTGCGGCGGAGATCTCGGCCCAGTTGTCCCGGAACAGCAGCACCAGAACGCCCGTGAGCACCAGCAGGATGCAGACGGAGGCGAGGGCTTTTTTGCGGGACGGCGCAGAACGGTCGGGGGTGGCTTTGCTCATAGGGGCGGCTCCTTTCGGGAAGAATTCGGTTGAGGGTAGTATAGCATATTTCCGGGGCCGCTTTGTGAAGAAACGCCAAATTTTTCTTTGCATTTTCGGCAGGATGATAAAACTTCGGGCAGTAAAAAACCTCCCCCATCGGGGGAGGTTTTTTGCAAAGCAAGGACGGAGAGGATCAGTCCGCCAGTTTTTGGACCTGCTCCGTCAGCGACTCCACGGCCTGCTGCAGCGTGGCGGCAAAGGCCTCCTTGGAGTAGTAGCGCTCATAGAGCCTGCGGCAGTCATCGTGCATGGCGGCGAGGTCGTCCGGGTGCTCGATGGCCCAGCAGAGCAGCTTTTCCAGCTGGGCGGGGTCGTCGTCCTTGTAAACGAAGCCGTCCACCCCCTCGGTGACAAGGCCCGCAGTGCCGGTGTGCTCGGACACGATGGAGGGCTTGCCGAAGATGAGGCCCTCGGTGACGAAGGTGGGCATGGGGTCGTCGCGGGAGGCGCAGACCAGACAGGTGCACTGCTGCATCAGGGATTTGATCTCGTCGCGGGAGAGCCGCTTGCAGTAGAAGACGTTCTGGGGGTAATCCGCTGTCAGGCTGCGCACCGCGTCCATCATCTCCTTGTCGGCGGCTTTGCCCACAAAGAGGAAGGAGGCTTTGTTCCGCACCGCAGGCGGCAGCAGCCGGATGGCGTTGCAGAAGACGTCCTGGCCTTTCCGGCGCTCGAAGGAGCCCACGGTGACGAAGAGGGGCCGCCCGTTGGCGTAGCCCAGATCGTAGACCGGGAAATCCTCTTTGGCGTAATCGGGCAGGCCGTAGATGAGCTGGTGGATCGTAAAATCGGGCCGGACGGCGTGCATGGCGGCGGCGGCGTGCTTGCCGACGGAATAGACCTGCACGTTGGGGGCGATGGTCTTGGGGATCTGGTGGGCAATGTGGGGGTAGCCCGCGAATGCATCGTGGAGCCACCACAGCACCGGCACGCCGGTGTCGCTGAGGGCGCGCACCACCCGGCCGTTGACCACGGTGTTCACGATGACGAAATCGGCGCAGAGGGCCAGCCCCCACAGGGTGGGGGAGGAGGTGGAGCCCACCCGGGTGAGGACGGTGGCTCCGGCCTCCCGGAACAGCTCCAGCGAGCCGTTGTCGCTGGGGCCGAGGACGACCACCTCGAAGCCCATGCTGCGCAAAACGGGCACGGCGCTGACCATCACGATGGGGGCGCCCGTCATATCCAGCACATGGCTGAAGAGAAAGGCCCGCTTGCCGGTGGGGGAGTAGAGATCGTCGGGGGCCGCTTCCCGCTCATAATGGAGCAGCGCCAGCGGGATGCGGGTGCAGCGCCGGCTGAGCTTTGCCGCCAGAGCCAGAAGCTCGGCGACGCTTTCCGGGTCGCGGGCAGCGGCAAGGCAGCGCTCCAGCAGCCCGCGGGACACCAGCGCACAGCCGGGGCTGGCGATGTGGGCCGGGCTCTGGTAAAGGGCCGTGGCCCCGCCATAGCCGAAGACGGCGTCGCTCAGCACGAGGTCGGCGCCCTCTTCCTTCAGGGCACGGGCATAGTAATTCAGGGCGGTGGACATGAGCTCCACATCCTCCCGCACCAGCAGCACCCCCGCCACCGAGGGCGTGAGGGCATCCGCGAGGGAATCTACCACCCGGAACTTGCGGTGCAGCTGGTCGCGCAGGGTGGCCTCCAGCGCGGTGCGCCGCCCGGGGGCGTAGACCAGGAGAAAGATCCCCTGCGTATCGGTATAGACCTGCCCGGACAGCTGGGCCCGCTGCAGGGGACTGTAACTGCTGTACATCGTTCGTCGCTCCTCTGTTTGTTATTTCTGGCCGCGGTGGAACCACCCCAGCAGGCGGCGGAACGGCGAGGTGAGCCGCCAGCTGCTGCTGGACAGCACCCCCTGCAGGGAGTTTTCGTAGGCCTGGCAGTGGGCCTGCAGCTCGGCGTTGGTCTGGTGCAGCTCGGCAATGCTCTTTTGCAGGGCCGCGATGGTCTGCTGCTGGGCGGCGGCGTTCTGCTCCAGCTGCTGAAGGTGCTGCTGCTCCCGGTTCTCGCTCTTCTGGAAGTACTGCACGCCCTCCAATACGGCCCGGAACAGCGGCTCGTCGGCCAGCGTTTCCAGCGGGAAATACCCGTAGGAGACCACCAGCTTCATCCCGGCGGGGTAGTGGGTCAGCCCTTCCAGCCGATAGTTGGGGTCGTCGCCCAAAAAGAGGGTGGCGTCGCCCTGCAGCTTCAGGCCGTTGGAAGGCACGCAGAGGATGCGGTCGTCCGAGAAGAGCAGCTCCGTGATGCAGCAGGGCAGCTCGCCCGGGTCAAAGCGCAGGGCCTGCGCGGCCACGGGCAGCTCAAAGGTGGCGGTGACGGCCCCTGTCAGCTCATCGCAGACGTAGTCCGGGGCAGTGAGGGTGTCCCGCTCCGAGAAGCCGAAGCCTGCATCGTAATAGAGCAGCGGCTGCAAAAGGGTGGGGGAATCGGTGTGCATCTCGCGCTGGGGGTGGGCGGCGCGGTAGCTTTCCACCTCTTTTTCCAGCGCCAGGCAGCGGGAAGCCAGACGGGAGACGCCCTCGTCTGCGCTTTTGAGCTGCTGTTCCAGGTCCGCAATGCGGCTGCGCAGAGCCGCTTCAGGAGTTTCGTTGTTCATAGCCGGATTCTCCTCAATATTTATTATTCAGCGGCAATGCCGCAAAAATTCAATGCTTGGCTACATAGCGCTGGTGTCCCGCAAGGCGCTTGCGGCGGTTGGGGAAAAGCTTCAGCATCACGTCCCGGCGGCGGAGCAGCAGCTCGCACAGCACAAAGATGCTGGCCAGCGAGACGCCGAACTGCACCCACAGCCCCCGCATGGGGGCGGCGGCGTAGTGCTGGGCCACCAGATACCAGGGGATGGCTGTGAGCTCGACGGTGTGGATGCAGAAGATGTAGAGCGAGCGGCGGCCCACCGCCTCGATGAGGTGGGTGATGGGGTTGTCCAGCAGCCGCTGCACCTTCATGAAGAGCAGGATGAAGCCGAGGCCCGCGACGGTATCCAGAAGGATGCTGAAGGGCCCCAGCACCCACTCGCCGAGGGAGACGCAGTCCGTTTTGCCCGTGACGACGACGCTGATGCCGATGACCACCGCCGCACCCAGAAGGCCCGCAAGGGCAAGGGGCTTGAGGCGCTTGTCAAACAGCTTCTGCTTTTTGGCCCAGAAGCCCACATACAGGTACGGCACGATGACCATGCCCTGCGCGATGCAGAAGGGGGCCTCCCACACCAGGGAGATGCCCCAGCCCAGCAGCATGGTGCCCAGCACCGCCCAGTGTATGTACTGCTCGGGGAAAATATTCAGGATCACGTCCAGGAAGATCCACCCCAGCATCAGCGCCAGCAGGTACCACATGGGCCCGCAGGAGAAAAACTCCTGCCCGAAGTAGGTGGCGGTGTGGGGCAGACCCAGCACAAAGCCGCCCGCGACCTTATAGGTCTCGTAGACGGCGTTGTGCCAGTTGCCGAAGATCTTATAGTGGATGACCAGATGCCCCAGCGTGGTGGCAAGGGCGGTGTAAAGGTAAGGCTTGAGCAGGGTCTTGCACTGCTGGCTGATGCACTTGCCGATGCTGCGCTTGCGGAAGCCGTAGCCGCTGGCGATGTAGAAGGCCGCCATCAGCGCTTCGCGGTAGGCAAAGAGGAAAAAAGTCATGGGGGTGATGGTGGACACATCGCCCACCGGGTAAAGCTCCGAGGTGTGGGCAAATACGATCAGCAGCATGCCGACGCCTTTGAGCAGATCGAACATTCCCAGAGAGCTGGCGGTGCGGGTTTTGGTTTGCATGGGCAGGGCTCCTCCTTTGCGCCGCAGATCGCCCCGGATGGCAAAAGACCGCCCGCTTGGCGCAAAATGATAAAAAGTGTAGTTTATTGTGGGGGTTCTATTAGCAATAAGTATAATGCTTTTTTGTTGTGGTGTCAATTTAAGATGAGGGCGATACACCCACTCTACCACATCTCATGCGGCTTTCGCAACAAATGCCAGCATTTACATCCAGTTGCACAAGTTGGACGCAATTTTAACTTGCATATTTTGTGCAATTAAAACTTGCTTTTCTGCCACCGATTGCGGTATACTGGGAGCGAGGGAGAAGTTCCCTGTATTTTTCAAGATCTACCATGATGTGACAAAAGGAGACGAAACAGCAATGGCAGAAAAAAAGATCAAAGTGCCTGCGGGCGTATACGATATGGTCACGCGCTGCATGGAGCAGGAGTTCCCGGAGAACACCGCCATCCGCTATGTGGCCGCCGACGGCAAGACCGTCGTGGAGAAGAAGTATAAAGAGTACGCACAGGACATCCGCAAGATGGTGTCCTACCTCAAGGCCGAGGTGCCCGATATCAAAGGCAAGCGGATCGTCCTGCTGAGCCGGAACAACTACGAGTACTGCGTGGCTTCCTTCGGCATCATTCTGGCGGGCGGCGTCCTCGTCACCCTCAACCAGAAAAAGACCTGGGACGAGCTGGAGTACGAGCTGGGGCTGGTGGAGCCGGCCCTCATCCTGAACGACGGCATCGATTACGGCTACCGCTCCCAGCTGGAGGCCGCCTACGGCCCGCTGCTGCGGCCCATGGACTGCTACACCGCCGCAGAGCCCATTGCGGAGCTGACCAACTGCGTGGGCCACGATGACCTGATGATGCTGATGTTCACCTCCGGCACCACCGGCCGCAGCAAGGGTGTCATGCTCTCGGAGCGGAACATGTGCACCAGCCTTGTCACCTACGCCGAAGTGGCGGAAAACTGGATCAGCGGCCGGGTGCCGGAGGGCCGGAAGGAGCCCCTGAGCCACATGACCCTGCTGCCCCTGTTCCACATGGCCTGCTTTGTCTGCGTGGTGGCTTATCCCCCTGCCGGCTGGACGCTGAACCTGTGCAGCGACATCCGGGATTTTTACCGCGATCTGGGGCTGATGCACAGCGACATCATGGCCTCGGCCCCCATGCTGGTGGAGACGGTGTACAACGATTACAAGCGGGGCCGTGTGGAGCGGCTGAACGGCCTGTGGGACCTGTGCTGCTCCTCCGCCGCGCTGGATCCCAAGATGCTGCTGGAGCTGGGCCAGAACGGCTTTGTCGTCAACCAGTGCTACGGTATGACCGAGACCTTCGGCGACGGCATCCTGAACTTTACGCAGGAAGAAAAGCACATGTCTGCCGTGGGCAAGCCGGACGACCACTGCGAGTACAAGCTGGATGAGACCGGCGAGATCTGCATCCGGGGCGGCTGCGTGATGCTGGGCTACTACAAGGATCCGGAGGCCACCGCCGAGGTCATCGACGCCGAGGGCTGGTTCCACACCGGCGATCTGGGCCGGATGGACGAGGACGGCTACTATTACATCACCGGCCGCAAGAAGAACCTCATCATCCTCTCCAACGGCGAGAACGTGAGCCCCGAGGAGCTGGAGCACCAGCTGGCCAAGTGCCCCGCCGTGCAGGAGTGCATCGTGAAGGAAAAGGGCCAGAAGATCTGCGCCGTCGTTTACTGCGCCGAGGATGCGCAGGACGCTGTGCGGAGCTTCATCACCGAGTACAACCGCACCCTGCCGCTGTATAAGCGGATCAGCGCGGTGGAGTTCTCCGCCGAACCGCTGCCCCGCAACGCTCTGGGCAAGCTGCTGCGCAAATAATCAAAAGTGAATCAATTGTAAAACACTGCGCCGGGCAGTTGCATTTCCCTGCCAAAACGGGTATTATTAAAGCATTGGCAGAATTTGCAGCTGCCCGGCGTTTCGCTGCGGTCCGCTGCAAAAAGGAAAAAAGCAAGGAGCGATTAAAATGATCGATAACGCATTTGATCTGGTCCTGCACACCATGGCGGAGCAATACCCGCAGAACGTGGCTTTCCGCTATGTGGCCGCCGATGGTGAGACCGTTGTGGAAAAGACCTATGCCCAGTATGTGGAGGACATCCGCCGCACCGTCACCTACCTGCGGGAGAATGTGCCGGACCTGCAGGGCAGACACATTGCCATCCTGAGCAAAAACTGCTATGAGTACGGTGTCATCACCTTCGGCACCATTCTGGCGGGGGGCGTCGTTGTTACCGTCAACCAGAAAAAGACCTGGCCGGAGCTGGAATACGAGCTGGGGCTGGTGGAGCCTGCCCTGATCTTCAACGACGGCATCGACTACGGCTGCCGGGAGCAGCTGGAGGCCGCTTACGGCGACCGTCTGCGCCCCATGGACGCCTTCCGGGACAGCGCTCCGGCCCAGGGGCTGACCAACACCCGGAAGCCCGATGACCTGATGGTGCTGATGTTCACCTCCGGCACCACCGGCCGCAGCAAGGCCGTCATGCTGTCGGAGCGGAATTTCTTCACCACCACCGGGGCACAGGTGATCTTCGGCGACGCCATGCTGGCCTACAAGCACGAGCATTTCCCCGAGAACAAGAACGATGTACTCAGCAATTTCTCCATCCTGCCCCTGTTCCATCTGGGCACCTTCATCTGTCTGTTCGTCTGGCCCTGCAAGGGCTGGGCGCTCAACCTGTCCAGCGACCTGCGGGAGTTCTACCGCGACCTGAAGCTGATGCACAGCGACGCCATGGCGGTGGCCCCCATGCTGATGGAGTCCATCTACAAGGACGTGAAGCGGGGCCGCCGGGAGAAGCTCAACGGCCTGTGGAACCCCTGCGGCTCCTCCGCCATGTTCGACGGCGCGATGCTGGCAGAGCTGGCGCAGGAGGGAATGATGATCACCCAGGTGTACGGCATGACCGAGACCTGCGGCGACGGCATCATCAACTACTCGCAGGACGAAAAGCATATCCGCTCGGCGGGCAAGCCGGACGACCACTGCGAGTATCGGATCGCCGAGGACGGCGAGCTGTGCATCCGGGGCGGCTGCGTCATGCTGGGCTACTACAAGGACCCCAAAGCCACCGCCGAGGTGGTGGATAAAGAGGGCTGGCTCCACACCGGCGATCTGGCCCGGGTGGACGAAGACGGCTACTATTACATCACCGGCCGTAAGAAGAACCTCATCATCCTCGACAGCGGCGAGAACGTGAGCCCCGAGGAGCTGGAAGGCCTTGTCTCCCAGTGTGCCGCGGTGCAGGAGTGCGTCGTGAAGGAAAAGGGCAAGAAGATCGGCGTGGTCGTCTACTGCGCCGAGGACAAGCAGCAGCAGGTGCGCGACCACATCACCGCCCTCAACCGCACCCTGCCCCTCTATAAGCGGATGAGCGCCGTGGAGTTTTCCGCCGAGCCGCTGCCCCGCACCGGCACCGGCAAGCTGCTGCGCAAATAAAAAAGGACTAAACCGGGCGTGCGGGGGGCAAGCTACCCTTACACAGACCCAAAACGGAAAGGAAGCTTATCATTATGGAACGATCGGAAATCGTATCTCAGATCCTGGCAATCCTGGAGGATGTGGCGGAGATCTCCCCCGAAGACGTCAACGAAAACAGCGTCCTGATGGACGATCTGGACCTCTCCTCCATGGAGATCCTCACCGTCGTGGCCGATCTGGAGGAGACTTTCGGCCTGCGCATCCCCGAGAAGGAGCTGCGCAACTTTGTCACCATCAGCGATCTGGCCGATTATCTGGCCGCAAACGCGGGGTAAGGGCCCATGGAATCCACCCAGCGTGACGTTTTTCAGGGCATCATGTACTACTACCGGGAAAACACCGTCATCTGCCGCTATGACGTGACCTGGAAAGAGGAAGTGGACCGGGAGCTGCTGCAGCAGGCATTTGAAAAGGTGCGCCCGCTGGCCCGGTATTTCTTCCAGAAGGTGGTGTGGGAGAAGCGGGAGTGCCATCTGGAACCCAACGACGCGCCCTTCACCGTCCGGCTTGGCCATGCCCAGCCCAATGTGCTGGAAAACAACAACGATTTCCTGCTGGCCTGCAGCTGCGAGGGGAACCACATCTATTTTGACTGGTTCCACTTTCTGGCCGACGGCCGGGGCGGCAGCCAGCTGATGACGCTGGTGCTCAAGCAATACTGCAACCTGCGGTACGGCACCCACTTTGCCTGCGAGGCTCTGGTGGAGGAGCAGCCCTACGACATCGAGGAGATCCTGGCCCAGTACCCGGAGAGCTACGTTGCCAACGATATGCAGAAGGACGTGACCCAGACCGTGGAGCAGGAGCCCCGGTGCATCCGCCTGCGGCTGGACAAGCAGAGCCTGCTGGATGCGGCCCTGCCGCTGGGGGTGAAGCCCTTCAGCGCCCTGATGGCCATTTTCTGCAAGGCTGGCCGGGAGTACTTTGGCCGGGATGAGCTGATGTACAACTACTCCACCGACGCCCGCAAGGCTCTGGGCACCCCCAAGGCCCTCTTCAACTGCGTGGCCTCCTTCCAGCGGCCCATCACCGTCACGGCGGAGGATACGCTGGAGACGCTGACCCCGGGCGTGGACGCCGACATCAAGGCCAACCTGACCCCGGAGCGCCAGCGCTTCCGTCTGGCGGAGCAGATGGGCTGGGTGTACCAGGTCTACCGCCAGCGGGCCTCCCTGAAGATCAAAAAGAGGGTCTTCCAGATGGGAGAGTACATCAGCGGCTTTCCCTCGGATTTCTGGGTCAGCTACCAGGGCGACCCCTTTGTCCCTGCCGACCCGGAGCTGGAAGCCTACATCACCGACCTCCAGACCTGGGTGGCCGCCGACGGCGCTACCATCGGCGTGGAGTGCATCACCCTCCATGGGGTCATCACCATCTGCATCGAGAACAAGGCGGGCCGCCCCGGCTACGCCGATGTCCTCCGCAAGGCTTTTGAGGCCGAGGGCGTGCAGGTGCTGGAAGCCGTGGAGCTGGAAAAAGCCCCCTACTTAGCGTAACGCAAAAGCAGCGTCCCGGTGTCGGGGCGCTGCTTTTTGTATCTTATTCCGTTTTGGTCGGGCGGATGCTCACCTCGCCGTGGCGCAGGGCCTCCCGGCGGCCGCCCTCCCGCTCCACGAGCAGGGCTCCGTTGTCATCGATGGCCACGGCCCGGGCGGCGTAGGTCTCCGCCGCCGTGCACACCGTGACCCAGTGGCCGGGCACAAAGCATCGGGCCTTGTATTCCTCCAGACAGTCGAAGGCCGGGCAGAGGGCCAGCAGCTCCCGGGCGATGGCCCCGGCCAGCGCCGCCCGGCTGACCGGGGCGGGCCCGCCCGGAAAAAGGCTGCCTGCCACGCGGGCCAGCTCCTCCGGCCAGTCGGCGGCGGTGCCGGTCAGGTTCAGGCCGATGCCCACCACCAGCCATTCCAGCTGGCCGCTCTCCACGCTGGTGCCCGCCTCGGTCAGGATGCCGCAGACCTTTTTGCCCTGATAGTAGAGGTCGTTGACCCATTTGATGCCCAGCTCCAGCCCGCACAGGGCCTTTACAGCCCGGGCCACGGCCACAGCGGCGCTGATGGTCACGGCCAGCGCCTCGCTGGCGGGGACGCTCACCCGCAGCACCAGCGAGAGGTAGACCCCCTTGCCCGCCGGGCTCTCGAAGACCCGGCCCTTCCGGCCCCGGCCCGCCGTCTGATGGCCTGCCAGCACCAGTGTGCCGTGGGCAGCCCCCTCCAGCGCCAATTGCTTGGCGGTCTGGTTGGTGCTTTCCAGCGTGTCGTGCAGATGGATGGGCGCGGGGTAGGGCCCCACCGCCTCGGCGCAGAAGGGGTCGCCCCCGGCCAGCCGGTAGCCCCGGCGGGGCACGGCTTCCAGCGCGTAGCCCTGGGCGGTGAGGGCGGCGGCGGCCTTGTGGATGGCCGCCCGGCTCACCCCCAGCCGCCCGGCCAGCGCCTCGCCTGAGATGTATCCGCCCCCCGCAGCCGAGAGGGCCTGCAAAAGGGCCTGTTTGGTGCTCTGCGCCATCAAAGGCACCTCCACTTCCGTTTGTTTCGTCGTTAGCATAACATAAAGCTTGACAAATTACAATTCAAAAACCAGCAGCGCGTTAGCGCGGACGGAGCGAGCCCCAGGCTTGACAACCCACGTGACGTCGAAGACGCCATGCGCTGCAACAAAAAGCTCCTGCAAAGGAGCTTTTTTGCTGTAACGGCCTACCCGTACGGGTCATACAGATCGTACTCCTCGGCCTCGGCGTGCTTTTCTTCCAGCACCTTCATGGCCTCGGCCAGCTCGCTCTGGCCGCAGCCGCTCTCGCTGACGAGGGCGCGGACGGCCTCGGGCAGGCTGCCGCCGAAAAGGGTGTCCAGCCGCTGGCGCATGGCGGCCACGCGGTAGGCGCGGAGGGTGACAGTGGGGGAGTAGGTGTTGCAGCTGCCTGCCTTGCCGCGCTTCACCCAGCCTTTTTCCTCCAGCCGATAGAGGAAATTCAGCACCGTGGCGGCTTTCCAGCCCGTTTGGGCCAGACGGTCGCTGATGTCCCGGCGGGCAGCGGGGGGCCTGCAGGCCCAGAGGGCCAGCAGCACCTGCTCTTCGGCGGCCGAGAGGGGCTTGAGGGTATCCGGGATGCCGTACATGGGGTCCACCTCACTCAAAAATGCTTTTACATTTGTCTGAACACTTGCTATTTTACCAGAAAACGACTCGATGCACAAGGGCTGAAAACCCAGCGGCCATGCGGGGAAACGACAATACTTTTACAAATGTCTGAGAATCTGTAATTGAGAGGCGTACATTTGTGCGCTTCGTGCTTTCAGTGCAAGGGGGATCGGCCCATCTTTGTGCAAAGATGCTCTTGTTTTGCGATGTGCAAAACCTGTATACTACGGGCAGGTCCAGAACACGACGCCCCGCATTCGGCGGGGGTTTTGAGGAAAGGGAGAGGTACACGATGGCACGAGTCTATAATTTCAGCGCAGGGCCCAGCATGCTGCCCGAGAAGGTTTTGAAGCAGGCGCAGGCCGAACTTTTGGAGTACGGCGACAGCGGCCAGAGCGTGATGGAGATGAGCCACCGCAGCAAGTGGT
>ERZ1026860.1136-NODE-1136-length-14389-cov-13.713618_pt1 | contig 14389 bp, 12 predicted proteins | sample MGYA00380160_ERZ1026860 | MGnify/ENA primary metagenome ERZ1026860 (study PRJEB33269, sample SAMEA4719796) | human gut metagenome | biome: human-associated habitat; feature: organic feature; material: feces | place: Cameroon | collected 2013-10 ... | reverse complement strand
GGAAACAGCTATTTTATTTTATAATTAGAATTATCAGTATAAATAGTATAACAATTACAAGTGTCACAATCAGTTTGCTTTTCTTCAATGATGTGAATTGACATAATTTAATTGCTTTTTGAGAAGCCAAAAGCTGATTAAACATATCAATTTTTTCAGATTCCTCTTGCGTGAGAACCTCTTTTAGTGCGGTTATTTGAGATTTCAGCATTTGGTTTTCTTTTTCCAGCTTCTTCAAGTTCCGATAATCGGATTCTTTCTGCTTGTTCTGTAAGGTCGCTCTTTCTGTCAAATTCAACTGTTATCAACTCCTTTGTTGCCGGCAGGTGGAATGTCTTGAATAAATTACTATCTCTGACCTTTTTGCCGTCAGCATTTTTGAATACAATATGTTTTCTGTTGTCGTTCCACTCAACCTGCCAACCATGTGATTGCATTTGTTTAACGAAGTCGTCTTTAGTATGCGCTGAGCCAATGGACTCCATAAATGCAATACCGCAGTCTGCGACATAACTCTTTTTTGTATAATCTGATAAAAGTCCATAAGTGTCTTTGTCCCAAGAAATTATTTCACCGTCAGTAATTGCCGAACCGTCAAAATGTTTTCCCTTTTCGGCAACAGTTAAACCGTATTTTTGGCAAAGTTCATTACAATAGTCTTTGTCTGCTTGCAGGTCGTTATTTGATTTATGAAGCTTTGAACCGTCAAGGTAGCTCACTGTGTTTGTTACCATGTGACAATGTATGTGCTCCTTGTCGCAATGAACAGCTATTGCTACCTCATGACCTTCGTATGTTTTTTCGCAAAAATCAATCGCAAAAGATAGTGCTTGCTCGGGGGTTATTTTCTCGTCTCTGTGAAATGAAATAACCGAGTGAGCATATTGTCTGCCTTTGTCCGCATTGTACCGTCTTTTTGTTTGGATAAAGCTACGGTATATTTCCTCGGCATCAGTTGCTTTGCCGTTGTATGTCCCTTTTACATATGTATGTTCTATATCAGTTTTTCCGGGATTGAGTATATATTTTAAGCAGTTTCTCAAACCGCTGTGTGTGCTTAAAGCACCTTTTGAATTGATTTGTTTGTATATCGCCATAAAATATCACACTCACTTTGTAATGCTGATAATGTTTTGTTTAACGTTATGATTGCGGATATATCAGATATACTACCGCTTGAATTAGCTACACGAGCTAATTGGTTTACGTTAACACCGATACGCTTGACCTGCTCCGCTAACCGTGCCGTATTGATGTTAAGCTGTTTGAGTTCGGCTGTTACTTCCGTTTCAGTGAGAACTGCACTTGACAACAGATTGACAATCAATCTGTTTTTGGGTAAGCCTGTCTTTTTCTGCAGCTCGTCAAATAGGTGCTTCTCATCATCAGACAGGCGGAACGATACATTATTGTTGCGTTTTCTCAAACCGACAATCTCCTTTCTATGGGTGATACAACAGGGTCGCAACCCTATTGTTCGGGGTGCAAGGGCAGAAGCCATGAGTATAGTAAATGATTATAAAAATAATTTACTGTACGGCTGGGGTTTTTAGGGGTGAAGCCCCTGAACAAGTTAGCATCGGCGTGCCAAGATGCGAAACTTGCCTGAGAATAATGCTCATAAAATACGGTGTCGCTTTTAAAACACCGTATTTTTTAGCATTGTTTGAAGCAAAACGCCGAAGTTAAATTCCTATATATTTTTTAAAGAATCTATCCTTATAATAAGGACATTTCTTTATCATAGAATATCCCAATGGTGTTATAACAACAGCTTCATTGTTTCTTATAAGGCTCATAAGGTCGGATGGTGTCAGTCTGTCCGTTTCCTCAAAGCTAAAGCTATTGTTGCGGTTTTTTGCCCCTGTTGATTTTGATTGCTTCCGCTGGATGTATTTCGGTACCCAGTCACCGCATACAGTTTTTTGAGTTTTGCTGCTACTTGCATCCAAAATAATTTTGATTTGACAGTTCCCGATTAAGGTTGTTACCTTATGTTCGGGGAATCCGGTTTGCAACGACTCAATCTGCTGGATTACAAGGCACAACGAAACCTGACGGCTCCTCAAAGTCATACTGGCATCAACAAGTCCGTCAAGACTGCCACCGGAGCTAACTATTCGTCCCAGCTCGTCCAACAGAAAAAATATTCTGTGCGAGTTTTCAGAGCGTTTACTCAGGGCATCAAGAGTCAGGTTGACTATCATTGCCAAAGCACCGCTCCACGGCGCAAGTTTATGTTCCGGGATTGATAGGAATACTGACTTTTTTTGCTCCAAAGTATTAGGGGACACTTTTCTTGGAGCATCAGAAAATGCCCAGTGCAGGTTTTTGTCAGAGAAACAAGTCAAACTATTCGCCATATTCGAGTACACGCTTAAAAGTGTTTCATCTGCCATACCTGAGAATTGATTCATATATTTGTAGGTGTTGCACTCCGGTTCAATGCTATTGATAATTTCGTCGACTTGTTCACGGATGGGGCAGCCAAGAATAGCATCAATGCACATGATTAAATCTTGTTTGCCTATGCCATAATAGTAGAGTAATAAACCTATGAGCATATTTCTTGAGGAAATTGCCCAAAATTTGTCTTTCTCATTTCCAAGCGGAATAAGAGAAAAAGCTATTGTCTGCATTGTAGACAGTTTATCCTGCTCCGAGCTGTTAGCGGTTAAAGCATAAAATGCGTCAAATCCATAACCGCTATGGTCATATGGCGAGAATACGCATACACGAGGGTCGTTTTTGCGTTTACCTTTTGTGACAAGCTCCCCTTTAATATCAATTGCAAAAACAGTTGCATTGGGATTGGTGAGCAGAAACGGAATTATGTAGCAACTCGATTTGCCTGAACCGCTACCGCCTATAATGAGGATGTGACCGTCTTGCTTGGTATTCCAACACACATATTTGTTTCCTTGCCTGCCGAGGATGAAGTCACCCTCGGTAGGCTTGGTTCTCAAAAGCTTTGCATCAACGGGTGGATGCATCGCTTTTTGTTTTTCCTTCTTCATCCGTTTTCTGATAGTGCTGTCACTGGTGACACTTGAACTAAACATAAATAGAACGAAAACAAGAATAATAATTGAATACAGAAAAATATCACTCATAGCGATATTCTCCGTCGATATATTTAATTCGCGAGGAATCAATCTCTATCGACTCATTTATGCCAACACCATTGTCGGTTGTATTAACGACAAGTGTAATTGGCATTCCTCGCATCAAAGTGATGGCAACAATATTGTTGTTGTACTTCAATGCTTCGGATTTGTAGTAATAAGCTGTTGTCTTGTCCGCTGATAATTCTGTTGCATAAACAACAATATCATACGGAAGATTAACTTTCCTACTTGTAATTCTCATAATTTCACCCCCTTTCCTTTTACAACGGGTGTATATTCGGATGAAATAATAATTTCGTTTCCGAAACGAATAAACTTTTCGGGGTGCTCAAATTCTTTCAAATATTGATTCTTTTGTTCATTTGTAAGTGAGCCGAAATTATCTTCTGTTAAACCTGCAACGAAAAAGGTACCGGCAATAATGTCATATACTTTTCCGTCTGCATCTTTTAAAGCCCTGTTTAGCGGTAGACCGGCAACTTTGCCGTCTTCGTTGCAAACAATAGCAACATTATCGTCATACGGATAAACAGCTTCGATATATCCACCGACTGCTTCTTGCATCGCTTTTAAGGTGTTATCAATTTTTACTATGCGGGCTTCTTTGTTTGGTTCCACGAGAACCACGGTCATTTTCTGGTTTGTTTTACTCATAAAATCAAATCCTTTCATTTGCATTTTTTGTAATAAAATTTATTTTATAATGTTTTATTACATTATAAATATGTTAGATGAAATAAATTTTAATATGTAATTTTTTTGTCCAGCCAACAAATGAGAGATTTCTCCCATTTGCTGGCTATGAATAATTACATTGTGTTGTATTTAATGTCTCTAATGCAGTCTTCAACCTCGCATCGGATTATGTCAATTGTTGCTTTATCCGTAACACCATAAAAGTCACAATAGCCGGAAACAATTTTCTCCACATCACGCTCTGAGGGATTGTCGTTTAGAACATCATTGAAATAGCTACGTAGTCTTGCACAATGCACCTCCAAAAAATCTTTAAAAGGCTCAAACGTTCCAAGATTTATGTACTTTTCAGGATTGTCTGTTTCTTTTAAAGAGTCCTTTTTGCTTAGAATTGCTACTGCTTGCTCAAACAGCTCTATTACCGGTTTTAAAGCCTTCAAGCAACAATCTTTGTATTCTTTTGAATCGCTGCCATAAGTGCGCACCATGTCAACAAATGGTGCATATTTGTACTTGTAGATGACCGAGTATTCTCCGCCGAAAAACGGCTCGTAGACATGTATGTCATAATACGTCGGATGGACATTTATACAAATCGGGAAACGACGATAACTTTGTGCTTTTTGGTCGTTTTCGGCTTCGATGTATCGGCTTTCCGATTTGTCGTAGTATTGACCTGCCAATCCGTCCAAAAATCCGTTAATGGGTTCGACGGAGTTGACAATATTTATAGGGTTAATAAGGTTAGTTTGACTATATTTTTTCTTTTGCGAGATTCGTTTAGGTTTGGTGTCAAATACATTAAAGATGGTGCCTCTATCGCCCAGTTTTTTAAAAAGCTCGTTATGTCTGCAATCATCCCAGATTAGCACTGGTTGACCGTCATAATTTTCAAAGCAAACGGAATCACTACCGATATAACAAAATATTTCGTCGTCGCTCATTTCGCCATCCGGGTCAATAAGTGCCCTTGCCAAAGCTTCCGAAAATAAACCTTTCCCGGCACCGCCCGAACCGGATATATAAAAACTAATTCGATATGGCGGTAAAGGGGCATCCTTGAGATAATCACCACGACGTTTTTGTAAGCCCTCCATGTCGTCGTTATATTCCATTGGATAGTTCTTTTTAACCTGTCGGATTGACATCCCGTTATAGAGAACATCCAAACGCAACTTATCTTTTATACAAATATTTGCTTTGCCATATTTTTCTTTATTTAATTCGCAAGCCTCAACAAACTCGTGGAAAGAGCTATACTCTTCAAAGTGGCAGAATACCTCGTCTTCGGAATAAACAAATTTGCCCTTTGACTGTTCTTTGTCACTTTGATGTGTCAAATAAAGGACAGAATCAAAGAATGAATTTCGACCCTTTTTCTTTTCAAAAAAGTTTTTGTCGATTCCAAACCATTCACTCAAGCTATCCAATTCCTGTGCTCTTGCAAAACGCATGACAACATGAAAGTGAGCTGGTTTGATATCACCAACCGAATGAGTACTTGACTTCATTTTTTTAATATCTTCGTCGGTATATGTATCTTTATCGTGTAGGATATAGGCATACTCTTTAATGGAGGAATGGCTTTTTAACACAGTATCAATCTTTTCTTTATTGATAAGTTCCTCGCCGGTTTCAGGATGCTTTACGTCAGTAACAAGCTCCCAAGTTCTTGATGTAATTTTATTTGTAGACATAATTAAATGTTCCTTCTTTCTTATATATAAATAACGTACAAAAAGTACAGTTTGCAAAGTGCCCTCACACAAGCCCATTGTTCGGGCACTTTGTATGTAAAAAAGGGTAAAACAGTCATAATATCATCAAAATGAGCTGTTTTAGAATGTAAAAGTACAGTTGTACAAAAGTACAGCGGTTTTTATCACCTCTCTTTCGCTTCCTATCTATTGCTTTCGCGAACAGCAATAGGATATTTATCGTTGCAGAAATTTCCGTCTGGGCTTGGAAATTATCAACCGAATTTCGTCGATTTTAACTTCATAATAAATATTTCAGTTGCACTCGAGGTGGTTTGTTTTAAAATAATTCCGAGAAAAAATATTAAAATTATCAAATTTAGTGTATATTTGGAATAATAACAGCGATATTATGCGATAAAATTAAGAAAATAAAGCATCACCACTTAACTGAAAAAAGTAAGTTAGTGACACTCGATACCGTAAAATATTGAAAATGAAAGGATTTGATGGCTTTGAGCGAGAAACATTTAGGTGGATATGGCTATTACGGCTATACTTACAGACCGGAAACCGACGAATACGAGGTGAACGAAAAAGAATCAACAGTAATAAAACTAATTTCGATTTTACTGGCTTTAGGCTATCCGTTGGTTACGGTCGCAGAAACAATGAACACTTTGGGCGTTAGAGTTCCATCAGGCAAGTCCGAAAACGAGATGATTACAACAACATGGATAAGGCGTAAATTTGGATTATACAAGCGTAAGAAATACTCAAAAAAAGATTGGATTGACGACAGCTATACAGAAGATGTTGTGCCATATAAGGATTACTTTGAAAAATACAATGGCGATAATGGATTCCCTCAGATTCTCGGTGATGAGTTGTATGCTTATGTCAAAGCAATATTGAGTGACCTCAATTTCCGTAGAAGATATGAAAGAGAGTACAAGATAGGTATTTATAGCGAAGAAACCGAAAAGCTGCTGATTAAAGACATAAAAAATCAGATATCTTTATAATAAAAAAGCCCACCTCATTCCGAATTATTCGGACTGGGTGGGTACATTTGTGTGTTGATATTTATTTACTATTATGGTAAAATAATATGAATACATCAAAGGGCGTGTAACGATGGAAAAGCAAGTGAAGTCAAAACAGCGAGTAGCCGACCGTGGCGAAGTTTTCACGGCTGAGCGAGAGGTTAAAGCTATGTGTGACTTGGTTGCCGATGAATGTAACCGTATTGATTCAAGATTTCTTGAACCGGCATGTGGCAACGGAAACTTTCTCGCAGAGATAATAACTCGTAAGCTTGCTGTTGTAAGCTCGAAATACAAAAAAAGTACCTATGATTGGGAGCGTTTTTCGCTTCTGGCTCTTGGAAGCATATATGGCGTTGATATAATGGCTGACAATGCCGTAGAGTGCAGAAAAAGACTTTATGATATATGGAGCAAGGAATATAAAAAAGTCTGCAAATCCGACTGCAACGATGACACAAAGAGGTCTGCTGAATATATCCTATCGCAGAACATTGTGTGCGGTAATGCGTTGAGCATGATGTGCGTTGACGAGAACGGCAACGACACAGATAATCCTATTATTTTCTCAGAGTGGACTTATTTGCAGAATGATGCCTTTATGCATCGGCAGGATTTCCGGTTCGATGTGCTTCTGAAAGAAAACGATAATGAGGATATGTATTCCAGCCAGCTCAGCTTATTTGCTGATGATGCAATGGGTACTGATAATTGGATGATTGACCCTGAAACAAATGAATCTGTTCCGAAACCGGTCAAGACATATAACAATATCCATTACAGGAAAATCTGGACTATGGGGGATAAAAATGACGGAAAATCTTTTTGATAAAGTATATACGCCGGACGTATTGTCTTGCCTTGCAAATTTATCCAACGACGAGGTTTTTACACCGCCGGAGGTAGTCAATCAAATGCTTGATATGTTGCCGCATGAGCTCTTTGAGAATCCTGATACAACATTCCTTGACCCGGCGTGCAAAACCGGAGTTTTCCTCAGGGAAATTGCCAAACGGCTTATAAAGGGTCTGAAACCGCAGATACCCGATTTACAGGAACGGCTCGACCATATATTCCATAAACAGTTATACGGTATTGCCATTACGGAGCTGACATCACTTCTTTCTCGCAGAGGAGTATATTGCAGTAAATATCCGAACAGCAGATTTTCAATCACAGAGTTTGATGATGCTGAGGGAAATATACGATTTAAAAGAACGGAACATACATGGAAAGACGGAAAATGCGTTTTTTGTGGAGCCGGCAAAGAACAATATGAGCGTGGAGATGATTTGGAAACTCATGCGTATGAGTTTATTCACGCAAATAGTCCAGAGGAGATATTTAACATGAAGTTTGATGTAATAATAGGAAATCCGCCATATCAATTGAGTGATGGTGGATTCGGTATTTCCGCTACCCCAATCTACAACAAATTTATTGAACAGGCAAAAAAACTGAGCCCACGATATTTATCTATGATTGTGCCAGCTCGTTGGTTTGCTGGTGGCAAAGGCTTAGATGAATTTAGAGATACTATGCTTAGTGATTCATCCTTGCGAATTATTCACGATTATCCCAATGCTTATGATTGTTTCAATGGAGTTCAAATTAAGGGAGGAATTTGTTATTTCCTCTGGGATAGAGAAAGTAAAGGTAATTGTACCGTTATAACACATCAGGGAAATGATATTAGTTCCCCTGTAACAAGACCTCTTCTTGAGGATGGCTGTGATACTTTTATTCGTTTCAATGAAGGCGTTAAAATATACAGAAAGGTACGACAGTTCCACGAACCAACCATGGACTACTTGGTTAGTTCAAGAAAACCGTTTGGTTTAAATACAACTTTTCATGGTAGAAAAGACTGCAAACCCAATGATATAATCGTTTATGAAAATCAAGGTATAACTTATGCTTCCAAAGATGAAATATTAACAAATTTAGAATTAGTTAATAAATATAAAGTGTTTATTCCACGTTCAAGCAGTGGAAGTGATGCTTTTCCACATCCGATATTGGGAAGACCGTTTATAGGCAAGCCTGGGACGGCTTGCAGTGAAACATATCTTGTCATTGGTCCATTTTCCAATGAAACAGAGTGCGAAAATGTCATTAGCTATATAAAAACAAAGTTCTTAAGAGCTCTCGCTATGTTAAAGAAAGTAACACAGAGCACCTTAAAAAATCTCTATACTATCATTCCGATGCAAGATTTCTCTAAGCCGTGGACAGATAAAGAGCTGTACGCAAAATATAACCTTACAAAAGATGAAATTGACTTTATCGAGTCCATGATTAAGCCTATGGAGGTTGAATAATGCTTAACAACGATAATTACTATGCGATTCCTGATAAAATATATAAATATTACGGAAATACAGATTATGCATATAAGGCAATTCAAAATCATAGGGTCTATATGAATTATCCGGTTTCTTTTAATGACCCATTTGATGATACATATAAGAAAATCACATTTTCGGGCAATAACAATATTCCTGTTTGCAAGGCAATATTTGATTTTATGATGACAGACAGAGAGTTTATTGATAATTATATTGATTATCTTGATTTTTCTTGCTTTGATATTGATTTCTTTAACAATCTTTATTTTAATATGATGGAAATAGATGATGCAATTAATGCTTTTTGGAAGTGCATTGGACAGCGGCAGTATGATTTGCGAAAAGGAGTACAATATAACCCAGATTATATAAAAGCTCTTGAGTATTTGTTGTCAAGAAAAGAAGACATCCAAAAGCAATCCGTTTTAGAGAACAAAGATGATTTAGTTTGTAGTTTTTCCGAAGCAAAAGATTCAGTTCCAATGTGGGCATATTATGGAAACAATCATACAGGTATTGCGATTGAATATGATACCTCATTGTTGAATGATTCAGTAAAGAAACTTCTTTTCAAAGTGAAATACAATAATAAAAGGAAAGAGTTTTGTGAACATAAAAGAAAAGCATCAGAATGGAAACACGAAAAGGAATGGAGGCTGGTTGTCAAAGACCATTTCAATGACAACTTAATCATGGATGATGGTAAAATTTTCTTTGATTTTGATTGCATCTCCGGAATTATATTTGGTGTAAGATATAAGTATGACGATACTTATTTAAAAATTCTTAGGGAAGTTAAGAAATCAAACCGTCCCATTTCATTATACAAAGCTATCATGGATGACAATAAGTATGAATTAAAAATTGACAAGTATTATCAAAACAAAGAGGAAATATGAAATGTCTAATCAAGAATTTTTCGTTCAACGCCCATCAATAAAGCCGACTATCTATGTATATAGGCTTATTGGCGTTAAATCACATGAAGGCTACATAAAAATCGGATATACGGAACGCAATGTTGAAGACAGAGTAAAGGAACAAATCGGTGCCTCTCACGTACCTTATGAAATTCTTTACACCGAGAGTGCCATGAGAGAAGATGGCTCCTGCTTCCTCGACCATGATGTTCATCATATACTTGAAAAGCGTGGCTTTCGCAAGCTGGATATCCCTAAGGATAACGAATGGTATAACTGCTCCGTAAATGATGTTAAGTCGGCTATCCTTGAAATTAAGACTGGTAAGAACACTATTGGCAGGATAAATAGCTTCAGGATGAGACCGGAACAGTACAGAGCCGTTGAAATGACGGTTGATTATTTTAATCGTGCAAAGGCAGAAGAACCCGACCGCACCCCTAAATTCCTTTGGAATGCAAAAATGAGGTTCGGCAAAACTTTTGCATCCTATCAGCTTGCAAAGAGAATGAATTTTAAGCGTGTTCTTATTCTCACTTTTAAGCCTGCCGTTGAATCGGCTTGGTATGATGATTTAGCTACCCATATTGATTTTGACGGCTGGCAATTCGTTTCAAATAAAGATGCATCTGGTCACAAAATAAATATTGATACGCAATATAATAATGCTGATAAATCAAAGCCGATTGTTGTTTTCGGTTCGTTTCAAGACTTACTCGGAACAAACGAAAACGGCGGTATCAAAGCCAAAAATGAGTTTATCCATCTCGAAAACTGGGATATCGTTATATTTGACGAGTATCACTTTGGAGCTTGGCGTGAAAACGCAAAGAAGCTATTTGAAACACCGGACGAAGAAGATGTTGACTTCGACCGTGAAAAATACAGCCGTGAAGAAGCCGGAAATGCGTATAACGAAACATTTCTGCCGATAACAACAAGATATTATCTTTATCTTTCAGGTACTCCGTTTAGGGCTTTAAACAGCGGAGAATTTATTGAAGACCAGATTTTTAACTGGACATATTCGGACGAACAGAAAGCAAAAGAAAACTGGAAAGGTTCCGACAATCCATATCTTGCATTGCCAAGAATGGTGATGCTCACCTACAAGATTCCGGATAGTATAAAACAAATTGCTATGCAGGGGCAGTTTGATGAGTTTGACCTTAATGTTTTCTTCGGCGCAAAAGAAACCGAAAAAGGAAAACCGGAGACTGCCAAGTTTACATACGAAACAGAAGTTAGTAAATGGGTGCAGCTCATAAGAGGCTCTTACTTGCCAAGCAATGTTGATGATTTGAAGCTCGGACAGGACAAGCGTCCGCCGATGCCGTATTCAGATGCACGACTTATGGGAATACTGAATCACACACTGTGGTTTTTGCCGAATGTTGCGTCATGTTATGCAATGTATAATTTACTAAAGAGTGATAATTTCTTTCGTGATTATAGAATAATTGTCTGCGCAGGCGAAAAAGCCGGTATAGGCATTGAAGCTCTCTATCCGGTACAGCAAGCAATGGGTGACCCATTGAGAACGAAGACCATTACTCTGTCTTGTGGTAAGCTCACAACAGGCGTTACGGTCAAGCCGTGGACTGGCGTATTTATGCTTCGTAACCTAAAGAGCCCCGAAACATATTTCCAGACGGCTTTCCGAGTCCAGTCGCCATGGACAGTAAAAGACGAAAACGGCAAAACCGTTATAATGAAGCAGGAATGTTATGTTTTTGATTTTGCTCTTGACCGTGCATTGAAGCAGATTTCCGATTACAGTTGCAGACTTGATGTAAACGAATCAAATCCCGAGAAAAAGGTTGCTGACTTTATTAGCTTTTTGCCCGTATTGGCTTATGACGGAAGCAGCATGCGACAGATTTCTGCACAGGATATTCTGGATATTGCTATGGCAGGTACTTCTGCAACACTCCTTGCCAAGCGTTGGGAGTCGGCAATGCTTGTTAATGTTGATAATGATACGCTTCAAAGATTGCTCAATAATGAGGAAGCATTGAACGCACTTATGAGAATTGAGGGATTCCGCTCTCTCAATTCGGACATTACCACCATTATCAATAAATCGGAGCATGTCAAAAAAGCGAAAGCAGAAAACAAGCAAAAGGATAAGAAAGAGAGAAAAGAAATATCGGAGGAAGAAAAGGAATACAAATCGCTTCGCAAGCAAATTCAAGAAAAGCTCATTAAATTTGCTACAAGAGTCCCGGTATTCATGTATCTGACCGATTATCGTGAGCGCAGTTTAAAAGACGTTATTACGCAGCTTGAACCGGGACTTTTTAAAAAGGTTACCGGATTAGAGGTTAAAGATTTTGAGTTGCTTTGCTCAATCGGTGTATTCAATGCAAGCATCATGAATGATGCAATTTACAAATTTAAACGATATGAAGACAGTAGTCTGTCCTACACGGGCATCAATAAACACGAAAACGATGAAACCATCGGTGGTTGGGACACTACAATTCGTAAAGAAGAATATGAACGAATGTTTTATAATCAGCAGGCTTCGCTTAAATTGAGCCCGGAGGATAAATCAAAACATAATCAAGCAACGGAAATTGTCGAAGTATCAAATAAACCGGTTCACACAGCAGAGGTGACCGCAGACAATATAATTATTGATTCCGATAGTCACGATGAACCGGTCAAAGCAGAAGAATCGTGCAAACCAACAAATGAAGTTACAAAAGAAGAATTTACTATGCCGGACTTCGAAACAGGAATGTTTGTAAAACACAAAAAGTTCGGCGAGGGTGTTATTACATCTATCAAAAAGGACAGAACTAAGCTGTCAGTTAAATTTACTAATGGTGGCATTAAAGATTTTGTTGTTGGCGGAGACTTCTGTGCATTCAGAAACAAATATCTTACAATTGTTGAATAAAAATACCGCTTGATGTTTCATTCATCAGGCGGTATTGACTAAAGTCCTTGTTTTAGGTCTCTATTCTGTTTGAAAGCAGAATATGTGTTGAAAGATGCTGAAAAATGTGATATTCTAAAAGCAGAAATATCAGAAAGTGTGATATGGTATGTCATTAGATATGAAACAGAAAAAGCCAAAAGGTCAAACAAAATTCGGAAAAAACTGCCAGAAACGAGCGGTTTTAAATTACACGGTTATTGACAACGGAGTAAAAATTCGAAAGCAAAAGGCTTTTTATGGCAAAACGCTGAAAGAAGCTTGTACTCTCCGTGATGAGTATAAACGCAAAATAAACAAAGGCATCAAACCTGATGATGCCAAGGTATCAGTATCGGACTATGTCGATAAGTGGCTTGCATTAAAGCAGAAAAATATGAATGTTAATAATGCAAGAGCAAAAGATATCAAAAAGTACATCGGCCATATGCGAATTGGAGATGTCCGCCGTTCAGACATTCAATTCATGATAAATCAGTTTTCAGATACTAAAACTATTCGTGGGAAATACCCAGGGAAGAAATCTGTTGAGTCTCTAAGATATGTTTCACATCAGGTTTTTGAATATGCACGACTTGACATGATTATTGAAATGAACCCAGTGCAAAGTATAGATATCCCCAGCTATGAGAAAAGTAAGGTCAGACCGCTTACAATGCAGGAAATTGATAATGTTTTGAACCTTGAACATAAGTGGCAAAGGATATTTATCATTCTGTTACATAGCGGACTGCGACGTAGCGAACTGATACCGCTTAAATGGAAGGATATTGATTGGGATAATCAGTGCATTATTGTCAATAAATCAACAAATTTTATAAGCAATCAAGCAGTCGTCAAATATTATACTAAGAACGAAGCAAGTAACAGGAAAGTATATATAACTAACCAATTTAAATCATATTTGGATGGTTTGTACAGTGATGATTCCATTAAATACAGAGATAGGAAAAGACTAAACGAAGCGTTAATTTGCCCTTCTTTGACTGGGAAAATGTTTTCAGAAACGCAATGGACAAATATGTTGAAAAAATACCACACCGATTATGAACTGGCATATGGTAATCCGAATAATTATCACAAAAATGATAAAAGGTTTGAGCTAACGCTGCCGATTCTTAACCCACATATGTTTCGGCATACATTTTGTTGTTCAATGTTTTACGCCGGAATACCGGTAAATATTGCACAAAGACAAATGGGACATGAGAAAGCATCAACAACCCTTGATATCTACGCACAATGCGAAAATGATGAGACTACCCGAAAAGAAATTGATGAAAAAATGAGTAAAGCAGACACACGGTCTCCACAGGAGAAATTACTTGAAGCAATATTCAGTGATGGTAAGTTTCCAACACGATTATTAAAATGATGATAATTTGATGATAATTATTGAGATTTTCACCACTTCTGCTGTGTGATTATATTGAAAAATAAGGGATTTTTATATCAGCTAAGTCCTTGGCTACGAACCAAAAGGTCAGGGGTTCGAATCCCTTGCAGCGCGCCAAAACAGAAGCAATGCAATTTTGTGTTGCTTCTGTTTTTTTTTAGGGATTCGAACCCTGAGAGGGTGAGCGGCGTTAAGAAAACAGTCCTGTGGACTG
>ERZ1026860.1135-NODE-1135-length-14398-cov-3.634595_pt1 | contig 14398 bp, 16 predicted proteins | sample MGYA00380160_ERZ1026860 | MGnify/ENA primary metagenome ERZ1026860 (study PRJEB33269, sample SAMEA4719796) | human gut metagenome | biome: human-associated habitat; feature: organic feature; material: feces | place: Cameroon | collected 2013-10 ... | reverse complement strand
CTCGTGCGCCCGCCGCGGCTCGGCGGAAACGAAAAAGTAGGCGTTTTCGCAAGCCGCTCGCCCTTTCGCCCCAACAGTCTCGGCCTTTCGTGCGTAAAGCTTTTAAAAGTGATTTATCCGGAAAGCGGCGGCGTGATTCTGCGCGTTTCGGGGGCGGATCTTGTGGACGGCACGCCGATTTACGATATTAAGCCGTATCTGCCCGCCGCAGACAAAATCGAAAACGCAACGGGCGGCTATTCCGACGAGCATGCGCGCGATTTTCTGCATGTTCTCTTTCCGCCCGAGTTGCTTGAAAAAATACCCGAAAGCAAGCGCGACGGACTGATTGCCTGCCTTGCGGACGATCCCCGCCCGGCGTATCAGAACGATCCCGCGCGCGTATACGGAATGAAATTCGCCGATTTCAACGTACGGTTTACAGTTAGCGGCAATACCCTTACGGTGTGCGGAGCGGATAAAATTTAATAATTGTTCTCTTCTAAAATTTAAACTAAAAGGCACTTTCCGATTTTTCGGAAAGTGCCTTTTTTCAACACAACGCCTTTCGGCTTATTAAAGGCTGTATGTAGCTTACATCTGCGGTTTGTTGCCCATTGCCGCAGCGATTTCCGCCGCCTGCGCTTTTCTCGCTTCTTCCGCATACGTATCGATAGCGTCCGTCACCGCGTTTTTGAATTCGGCAGCATTCGCAATCGCCTTGATTTCGCGGGGTTTCGCACTGGTGCTTTGCACCTTCACCGTGTAGTACTTGAAAATGTTGCCGAAGAACGATCCCTGATAAGATACGTTGTCGATCTTATTGATAGGGAAGTCGATCGCGTCCACTTTCAAAACGCCCACCTTACCAACGATACGCTTATTCGTGATCGCAAGATGCGTGGTAACGTTGATAAGCAGCTGCTTGATCAGCGGAATGAACGAAATCAACAAAGCCGCTACAAGAAGTATCGTCTTCGCTTCGCTCTTCATCTGTTCGCCGTTTGCCGAGCCGGACTGATCCACGCCGCCCAATTTGCTCACCAGCATAAAATAGCCCACCCACACCAGAACGCACCAGATCACGGGCATTACCAACGTGAGCCAGCTGATCTTCGCGCGAACGACTACATGCTCGTCTTTACGCAGATTATTATCTACATAATTCGCCATAAGAAACCCTCCGAAAAAATATATTTATTTATCAACACCTTTCTTGCTGACTTCATTATTATATATCACCTAATATGCGATTGTCAACTAAAAATCGTATAATATGCGATAATTTTTGTAGGAAAATATAAAAAATTTCTCAAAATACCATAGGAAGGTAACAGAAATGGAATTGGCTCAAATTCAGATACGGCTTCGGGAATGCATTTCTCAATCGCAATATTCGCAGCGGCAGATCGCGCAGGCGATCGGCGTTTCGGCGCAGACGGTTTCGAAATATATGAAACAGAATATTTTTCCCGCGCTCGATACGCTTTCGAAGCTTTGCATGTTGCTCGACGTGCGCGCGGATTATATCTTAGGCTTAACGAACGAGTACTGACCGCGCAAAAATGGCTGATTTTAAAGCGGGAAAAAGCCGTCGCATTCCGATAGTTTTTCGATGTCCGCTTTGCCGCACAAAAAATCGTTCAATGCGGCGCGCAGACTTTCGCTTTCCGCCGCGCGCACCTGCAACGCAAATTCCGCTTTCGCGGCGTATTCCACGGCAAGCGGCTCGATTCCCCGCCGCGCCAGAAACTTTTTCACGCCTTCGGCGGCGGAATATTCTACGCCGAGCCGCCACTTTTCGCAAGGCAGTATCTCGCAAAGCTTCGCGTTTTCAAGCTGCTCTTTCGCGCACGCGGAATACGCGCGCGTAAGTCCGCCCGCGCCTAATTTTATGCCGCCGAAATACCGCACCACGGCAACGATTGTATACACAAGCTCGCGTACGCGCAGATTTTCAAGGATCGGCATACCCGCCGTGCCTTGCGGCTCGCCGTTATCGGAAAACCGCTGCAAATTCCCCTGCTTATCCGCGATATACGCATAGCAGATATGCGTAGCGAACGGGTGCTTCTCTTTCAGCGCGGCAAGAAACGCTTTCGCGTCTTCTTCGCTCTCTATCCGCGCCGAATAGCCGATAAACCGCGATTTTTCTATCATTTTTTCCGTAGGTTCGCTCGATAAAATCGTGATCGTCCGCTTCATACCCCGTACCTTTCATTATAATTACTGTATAAAAAAGCCGACAATCCCCGCCGGTTTTTCCTATTGTTGCGATTTATTTTACAAGCACTTTCACGCGCACTTTCTTGCCTTTCTGCAAGATAAATTCGCTGCCCGGCACGGGCATATTCGCGTCCGTCGCCTTTTCTTCGTTCACCGATACGCCGCCCTGCTCGATCAGCCGCCGCGCTTCGCCTTTCGATTTGCACACACCGCAAAGCACCATGGCGTCCACCACCGTCTGCGCGCCCTCGGCAATTTTTTCGAGCAGCTCGCCCGCGCCGCCCGCAAACGCCGCTTTCGCCTGCTGCCGCGCCGTATCCGCCTTTTCTTCGCCGTGTACTTCTTTCGTAAGCTCGTAGGCAAGCACTTCTTTCGCGTGGTTGATCCGCTCGTCTTTATAGCGGCAAAGCTCTTCGATCTCTTCCACGGGCAGGTAGGTTAAAAGTTTCAGGCACTTTTCCACGTCCGCGTCGTCGATATTGCGCCAGTACTGATAAAATTCGTAGGGCGAAGTCTTGTTTTCGTCCAGCCACACCGCGCCCTTTGCCGTTTTGCCCATCTTCTTGCCGTCCGACGTGGTAAGCAGCGTAAACGTCATGGCGTACGCAGGCTTTCGCTCTTTGATACGGATTAAATTCGCGCCGGCTAAAATGTTGCTCCATTGATCGTCGCCGCCGAGTTCGAGCGAGCAATTATACTTGCGATTCAGCACAAGGAAATCGTACGCCTGCATGAGCATATAGTTAAATTCAAGGAAGGAAAGGCCGCGTTCGAGCCGCTGCTTGAAGCATTCCGCCGTGAGCATTTTATTCACCGAGAAATGCGCGCCGATCTCGCGCAGAAAATCCACATAGTTTAATTCGAGCAGCCAGTCGGCGTTATTCACCACGATCGCGCCGTTTTCGCCATCGAAATCGATAAAGCGCGCCATCTGCTTTTTGAAGCACGCCACGTTGTGTTCCACGGTTTCGCGCGTCATCATCTGCCGCATATCGGTGCGCCCCGAAGGATCGCCGATCATGCCCGTGCCGCCGCCGATTAAAATAATGGGTTTATGCCCCGCCTGCTGCATGTGGTGCATGGCGATCAGCGTTAAGAAATGCCCCACGTGCAGCGAATCCGCCGTGGGATCGAAACCGATATAAAACGGCACGCTTTCTTTGCCGAGCTTTTCGTACAGTTCTTCTTCGAAAACCGTCTGTTTGATAAAGCCGCGCTTTCTGAGGGTGTCCATAATGTTTTCAGCCATTGTTCTTTTCTCCTTGCCTGCATGTAATAGATACGAAAAAACGGTCTGCGCATAAGCAAACCGTTTCTAAGCGTTTATCATTTCGCGGTATGCCTGTTTTCCGATGTTTTCGGGCAACCGCCGCCGATACGATTTTTTCTTACGCGCTTACACTCGCTTACTATAATAATAGTAGGCGTAGATATAATACAATCCGTTTTCGCATAAGAAAGTTTTCATAGGTTTAGTTTACTCTATTTTTCGCCGCATGTCAAGCGAAAACCAAGCGTTGCAGCCGAGAATTTCGTTTACGACGGGAAAATTTTCAGATTTTTGGAGTTTTCGGCTATAAGCAGGCGACTTCGGGTGCGGCGGTTTGCGCGGATTTGCTATGGGCGTATAAATCGCACGCGAAAAGTCTTGCCCACGCTTCCGCTTCGCTCTCTTCTAAGATATTCCGCAAAATGCGATAATTCAGCGCGCTTTCCCTTGCCGCGCCGCTCTCTTCGCGCCGTCTTGCCGCCGCCCGATTCGCCGCGTTCTCTGCCCGCGCCGCCGAATTTTTCATCGTTTCAATGCCGTAAATCATAAATTTTTTCCTCCGTGGCAATATTTTTATGTTTTATGGCATTATTTTATCACAAAAAACTTGACATACGCCTGCGCTTTTTATAAAATAATTAGTGGAAATTTCAAAATTTTTTTTACACGGAGTGAAATTCGATGAAATTCGACGTAATTATGGATATGCTTTTCGAGCTTTTAATTCACCGCAAGCGCACGGCGCAGTACTTCGCCAAAAAATATTCCGTTTCGGTGCGCACGGTGTTTCGCTATATCGACGTGCTTTCTTTAAACGTTCCCGTGGAAACGCAATCCGGGCGCACGGGCGGCATTTACATTTCGGACGCCTACAAGCTGCCCGTGGGGCTACTTTCGAAAGAAGAATACGAAGCGGCGGACGAAGCTCTCGAAGCCATGTATTCGCAATTGCCCGAAGAGCGGTTTTTAACGGCGCGGAAAAAGCTCGCGGCGCAGAATAAGTCCGATGAAAAGCAGTTGTTCTTTTCGGGCGACGCGAATTATCTTTTAATCGACAGCGGATCGTGGGGCGATTCGAAATCCTTATCCGAAAAAATCCGGCTTTTCGAAAACGCGGCAAAATCGTGCGACGTGGCCGAAATAGATTATATATCGCGCGAAGGCGCGCGCACGGTGCGACAGATCGAGCCGCATATTCTTCTGTACAAGCAAAACGTGTGGTACGTATACGCTTTTTGCCGTAAGCAGCAGGCATTCCGGCTTTTCCGCATCGGTAGGGTATACTCGGCGTTTTTAACGGGCGAAACGTTCAAACGCCGGGAAGTTTCGCGCGACGATATTCCCCTGCGCTACTGGGATTCGCCCGAAAGCGCGCCCGTGAAACTGCTTGTGGAAAAATCCGCCTATGCGGACGTGCAGGATTGGCTCGGCTGCGAAAATCTGCACCCGGCAAACAATGCGGTTGCAGGCGCGGCGGACGATACGCAAAGCGGCGAAAAATGGTTTGCGACGGCAACGTTGCCGATCGACGACGTTCTGGCAAAGAAAATATTAAGTCTCGGCGCGGGAGTGAAAGTACTCGGACCGGAAAACTTGAAAAAAAAGACGGCGGAACTTGCCGCCGCCGTCGCTAAGGTATATTCATAATTTTTTTTGCGCAATCATAGGCTTGCATACAGGCTTGCATACAGGTTTGCATACAGGCTTGCGAGCGCGCCGCAGTAACCGATCGTTTATTTAATCAGATCGCCCTCTTCGCGGATAAACCGCTTGATCGCGGCGAACGATTCATCGGAAATCACATGCTCGATGCGGCAGGCGTCTTCGGCGGCGGTTTCGTTCGATACGCCGAGCCGTTCGAAAAAATCCGAAAGCACGGTGTGCCGCTCGTAGATTTTTTCCGCCACGGCGCGCCCCGAGTCCGTAAGCGTGATAAACCCGTTTTCGTCCACGCGGATAAAACCGCCCTCTTTTAAATGCTTCATCGCGCGGGAAATGCTCGGCTTCGAATAGCCGCGGTATTCCCCGATATCGATCGCGCGCACATTGCCGATCTCATGCGAAAGCCGCAAAATACATTCGAGATACATCTCGCCCGATTCCTGTAACTGCATAAGTCTCTCCTGCGGCGAAAAAAGTTTTCTGCCCGTTTTTTTTAAGTATATCACACTTTTTTTGATTTTACAACAAAATCCGCGCGTTTTTATCAAAAAATTGCCGTGAAAAAATTTTTTTATTTTTTTTCACAAACCCCCTTGTTTTTTCTTGACATTTCCTGCGCCGATGCATATAATAAATAATGGTTAGCAAAGGCTAACTGATTTTTGCGGCGGAAGGTTAGCAAACGCTAACCCCTTGCAAAATCAAAAGCAGAATCAGAAGCAGAATCAGAAGCAGAATCAAAAAACAGGAGCGAAAAAAAATGATGCCTTTATTGATGGCAAACGCAGGCGAAGAAAACATTATCAAAAAAATCGGGGGGCTTCCCGAAATGAAGAAGCACTTATCCGATCTCGGCTTCGTGGTGGGCGGCACGGTGACGGTAGTCACCTCGATGGCGGGCAACGTGATCGTGAACGTAAAAGACACGCGCGTGGCGCTTGCCAAAGAAATGGCGCAGAAAATTTACGTATAATGTCGTTGCGTTTATGCGCAGGCGTACATATATAAAACAAAAAAGCAGAAGGAGACAACAACAATGCAAACGTTGAAAGAAAGCAAAATCGGCTCGACTCTTAAAGTAGTGAAAATCGAAGGCGAAGGCGCGATCAAACGGCGGATAATGGACATGGGCATCACGAAAGGCACGCTGCTTACCATAAGAAAAGTTGCGCCGCTCGGCGATCCCATTCAGATCACGCTTCGCGATTACGAACTTTCGCTGAGAAAAGCGGACGCGGAAAAAATTCTCGTGGAAGAAACGCAGGCGTAACGCGTTTTTTCAAACCGAACAAAAAAATCATTAAAAATCAGAAACGGAGGCACAATATGGATATAAGAATTGCTCTCGCGGGCAACCCCAACAGCGGCAAGACCACGTTGTTCAACGCCCTTACCGGCTCGAACCAATTCGTGGGAAACTGGCCCGGGGTTACCGTGGAAAAGAAAGAAGGCAAGCTGAAAAAACACGAAGGCGTGACGGTTGTCGACCTTCCCGGTATTTATTCGCTTTCCCCTTACACGCTCGAAGAGGTGGTTGCGCGAAACTATCTCATCGACGAAAAGCCGGACGTGATTTTAAACATCGTAGACGGCTCGAATCTCGAAAGAAACCTTTATCTTACCACACAGCTGATGGAAGCGGGCTTGCCCGTGGTGATCGCCATCAACATGATGGACGTTGTGAGAAAGGCGGGCGATAAGATCAATATCGACGAGCTTTCCCGTCAACTCGGCTGCAAAGTGGTGGAAATTTCCGCGCTGAAAAACGAAGGCATCATGGAAGCGGCGGAAACGGCGATCGCGGCGGCGAAAGCGGGCAAAACCGTTCCGCACCACACCTATTCGGGCGTTGTGGAACACGCGATCGCGCACATCGAAGAAGCCGCGGTGCATACCCTGCCCGAAAACGAGCAGCGCTGGTACGCGGTGAAACTCTTCGAACGCGACGAAAAGGCGCGCGAAAAGCTCAATCTTCCTAAGGAAACGCTCGATCATATCGAAACCGACATCGTTGCGGCGGAAAAAGAACTTGACGACGACGCGGAAAGCATTATCACCAACGAACGCTACGTATTCGTGGGCGAAGTGATCAAGGCTTGCTACAAGAGAAAGAGCAAAGTGAAGATGACCACGTCCGACAAGATCGACCGCGTTTTAACGCACCGCATCTGGGCGCTTCCCATTTTCGCGGTGATCATGTTTCTTGTATACTTTATTTCCGTAACCACGGTGGGCGGCTGGGCTACCGACTGGGTGAACGACGGCGTTTTCGGCGACGGCTTCCACCTTCTCGGCATCGGCGAAAAGAAATACGAAGCGGCAGCCGAAGATTACGGCGGCGCAGACGAAGTCCTTTCCGCATACATAGACTTTGCGAAAGAGAAAGGCTACAACACCGAATCTCTCGAAGCGGCGCTCGATACCGAAAGCGAAAATTTCAATGCGGAGGCGGCGAAAACAGCGGTTGCGCAATTCGTCGAAGACGTGAAAACGCTTGACGGCTACGAAAGCATTACCTACACCGTAACCGACGAAGAAACGCTTGTGGAAAGCCAAAAAACCGCTTATTACAACGTTACCACGAAAGATTCCCCCTATTCTCTCGCGATGGTATCCGACATTCTCGTAGAATACGAGTTTGCAGAGCCCGATCCCGCGAATTACGGCGTATGGGTGATGGGTATTCCCGCACTTGCCACCGCAGGCCTCGAAAAAGCGGGCTGCGCGCCCTGGCTGCAAAGCCTTCTCGTAGACGGTATCATCGGCGGCGTAGGCGCGGTGCTTGGTTTCGTCCCTCAGATTTTCGTACTTTTCATCTTCCTTGCTTTTCTCGAAGGCTGCGGATATATGGCGCGTATCGCGTTCGTACTCGATAGAATCTTCCGTAAATTCGGCTTGTCCGGCAAATCGTTTATCCCCATGCTGATCGGCACGGGTTGCGGTATCCCCGGCATTATGGCTTCGCGTACGATCGAAAGCGAGCGCGACAGACGTATGACGATTATGACCACAACGTTTATCCCCTGCGGCGCGAAAGTACCGTTTATCGCGATGATCGCGGGCATTGTGTTCGGCGGCGCATGGTGGGTTGCCCCTTCCGCATACTTCCTCGGTATGGGCGCGATCATTGTTTCCGGTATCATTCTGAAAAAGACGAAAGCCTTTGCGGGCGATCCCGCTCCGTTCGTTATGGAGCTTCCCGCATACCACCTGCCCTCTGTGAAAAACGTGCTGCGCAGCATGTGGGAAAGAGGCTGGTCGTTCATTAAGAAAGCGGGTACGATCATCTTGCTTTCCACCGTTGTTATCTGGTTTTTGAGTCGCTTCGGCTGGAAAGAAGGCTCGTTCGGACTTCTCGAAGAAGACGCGATCGACGGCAGTATTCTCGCGAAGATCGGCAACGCGCTGAAATGGATCTTTGCCCCTCTCGGATTCGGCAACTGGCAGGCAACCGTCGCTTCGGTTACGGGACTTGTGGCAAAGGAAAACATCGTGGCTACGATGGGTATTCTCTACGGCGACAGCGCGGGAATCGCTGCGGCGTTCACGAAGATCAGCGGCTATTCGTTCCTTATCTTCAATCTGCTTTGCGCACCTTGCTTTGCGGCGATCGGCGCGATCAAGCGTGAAATGAACAACCCGAAGTGGACGTGGGGCGCAATCGGATATCAATGCGGATTTGCGTATGTGATTTCGTTTATCTTCTACAACGTGTTCTCTATGTTTGCAGGTAAGGCCGGCAACTTCTGGGGTGTGTTCTCGTTCATCATCGCTCTTGCGCTGATTGCGGGCATCGTGTACCTTTTGGTGCGCCCCTACAAAGAAGCGGAACATCTCGGGCAGAAAGTAGAAGTTACGAAGTAATTTAAGCTTTGTTTCCTATCCCCGAGCCGCGGCCCGGGGATAGCTTTCTTTAAAAAGGTACTGTTTCAAAACTTGTTTAAAACCCGGAAAAAATACTTACAATATTCAGGAGGCTATCTTATGTGGCAATGGATTCGCGATAACCTGGCAACGATCATTATTTCCGTGATTTTATTTGCTGCGCTTGCGGCTATCGCCGTAAAGCTGATCAAAGATAAAAAACAGGGAAAATCTTCCTGCGGCGCGGGCTGCAAGAATTGCGCGCTCTGCGGAAAATGTCACGGCGGATGCGCTTCTCCCGAAGAACAACAGCGCATGACGGAAGAAGCGAAACAACGCCTTGCGGCAAAAGAAGCCGCGCGGAAAGCGGCAAAGGACGCCGCCGCTTCCGCCGATTTTGCGGCGGAAACGGCTCAAAAATCGGCGGAAGGGCAAGCCGATTTATCGCAAGAAAAAAGCGCAGATCACAGCGCGGAAAAATAAAAATCAGATTAATTAAAGCCGACTTACGCTTCTAGCGTAAGTCGGCTTTAATTAACGTTTATAAAGATTTAATTTCCGCAGATTAAAACTTTTCTTTCGTAAACAATCTGAAGAAACTTGCGCAATCGTCAAGCCAATGCGAATTGCGTTTCATCCACGTCGCTTCGGCGTTGATTTCAAGATCACAGGTGCTTAATCCGTGCCACCCCTGCGGATACACGTGCAATTCGTACGGAATCTTCCGCTTTGCAAGCTGCAAGGCGTACATCAGCGAGTTTTCCGAAGGCACGCAGTTATCCTCCGCCGTCGTCCAGATAAACGCGGGCGGAGTTTGTTCCGATACCGCTTCGTCTAAATTCAGCCGTTTGAGAAGTTCCGCTTTCGCTTCCTGCGTGTAGCCTTGCAGCAGGTTTTCGTGCGAGCCTTTATACGCCGTTTTTTCCGAAATTACGGGATAGGAAAGCCCCACCGCCGTCGGCTTGCAATCCAGCTTTTTGCCCGTGATCTCTTCGATATTCTGCCATTCCACGGCAAGATCCGCCGCGAGATGCCCGCCCGCCGAAAAACCGACCGCAAACACTTCTTCCGCGTTTACGTGCAGCTCTTTCGCGTGCTTTTTCACGTAGTCCGCCGCCGCCGCAAGCTCGGTGAGCTGCTCGGGGTAGGCATATTCGCCGTCCGACGCCGTAAGATACGTTAAAATAAACGTCTGAAATCCGCGCGATAAAAACGCCGCCGCCACGGGTTCGCCTTCGCGCTTGCTCACCATTCCGTATCCGCCGCCCGGCACTACGATCACGGCGGGCCTTGTCCGCTTCTCATTCGCTTCGGCGTTGTCGTACACGTCGCCGCTTAAAATCGCCGTGAGCTTGCCGCCCTCCGTGCCGTACTCTTTTTTTAAGTCCACTTCAAAAGTTTTCATTATGTATGCCTCTCTTTTATTTTTTCCCGAAGTTTTTCTTTTTCTTCGGTTTTTTTCGTTTTTCAAATCAGGTTTTCTCGGGCGTGAGCGCGATCGTAGTGCCTTGATCTTCGGGGCGGAAAGTATTCAGAATTCGAATGGGAATGCCCGCTTCGCACGCCACCGCCGCCGCTTTTTTATGCAGCACGCCTGCCCCTTGCAGCGCGGAAAATTCCCGATACGTAAGAAACGGCAACGCCGCCGCCCCGCGATTTTTTTTCGGATCGTCCGCATATACGCCGCTTACGTCCGTCCAGTTTTCGTACAGATCGGCGCGCACGCCCCGCGCGATCACCGCGCCCGTGATGTCGCCGCCGCCGCGCGGAAACGTATGTATTTTTCCGTCTGCCCCGCGCCCGTAAAAGCCGGGAATCACCGCCCGTTTTACGCCGCCAAGCCGCACCCGTACCCGATCGAACGTGGTTTTATCGAGTTCGCCGTCCCGAGAAAACAAAATGAGATCTTCCGCGCCGAGATACGGCGCGCCGATCAGATGCGAAAAGATTTTCGCCGCCAGCACTTCCCCGCGCGAAGCCGCGAACGCTTCGCTCGCGCCGAGATAAATTTTCTCTTCTATCTCTTCGATTTCCGCTTTGATTTCGCTTAAAAACCGCTCGTCCGCCCCCGTATCGCGCGCAATTTCCAAAAATCTGCCGCGCGCTTTCGCATAAATTTTCTTGTATTCTTTCGCCCGCCGCGCCTTTGCCGCCGCTGCCGCCGAATACAATATGTCGGTGATTTTAATATCGCCCGCAAACCTTTTCCCGGGCGCGGACACCACGATATACCGCCTTGCCGCGTTTGCTTCCACGATTTGCCGCACGCGCTTTGCCGCGCCGCCGTCCGCCGTAGAAGTGCCGCCGAATTTGCATACGATCGTTTCCATGCCCGCCACCGCCTTGATTTTGTCGCTATAATCAGTATATGCGGCAATCGGCGGCGCAAGATACAAAAACTACATATTCAGCATCATCGCGGCAACCACCGCAAGCGCAAGACAGATGAGTTTGATCCACAATTTTTCAACGAATACTTTTTTCAGAAAATGCACGAATTTCATTTCACGATCCCCCTCGATTTTTTATCGGCAAGAGGAAGTTCCTGCCAGTAGTAATCGCGCAGCGCGGAAAGCAGCATATCGTAATCGGCATACCGCTGCACGTTGCCCTGCTTGATAATCGAAATAATGCCCGTTTCTTCCGATACCACCAGCGAAACCACGTTCGCCACTTCGGTGATGCCGATGCCCGCGCGATGCCGCGTGCCGAAGTCTTTGGGATAATTCGTTTTTTGCGTGAGCGGCAGAAAGCACCCCGCCGCCTGTATTTTATGCCCTTTTAAAATCATTGCGCCGTCGTGCAAAGGCGCTTTCGGAAAGAACACGCCTTCGATCAGCTGCGTGGAAATATCCGCGTCCATGCGCACGCCGCTTTGCAGCACCTGCTTGGGCAGGTTTCCCTTCGAAAGCACGATCAGCGCGCCCACGTTGTTTTTCGACATATTTTGCAGCGCGCGGATAATATCGGCAATGCATTGTTCCGCGGAATCCGTGCCGGGCGCGCTGTCTTTCGCAAAAATCATTTCGCTGAGTTTGGGTTTTTTATCGTCGTGCGAATCCCAAAGGCTTTTTTTGATTTCCACGTTGTACATAATCAGCATGAATGCAGATAAAATCAGCAGGAAATACAAATAAAACCTTGCGTCTAAAAAATCCACGGCATACGAAAGCACCCCCACGACGACGATCATCACCCAGTAGGCAACCATCATGCGCGTGGCGTCGTTTTCTTTGAGCATGCGCGAAACGAACGTGAACAAAAGGAACAACATCGCGATTTCCGCAACGTATACTCCCCTGAACCCCGTAAAAAATTCGCCCGCGCTCTTCGCCCAGGCCGCAAAGCCCGTAGCCCCTTCCGCCAAAAGCATATTTGCCATCTTTTCTTCCTCCGTTTGCGCGTCAGCGCAATTTAAACGTTTTTAATCGCCGAGCAGCAGCTTTGCTTTCGCTTCTTTAAACGCCGCGTTCGCCGTGAGCGCGCCGCTTCTGATTCTGCCGAGCGTTAAAAACAGGTATTCGAAACACTTATACGCCTTTTCTCTGCCCATATCGCTCGCCTGCCGCCGATTTTTTTTCACGGCGTACTCGTTCATGCCGAGATTCGCCGCAATCTCTTTCTCGCTGCCCGCCGCCGTGCTTACTTCGTACAGCGTGCGGAAGTACGAACAAAGCGAAGATAAAAGCGCGTTTTCGTCGAACCCTTTCGTAAACAATTCCGAAGCGATTTTTTCGAACTTATCGCCGTTGCCCGCCGCCAGCGCGCCCGATAATTCGTAGATCTTATACGCGCTGTCCGGGTACACGATTTCGTCCACTACCCCGTCGGAAACCGGCTCGCCCTTCGCCTGACAATACAAAATAAGCTTTTCCGTTTCCTTCGCGATACGGCTCATATCGTACACGCAGTATTCGGCGATTTTGCCGCAGGTAGCCGCGTCCGCCGCCACCCCCGCGCGCTTCAACGTGAGAAATATCCACTTCACCACCGTCTGCTCGTCGCTCTTCGCGCAGTCCACCACGGTAAGCCCCTTTTTCGAAGAAAGCTTCGCCGCGCCGGTTTTCACTTTCGCCGCGTTCACAATCGCGAGAATCACCCCGGGCGTGGGATTTTCCAGAACCGGCTTTAAAATCGCGTCGTATTCCTTGTCCGTGGGATACCATTCCGTAACGCGCACCAGCCGCCGCTCGCTCAAAAACGGATACGAAGCGCACGCCGCCGAAAACGCGTTTTTGTTATTTTTGATCGCCGCGCCGTCGAACGTGGCGTAATCGAGCGTTTTATCCGCCACGAAGCGGCTTAAAAGCAAATTCACGCCGCCGTCGCGGAAGTACACCTCTTCGCCTTCGAACAGATACGCGCTCTGCGCCCCGTTTTCGTCGGTAAATTTTCTGAAATCGACGTATTTCATAGCAGTATTATAGCACATATCGCGCCGAAACGCAAACGTCCGCGCCGCGCTTTCGCGATTTTTTACAAGAAAAACCCCGCTAAAAATACCAGAAGCCCCGCGCACGCCCCGAATACGCGCGCTTTGTAGCGCAAATTCACCCGATCGCTGCCGCACGCGCACGCAACGTAATAGGCGAAAATCGCCGTCGAAGAAACCGTCATGCCGATCGCAAACGGCGAAAAATCGATCATATAGAATAAAAGGCTCAGCGCGGTGAGAAAAAACGACGGTAAAAATAAGATCGCCCCCGCGAGCGCGGGCAACATCGCGGCGAGCGCGGCAAGCGCAAGCAAAAACGGAAACATCGCCGATACGATCGGCACTACAATCACGTTCAAAAGCAGCGAAACCCCCGATACGTACCCGAAACAACGGCACATCACGGGCAGCGTTGCCGCCGTTGCGCCGAGCGATACCGAAATCAAAGAAATCAACGCTTGCAGCGGCTTTTTTAATTTTGACAACTTGCCGTTCTTTGCGCCGTTTGCGCCGCTGATGCCGTTTGCGCCGCCGATGTCGTTTGCGCCGTTTATGCCGTTTATGCCGCCGATGTCGTTTGCGCCGCGCTCGGGCAGCCATGCGGAAAACAACCGCGAAAACGTAGGCGAAAGGCACAGTATGCCCGCCACGGCGGAAAACGAAAGCAGAAAGCCCGCGTCGAACAGCGAAACGGGCGAAACAAGCAGCACCAACACCGCCGCTTTGCCCATGCTTTCGAGCGAATCGCGCTTAAAGCCCGAAAGTTTATCGGCGTAAAACGCAAGGCACATCACGATTGCGCGCACCACGCTCGCCGAAAATCCGCAGATTGCGCCATAAAATAAAAGCATAGCCGCCACCGAAGCGAATTTCGCCGCACGAGGCAACGCCGCCAACCTGCGCCGCCGAAAAATCGCCGTGAGAAACGCGAACAACGCGCCCACGTGCAAGCCGGATACCGC
>ERZ1026860.1133-NODE-1133-length-14411-cov-2.984536_pt1 | contig 14411 bp, 11 predicted proteins | sample MGYA00380160_ERZ1026860 | MGnify/ENA primary metagenome ERZ1026860 (study PRJEB33269, sample SAMEA4719796) | human gut metagenome | biome: human-associated habitat; feature: organic feature; material: feces | place: Cameroon | collected 2013-10 ... | reverse complement strand
GACGTAGACCCTGCAGCCGTACAGGTGCGCGAAATCGCAAAGTTCGGCGATTTCTTCGACCGAGTTTGCCGCCTCTCGCCGCGCCCCGAATTTGTCCGCGCCGATGTACACAGCGTCCGCGCCGCACAGAATCGCCTGCCGCGCGGTTTCCGCGTTTTTCGCGGGGCTTAGAAGCTCGATTTTCCGCCGCCGCATTTTAGCGCGCCGCCGAGTCTTTCGGTTTCCACAGACACAGCGCGGCGAAAATCAGGCAGAGCAGTCCGAGCGCGAGCCAGCCGTTCGTCATACCCGCGTTTCCGAAATAGACGAGGTTCGGACTGTCGCCGATGTCGAAAATCTTGCGGTATGTCTGGATTGAAAACACTATTCCCGCGTGCAGCGCAATCGGGCCCCAGAGAAGTTTTGTGCGGATGTAAATCATCGCCAGAACCGCGCCGAACATCGCAAGCGCGGCGAAGTGCATAAAATTGAACGTGTGGGCGATTCCCACGGTGTCGTACCACGCGACGAAAAAGCCGATGTCCCACGACGAGTTGTGGACGCCCCCGGGAAGGTTGTCCCATATCGAGTTGGGAACTTTGAAGTGTTTGTAGGCGAAGAATAGCGAGCTTAGCACCACCGCCGAAAGCGCGTCGAACGCCGTGTAGACCGAACGCATAATCAGGCAGCGCATAACGAGCTCTTCGAGAAAGCCGAGAATCAGCCCCGCAATCAGAGCCGCGAACGCCGCGTTCAGGAGCTTGTCGAAACAGAATCCGTCGGCGAGTTTTACGTTGCAGAAGAAATACTGGAACGTGAAAATGAACACCGAAAGCGCGAGTCCCGCGACAAAGAATTTGGCGACCACCGAAAGCGACTTCAACGAGAGCGGCAGCCCCAGATTGCGAATCGAAAACAGCCTGCACCGCTTCATCATCCACGGAAGCCCGAGGATAATCGGTGCCCATCTGAGGCGGTCGTAGAATATGTCGATTTGCTTGCCGAGCAGCCAGCGCGTCGTTTCGGTCGATTCCACCGAATCGACGAACTGCACAAGCCAGTATGTCGGCGCGGTCAGAACCGCCGCAAAAAGCGACGCGCCTACATAGATGAACAGAAACAATCCCAGCCCCTCGAAAGAGTGCTGATTGGGGTTTAGCCCAAACAACATCAATTCTTTTTCACGTTTAAACATGGCGTACATTACAAACAATTTTCGGATTTTTGCAACACTCTTTGCATCTCGGCAAACAACGGCGCGGTTGCGACGCCGTCCGCATTTCGAAAGCGCACGAAAAAAGCGGCAACCGCAGTCGCCGCTCGCGGATGGCGGAAAGCGGAGCTACGATATGCCCCACTTGCGCCGCAGCTTCGCCTCGATGGGCGAGAAAATCACCTTGTCGACAATCAGACCGATTGCGATTACGACGCACATCACGCCGATTACCTGATCCATTTCCATCAGCTCGCGCCCGTAGTGGAGCAGCTGCCCCAAGCCGAAGCCCGTAAGAATCGTAACGTAGATTTCGGCAGCCATCAGCGAACGCCACGCGAACGCCCAGCCCTGTTTCATTCCGCCCAAAATGCTCGGGAACGCCGCGGGCAGGATTACGTTAATCCAAGTGTGCATACCTTTCGAACCCATCGTGCGCGCGGCGCGCAGGTAAATCGGGGGGATGTTTTTCACGCCGTGTTCCGTCGCCAGAATCATGGACCAAACAGTGCCCATCACCACGACGAACAGCATTGCCGATTCCTTCTGCCCGAACCACATAATCGCAAGCGGCACCCAGCAGACGCTCGGCAACGCCTGCAAGCCGAGCGCGAGAAGCCCGACCGTGTCTTGGAACACGTTGAAGCGCGAGCACAGCATTCCCGCGGGAATGCCTATCGCCAAGCCGATTGCGTAGCCCATCAACAGACGCTTGAGCGTAACGAGAATCGCCGAGGGCAACGTGCCGTCGACCGTCGCCGACCAAATGTAGTACGCAACGTCGGACGGCGGCGGCAGAACGTATTCGAACAAGCCGAAGTGCTTTACCGCAACTTCCCACAGTGCAATCAGAACGGCGAACGCGGTCAGCGAAACCGCCCATCTTTTGTAATTCGAGATTTTCATTATTCGGCTACAGCCCTTCCAAACTGGTTTTTGAGATAGGCGGTTATCTCGGATGCGTACGAGGTAAGCGCGGGGTCGTTGATGTCGCGCGGGCGCGGCAGGTTTATTTCGAATGTCTTGACTATTCTGCCGGGGTGGGGCGAGAACAGAATCACCCTGTCGCCGAGGCAGACGGCTTCGCGGATGTTGTGGGTTACGAAAAGAATCGTCTTCTTGCGCTTCTCCCAGATTTGCTGGATTTCGCCGTAGAGCTGCTCGCGGGTGAGCGCGTCGAGCGCGCCGAAAGTTTCGTCCATCAGAAGGATTCGCGGATTCGGCGCAAGCGAGCGGGCGAGAGCCACGCGCTGCCGCATTCCGCCCGAAAGCTCGTGAACCGACGCGTGTTCGAACTGGTCAAGCCCCACCAAGTGCAGGTAGAACTTCGCTACTTCCCTGCGTTCGGGGTCGGTGAGGTTGGGCTTGAGCTTCAGCCCGAAGAGCACGTTGCCCATTACGTCGAGCCACGGGAAGAGCGCGTGTTCCTGAAACATCACCATTCTGTCGCGCCCGGGCCCCGTAACGGGCGTGTCTTCGACGAGTATTTCGCCGCTGTCGGGCTTGTCCAACCCCGCCACCAAATTCAGCAGCGTCGATTTTCCGCAGCCGCTCGGGCCTACCAGACACACGAATTCGCCTTCGTTGATTGTCAGCGAAACGTCCTTGAGCGCGTCCACTTTGCCCTGCGCCGATTCGAAGGTTTTGCTTACGTTTTTAACGACGAGCTTTGCCGTTACGTTTTGCAGTTCGGAATGTACGCTCATCTTATTGTTGTTCCGCGTAGATGGGTTTCATATTGATTTTGCGCCTGAGGAAGCCGCATTTGTATGCGTAGTCGCAGAATTTCTGCAGTTCCTCTTTGTTGACTTTTGCCGTGAACGTAAGACGCGGCCACGCCGCCTTTACAAGCTCCTCCGAAATTTTGCCGCCCGTGAGGGCTTCGAGTTCCGCGCGGACGAGCTTCTGCGCCTCCTGCGGATTTTTGTTAATCCAGTCGGTGAGCTCTCCGTGCGCCTTGACGAATTTTTTGACGAGTTCGGGGTGCTTTTTCAGCGTTCTGTTGCACGTTACCAAAATAGTCGTAACAGCCTCTTTCTGCTCGAGAAACACTTTCGCTCCGCCCTCCTTTTCGAGGCGGGTAATCCACGGTTCAACCGTCCACACCGCGTCGAGACTTCCCTGTTTGAAAAGCGGCAACTGTTCGGGGTTCGCCGTCGCCAGCACCTGCGCTTCGCCCGAAGTGAGCTTAACTTTGATCCCGTTTTCGATAAGCCACGCGCGGCAGGCTACGTCCTGCGTGTTGCCGATTTTTTTCCCCCTGAAGTCGGCGGGTTTTTCGATGCCCGCTTTCGGGTTTACTACAAGAGCCGCGCCGCCGTCGGCAGAGCCCGCGAGAATTTTGATGTCGCGCCCCCGCGTTTTCGCGAACGCGTTGATTGCGGGGTTCGGACCGACATACGTTATGTCCACCGCGCCCGCGAACATCGATTCCATCGCGCTCGGGCCCGCGTTGAACAGACGCCATTCTATCTTGACATCGTTGCCGAGCCGCTCTTCGAACCAGCCCCTGCCCTGTCTGCTCAGTTGGTGCGCGACCAACGCCTGCGCGTGCGAGATATTCGGAAAGTGTCCTATTTGCAGAACCGTCTTTTCCGCCGCTGCGAGCGTTCCCGCCTGTAAAGCGAGCACAACCGCAAAAATCATTCCCAGTGCCTTCCTCATTTTCATATCCTTTAATTTCACCATTTTTGACCGAAAAGCAAACATTTTGTGTCCGCATTGCGCAAACCCGTCCGCCCCTCTTTTTCGGGGGCTGAAAAAAAAGCTGGAAATTTGGGAATTTTGTATGTTGAATACCCACTTCAAGTAATTGCGGACGTTTCGTATCTCGGGGCGGACGCTTGCACAGTTTTCATACTTTAACCAAATTCTCAATGGCAATTTATTCAAAAACTCTAAGGGGCGTATTCGCCGCGGTTCTGGCTGCGGTGGCGGCTTCGCAGGCTCTGCACGCACAGCAGGTCACCCAAATGGGTACTACCGACTTGAAGAACGAGGCAACCGCCCTCGTCGGCGAACAGAAGTATCTGGAGGCGCGTCCGTATATCGTCGAGCTTATAAAGCGCATTACCGATTCCGAAGACCAGAACCTCAAGAAGGAGCTCGAGCAGATGTATTACTTCGAGGCGTACGGCTATCTGCAGGAATACAATTCCGCGCCCTCGAACAAGTTGATGAACAAGGCCATCGCCGGCTTCGACAAGGTCATAAAGGAATACCCGAGGGGCGACTACGCGGAATCGGCAATCCGCACAAAGGCGTCGTGCTACGAGCTTTTGAACCAGCCCGAAAAGGCGATTGCCGCGCGCGAAACGCTTCTGACGCGTCCGTACGTCGAAAAGCTCAACAACCGCGAGCAGTTCGCGCTCGTCAAAAAGATTGCCGAGACAATCTACAACCGCCGCATGTGGAAAATCGGACAGAAGTGGTTCGAGAGAATGCTCGGCGGCGCGATTCTGCCCGAAGACAAGGTTTTTGCGGCGTCGGGTCTCATCCAGACCGCGATTGCAAACAAAGACTACGACACGGCGAAAAAATATTTCCCCTACTTGGTCTTCGACGCCCCCGCGCGAAGCGACATCGCCCTCAACTACGCGCTTTTGCTCGCGGGCGACGATATGGTCAAAAAGGAAAAGTTCAGCGACGCCTCCGTATTCTATAATATGGTGCTCAGCCGCGACACCATTATGGCGAACCTCAACCGCTTCCTCGAAAAGGCGAAAGTGCAGCTCGCCCGCGCGGAAAGGGTCTCCGCCGACAGCCAAGCCGCGGTCGATTTGAGGAACAAAGTCGCCGTTCTCGAAGCCTACGTTCAGGCGATGGGTTCGGTCGAAGACTACTCCGCCGACTTGATGGCGCGCGCCGCCCGCAACTATATGCTCACCGAGCGCGACTTCGAAAGCTTCTGGTCGTACTGGCAGCTCCTCAAGACCTTCACGACGCACCCGAGCATCGAAGACTTCTATATGGCGGCAATCGTCGCCGCATACAAAATCGGCAAGACCGACGAGATGTTCAACCTCAGTCAGGAATACCTCAAGAACTTCAAGGACGGCAACTATGTAAAAGACGTGCAGTTGCAGGTTGCCCAGTACTATTTGAAGAAAAAGGACTACCAGTCGTTCTTCGCGCTTGCCAAGCAGTTTGTCGCGGAAAATCCCGACGAGCCGCCGTACTCGAACGATATGATTTTCCTGATGGGCAAGACGTGGCTCGATATGGAAAAATATTCCGAGCTTACAAAGACTTTCGAAAAATACGTCAAGGACAACCCCGACACCGCAATCACCGAAGGCTGTCTCTATTGGGCGGGTATCGCGTACCTTGCAACGGGCGACTTCAAAAACGCAATGCGTATGTTCGTCAAGATGATTGACGACTATCCGAACGGACCCTACGCCGAAGACGGCATGTACCGCAGAGGCGTTGCGGCATTCGGTGCGGGCAACTTCTCGGACGCGCGCGACACGCTCGAAGACTTCATCAGCCGCTACGCAAACAGCAAACTTCGCGGCGAAGTCGAATTCTTCCTCGGCGACATCTACGCAAACAACGCGAAAGTCGAACTTGCGATGAAGCACTACAAGAACGTGGAAAAATACACGAAGAACCAGAGCTTTATCGACAATTCCTACAATCAGGCGGCAAAGCTCCTTCACAATCTGGAAAAATACAACGACGAAATCGCCCTTATGGACGACTACGTTGCGAAATTCCCCAAGGGCATTTGCTCCGAAGCAATCTACAACAAGGCAAAGGCTCTCGAAATCATAGGCAAGCCCGCCGAAGCACTCTCGTTCTACGGTCAGGCAATCGAAAAGTACGGCGCGAATAAGCTCGACGACGGCGTCGACAAAATGATTCTCGACTACGACAGAATGTACAGGGAAAACGCCGTAAAGCTCAAGGCAACGGTGGAATTTCTCGAAAAGTTGATGAAAGACCAAGCACTGTTGCAGGATATGGTGGCCGTCCCCGCAAAGCGTTATCGCTACTTCAGGGACAATCCGAACATCGACAAAATGCTTTACGAAAAATTCAAGCGCGACAAGGCTTTCGACGAACGCCTTTACAAGGACAAGACCATTCTCAAAAACCTGCTCGCGCAATACAACAAGGAAGTCGCAACCTACCCGCAGGGCGGCACGGAAGTCGTCTTCAAGCAGATGATTGACCGCGCGAAAGCGGCAAAGAACAACACGCTTGCATACCGCCTTATGATGGGGCTCGACGCAATCGGCAAACCCATCAAAGAGGAAAAAATGTTCAATGCCGACGACATCAAGCTTTCGTCCGTGCGCACTCTCGTGTGGATGGGCAAAGTCAACGAAAAGTACGGCGCGGAACACGCCCGCAAGGCTTTTGCGGAAGCTCTCGACCGCGAGGAATTCGAATACCTCATCGACGCGATGTTCGCTTCGGCGGCTCTCGAAGAACGTCTTGCGACAAAGGGGCAGGGCAAGTGGGAAACCGCTCTGAAGCTCTACCGCGACATCGAATCGCAATTCCCGTCCGACCCCCGCGCGGCGACGGCAGTATTGCGCAAGGCCGAAGTTCTTACGAAGCTCGGCAAGCGCGCCGAAGCAATCAAGTGCTACGAGCAGATTCTCAAGTCGCCCTCGTGGCGCGGCGAAGCATACGCCGAAGCACTCTACCGCCTCGGGCTGATTGCACTGCACAACAAGCAGAAAGACAAGGCGTTGATGTATTTCGACCGCTGCTACCTCGGCTACGCAAACTGCTACAACTGGACGGGCAAAGCCCTGCTTTCGGCGGCAAAACTGCTCGCCACGGGCGGCGAAATCGACAAAGCCAAAGAGGTTTGCGACGAATTTTTGGGCAACAAGCTCAACGAGCAGTCGCCCGACTTCGCCGAAATCAAACAGTACCGTAAAACACTCTAAGGATTTACCAAGATGAAGATTTTCAAATCAACAGTATTCTCGGCGGTATGCGCTTTGGCGGCTTGCTCGGCGTTCGCCCAACAGGCACCGACGGCTGTCGTAAAGGCGGCGGAAAAACCCGCAGCCGAAAAGCCCGCGCAGGACGAAGACCGTTCGTATCTCGCCGACTACGCCGACAAGCCCGCTTCGGTCGCGCTCTTCGACGAAAAGACAAAGAGCGAAAACGTCGTGGCGTTCAAGGAAGTCAAGGACGACTCCGTTGTGTTCGTCGGAGGCGGCGGCGAAATTCCGATTTCGAAAAAGAAGCCGTCTTCGCAGAAAATCGTCGTAAAGGTCGATAACAACTGGCTCAGAATCCGCACGGCTCTCGGTCGCGAAAACTGGGAGGAGGCTATTGTATATATGCGCCCGTTCGTCTACCCGCTCATCCCGCTGATGTGCATAAACGAAGACACGTTCAAGGGCAACGCCTATCTCGAAATGTACCTCAACGCGCTCGTAAACGCAAAGCGTATGAAAGAGGCGGTTTCGATTGTCGATTCGCTGAAACTCGGCGATTGCGCTCCGTCTTTGGTTTCGTCGGCGTTGGGCGTCGCCGAGGCCTTGGCGAAATCGGGCGACGTAAAGGGCGCGCTTGCAATCGTAGACCACGTTCCCTATACGGGAATCTACACGCAGGTTATCCCCGACTTCCTCTCGGTTCTGGCGGAACTCCGCAAGGCGGGGGCTGTCAAGGAATGCGCGGTGTATTACACAAAGCTTACGGCGGTCGAAAGCGCGCAGAAGAACGAAGCGGTGCTCTGGATGGTTTATTGCGACCTCTCGATGGGCAAGAAGATGTCTGCCGAAATCTACCTCAACCAGATAAAGCTCGACAAAAAAGCTCCCGAATTTTCGCTTTTGAAAATGAACGAAGGCATGCTCGCCGAACAGGCTGCAAAGCCCGACCTCAACACGGTTCTCGACCACTACGCCGAAGGCATCGTGTTCGGCTCGCTGACAAGTTCTTGGATGCCCGAACTTCTCTACAAGACGGGTATGGCATACAAAAAGCTCGGCAGACAATACGCCGCCAACGAAATTTTCGCCCAAATGGCATCGCTCTTCCCGAACGACACCCTAACGGCGAAAGGTCAAAAGGAAATCGTCAAGGTTGAGCGCAAGCCCAAGAAGGTCGAAACGGACGACGACGATGAGGACGACGACGAATAATTTTTAAAACATCCCCGATATGATTAAACTCCACCACTTTAAACCGAAAAAGGAAAAACGCGGTCTTCTGTACCAAGTTTTCATTCTCGTTGCGATAATCCAAATATCGGCGTTGATTGCGTTCAGCGGATATATCGTTTCGCAGTCGATTATCGAAGAGCAGAAGCTCGACGCTCCGCCGCCCGTCGAAAAGGTGCAGCCCGCCGCGCAGGAACACAAAGTGCGCGTCGAACGCCAGCAAAAGAAGTCGCGCAAGATGACAAAGCGCATTCAGGTTGCCAACCCGCAAAACGTCAACGCGCCCGAAGTCAAGGTTACAATCCCCGCCTCCATCAGCACGGGCGCGGGCATTTCGACCGTTTCGGACAAGGCGATGTCGGTGGGTATGAAAATCGCGGTTACGACCGTCGAAATCGGCGGCATCAAAAGTAAGACCGAAAAAGTCCTCATCTGCGTCGACGCGGGTCCCTACCTGATGACCGACGAACGAGGCGGTTTGGACACTTACAAAGTCATCCGCGAAGACATCAAAAGGCTCGTAAACAACCTGCCGTCCACGGTGCTCTTCAACCTGATGGCGTTCGACATCAGCAACGGCGCACAGATGAAGTTCTTCCAAGGCAACCTCGTTGCGGCAACCGCTTTCAACAAGCGCATCGCCTGCGACTGGATTAACCCCATCAATACCGCGCTCGGCAAGACGGGCGTCGGCTCCGTTCGAGGCCCCAACTACAACCTCAAGTACGAGTTCCTCAAACAGCCGCCGGCTTCGCAATATTACAACCCGTGGATTTCCAACATCTACCGCGTCTACCAAGCCGCGCTCGAACAGGGTGCCGATACAATCTACATCCTGACGACAAGCTGGGTAGACCCCGACAAAATCAAGCTTCCGTGGTCGGACGCCGAGACGGAACGTTTCCGCCGCGCGATGGAAAACTACGAAGAACAGGTTGCCCGCTCCCGCAAACAGCAGGGATGGACCGACGAAAAACAGCAGGAATTTGAAACCGCCGACGCAATCGCAAGGCAGAACGGTATCAAAAAAGCCCGCGAGTGGATTAAAAAGGAAAACGAAACGCGCGCAAAGAAAGGCGTTCCGCTCTACACGGGTACTCCGTCGCAGGCGATGTACGAAAACAAATTCTACGTCCGCCCGACCCCGTGCCCGCCGCCGGTAAAGATAAAGCGTCCGCCCGCAAAGTTCAAGTCGTACGGAAGAGTCGGCATTATCCGCTACTACAATAAGTTGTTCAAGGAAGTCTACTTCGACAAAAAGATGAAAGCCCCCACACTCCATATGATTGTGTTCCGAGGCAAAAACGAAGAGTGGACTCCCGCGGAAAACAAGATTGTGCGCCAATTTACAAACGCCAACAACGGCGGCAGAAGTCGCGTGTTGAAAGGTTTGAAATCGGTCAAGGAGTACGAATAAAAACGTCAATTTTTGCGAAAACGCCCAAGCCACAACGGCTCGGGCGTTTTTTTGCGCCGATTTCAATTTTTGACGGCGCAAAAAAAGCGGTCTCCATTCGGAAACCGCTTCTTGAAATTTAGGGAGGCAGGCTAAATCTGCACGTCCTTGGTGTAGTCGATGTCGGGTCTGCCGAAGCCGAAGAGCTTCATAAATTCGCTCTTGTAGCCCGCAAAGTCGGTCAGTTCGTAGAGGTTTTCGGTGTTGACTTTCGGCCAAATGTCGAAAACGGCTTTTTGAACGTCGTCGCGCAACTCGAAGTTGTCGATTCTCACGCGCCCTTCGTCGTCGAAATCGAGGAAGTTGTCGTTGTAGAGGTTTTCCGAGAAAAGGCGTTCGATTTGCTCGATGCAGCCTTCGTGCACGCCCTTTTCTTTCATAACCTTGTAGAGAATCGAAACATAGAGCGGCACAACGGGTATCGCGCTACTCGCCTGCGTAACAAGAGCCTTGTTCATCGAAACAAACGCCTTGCCGCGGTGGAGCTTCAAAAGCCCGTCGACGCGTTCGGCAGTCTTTTCGAGGTCGGCTTTGGCCTCGCCGATTGTTCCGCTGCGGTAAATTGGGTACGTCAACTTCGGACCGATGTACGAATACGCAACGCTCGTGCAGCCTTCCGCTATAACGCCCGCTTCGTCGAGAGCCTTAATCCACAACTCCCAGTCTTCGCCGCCCATGGTCTTTACCGTTTCGAAAACTTCGCGTTCGGTCGCCGCGGGAACTTTGACATTCACAACCGCGCCGCGGTCGGTATCAAGGCTTTTGTCTTCGCGCGGTTCGCCGACCGTCTTGAGGACGCTCTTGTAGACTTCGCCCGTCTTCGGGTCGGTGCGGCGGGGCGATGCGAGCGAATATACTATCAAATCGACCTTGCCTTCGGGCGATTTTTTTATCGCCTCGATTGCCTGACTTTTGATGTCGTCGGAAAATGCGTCGCCGTTTATGTTTGCCGCGTAGAGATTTGCGGCTTTCGCCTGCTTCGTAAACTCGGCAGTGTTGTACCATCCCGCGCTCGCGGGGCGTTCGCGTTCGACGTCGGCGGGACGTTCGAAGAACACGCCAACTGTCGAAGCTCCACAGCCGAACGCCGATACGATGCGGCTCGCCAATCCGTAGCCCGTCGAAGAGCCTATGATTAGCGCGCATTTGCAGCCGTGCTTGATTGCGCCCTTGCTTTTGACGTAGGCGATTTGGTCGCGCACGTTTGCCGCGCAGCCTTCGGGGTGCGCACTGACGCAAAGAAATCCTTTAACTTTCGGAACTACAACCATTTTTTTGCCTTTCTGTTTTGCGGGGCGACCGACTCGACCGCCCCGTTTCCGTTGAACCAATCAAACGCAGTCCGCGCCGATTAGTTGATTCTGTTTTGCATATACGAAATGAGAGCCTTCAGGAACTCGCAGTTGGGGCTGAGCTTGTCGCAGAGCGCGATTGCCTTGTTCGTAAGTTCTGCCGCAATTTCGCGTGAACGGTCGATTCCGTAGAGCGAAACGTAGGTCATTTTTTCGTTGGCTGCGTCGAGGTGCGTTGTCTTGCCCATCGTCGCGTCGTCGCTTACAACGTCGAGGATGTCGTCGATAACTTGGAACGCAAGCCCGATGTTTTTGCCGATTTCGCGCGCAACTTCGATGTTCTCCTCCGAGTAGTTGTCGGCGAGGCGCACGCCCATCGTAACCGCCGCCGTGATGAGCGCGGCAGTCTTGTTGTGGTGGATGAAATTGAGCTTGTCGGGTGTCATTTTGCCGTCGCGTTCGCCGAGAACGTCTTCAACCTGACCGCCGATCATCTTTGTGCTTCCGCCCGCGTCCGCGAGGTCGAAAACCAAGCCCGCCGCCGCCTGCGGACGGTTCTTGTAGGCTTCGGCGAGAAGCTTGAACGAGTACGTCAGGAGCGCGTCGCCCGCAAGGAGAGCCATCGTTTCGTCGAACTGCTTGTGGCAGGTGGGTTTGCCGCGCCGCAGGTCGGAATTGTCCATGCAGGGGAGGTCGTCGTGGATGAGCGAGTACGTGTGGAGGCATTCAATCGCAACGCACGCGGGCAGCGGGTCGGCGTCCGACGGGAACATATCGTGCGCCGCCAGAAGCAGCATCGGGCGGATGCGTTTGCCGCCCGCTTCCATACTGTAGCGCATCGCCTGATGAATGATGGACGGGCGCGTGTCCGCCGCAGGCAGATACTTGTCTATTGCACTTTCCACTTTTTTGCGGCGTGCTTCAAATTCCGATTTGAATTCCTGAGTTGTCATAATGTAAACAGCATCGTTTGCGCGGCGGATTTTGCAAGCTTTTTGAAAGGTTTGCGGAACGGTTTCGCGCGGCGTTTTTTGCAAAAAAAACTTCGGGAAAAATTCCGCCGAAGCCCTTTGCCGATACCGTTTGGCGGATGTCAGAGCACGTCGCCCAGAAATGCCGCGTACGCTGCGGCGAGCGCGGCAAACAGAACCGCGCAGATTGCGTTGCGTCCGAAACGCCGCGTTCTGCGGAATTTCTCGAAATCCTCGTCCGAGCTTTTGTCGCCGCCCAAATTTATGAACGCCTCCATATCCTCGCCGTAGTCGACTGTGTTGATTCTGAAGACGGCGTAGCACAAAATCATTGCGCAAAAGAGCAGCGCAAACGAAAGCACGATGTCGAAATCGAACAGGATTGCGACATCGGCAAGTTCCGAATTTTTAAGTTGTTCCATAAAAAGGAAAAGAGCTTCGGAGAGGGAGAACACCGAAGCTCTTGTTGTTAAACCGTAATTACTTGCGTCTGCGCCTTGCCGCCAACCCGAGGGCGATTGCGCCGAAAATCGCCGCATACGTCGAGGGTTCGGGAACGGGCGCGGACGGCACTACGATTGTTCCGCTTTCTTGGTCGAACGAAGCGGTAAATTCGCCGTTTGTTCCCACAACGGTAAATTCGTCGAGAGCCGACGCCGTTATAGTTTCGCTTCCGAAGATGTCTTCGAGATTGAAGCCGTTCATTTTGTCCTGCGTAATTTCTTCGTCGAAAGCAATTACCAGATTTTCGAAATTACACTGGGTTGCATCGACGCGCGCAGTGGAGGCTACGGTAAGGGTTTGCTTCGTCGTGAGTGTTCCCGAAACGGTAAGCGTGGAGTTTTCACCGACGAAGATGTCGGTGTTTGTGTTGATTTTGTCGTTGAGCGTCAGCGACGAACCGTTTTCGAGGCGGATGTTTGAGCAGAGATTGCCCATATTGTACATCGTCTTCTCGAGCGTGAGGCGGCTGCCGTTTGTCAGAATCAGGCTAACGTCGGAGGTGTCGGACGAGGAAACCGCGCCCGTTTTGCCGATATAGCCCACATTCAGGTTCACGCCGTCGAAAATCGCTTCGGCGTTGTCGTCGAGCGAGATATAGTCGGCGGTCAGCGAGCCGCCCGTCATCGATATTCTGCCGTCTTTTGTGATGCGGAGCTGTTTGAGGCTGAGCGTTGCGTCGGTTGCGTAAATCGAACCGCCGTAGCGCGTGCCGAGCGACGATGCCTTTACTATGTTGTTGCCGAGGAACTTCAGCGAGCCGTTTTTGCCGTCGACCATTATCGAGCCCGACTCGAAATTTACGCCGTTGGCAACGACAACTTCGACGGGAGTTTCGCCGTCGCGTACGTTGTAGTTGATTTTTACATAGTCGGGCTTCGGGAAACCGGCTACCGTACCGTCGACCGATTCCGTAACGGTTTCGCTCTCACTATAGAAATAGTGCGTACCGATGTAGTTTCCGCCGCTTTTGATGTCCACGCCGTAAGATACGGCGCAGGCAGATAATATTGCGATGAATGTTGCCTTGTTAATTTTCATAACCTTATCCTTATTTTCCGAGAATAAAGCCGCCTGTTATAGTATTCGAAATACTGTAGTATTTTTGGGTTTGCAAATTGCACCGAATAAACGTGTTGCGAAAACGGCTTTTCAAAAACGCGATTTTTTGCGTTAAAAAAATCCGCCGAAAAAAATGCGGATGTATTTGATACAAACATAAATTCAAAAAAACTGCTTGACTACAGTATTTCGAATACTGTAGCAGAAGGCTGTTCGGGCACAAAAAAATCGCGCACCGATTTTTGGTACGCGATTGACAAAAGGGTGTTTTTTTATTCGCGCCGCCGTTCTATTTCAGCGGCTGAACCCACACGTTGCGGAACGAGACGGGCGAGCCGTGATCTTGTAGCCCGAGCGGAACGGGCGCGTCTTTGTGGGGGATGAATTTCTGGGTGATGTTCGTCGGATGGTAGACGGGTTCTTTGTTCTGCACGCGTACGCCGTTGTGGTAGACCGTCATTTCGGGGTGCGCCATCAGCTTGCCGTCCTTGAACTTGGCGGGATAGAATTCGATGTCGTACGTCTGCCAAGCCCCCGGCTCGAGCGTCGCATTCGTCTTGGGCGCGTGTATTCTATATATAGAGCCGCACTGCCACCAGTTGCCCTCGCTGCCGAAAGAATCGATGATTTGCACTTCGTACGGGCCGAAATGTACGCCCGAATTGCCGCGCGTTTCCGAATTTTTGTAGTCGGTCGGCAACATAAATTCGAGGTGCACTTTCATTGCACCGAACTTGCGCTTCGTGAAAATAGTGCCGTCTTTGCGCTTGCCGTTTTTGACGAGCTTTTGCGAAACCATCG
>ERZ1026860.1132-NODE-1132-length-14414-cov-4.200780_pt1 | contig 14414 bp, 15 predicted proteins | sample MGYA00380160_ERZ1026860 | MGnify/ENA primary metagenome ERZ1026860 (study PRJEB33269, sample SAMEA4719796) | human gut metagenome | biome: human-associated habitat; feature: organic feature; material: feces | place: Cameroon | collected 2013-10 ... | reverse complement strand
GACCCTATCTCTCATATCTTTTTTTCGATTGTCCAAGATGTATTGTATTCCTACATTGGAAGCAGCTACAAATTTCGCCAGCCATTGAATTTTTTCTTGGAACCATGTATAATGAAAGGGCGAACTTGAACCAATCGCATGGAGGTAGCTGCGTGTACAGATTGCTGATTGTAACTGGTGACCAGGGCGTAAAGGAACGGATTGAAGCGATGGAAGGCTGGGAAAAGCTGGGCTTTAAGCCGCCCCGGATTCGCTCCACGGTTCAGGAAGCGGTGGAATGCATGGAAAAGCATCCCATCGACGCCATTGCCGTGGACGACGACCCCGCCTTTGCTCCGCTGTATGATTTTTTAAACGAGAAGCGCCCGGCAATGCTGCTTTTCAGCATTGAACCCACGGCGGAAAAGCAAATGGAAACCGTGCGGGAGGTAAGCAGTCTGCTGGCCCGTATGAACGCTGACGATTCCAACGACGATTACTATCCGGCGGATAAGCTGGATCAGCAGCGGGAACGCTGGCTGTGCAAGGTAATCGCCGGTGTGGAAGAGGACCCGGACAAGCTGGCTCAGCGCCTGCGCCTGTACCGCTGCCGGGAAAAGCTGAACGTGCCCTGCGTGCTGGCCCGCCTGGCCATGCCGGATGACGATACCTTTTTGTCGGAACGCTGGCATTATGGCAGCGAACGGCTGGAAACCGCCCTGCGCAACTTCTTTGGCCGGGGTCACGATCATATGGTGATGCATGTGGCGGTGGTTTCCCCCGAGGAGGTACGGGTGCTGTGCTATCCGGAAAACGAGGCGGAGGGCATCAGCGAAAACATTGCGTTTACCTATATTCAGGAAACGGTGGACCAGATTGACAAGTATCTGGGGCTGACCATGCGGCTGCTGGATGTGCGCCGGGTGGACGGCTTGCAGGTATTTGCCGACCAGAATTGATTTTTTATGATAACTTAGGAGGCTATGACAATGGGATTTATTAAGAATATCGTAACCAGCCAGCTGATTGACGTCATCGAATGGTCGGACAGCACGTCCAACACCATGGTGCATAAGTATGACATGAATGGCAAGGAAATCATGATGGGCGCGCAACTGACCGTGCGGGAAAGCCAGGTCGCCATTTTCGTTAACGAAGGCCAGCTGGCGGATGTGTTCCAGCCCGGCCGCTACGAGCTGTCCACCCAGAATATGCCCGTGATGACCGCCCTGAAGGCCTGGAAGTATGGCTTCAACTCTCCCTTCAAGAGCGACGTTTACTTTATCAACACCAAGCAGTTTATGGACCGCAAATGGGGCACCGCCAATCCTGTGATGATGCGCGACGCCGAGTTTGGCATGATCCGCATTCGCGCCTTCGGCTCCTATTCCTTTAAGGTGAAGGATCCCACGGCGTTCATGAAGGAATGCTTCGGCACCGCTTCCCTGTTTACGGTAGAGGGCGTGGAAGGCCAGATCAAGAGCATCGTGGTCAGCGGCCTCAGCGACGCCATCGCCCAGAGCAAGATTCCCGCTTTGGACCTGGCCGCCAATTATACCGAGCTGGGCGACTATGTGCTGCAAACCCTCAACCCCAAGGTGGAAAAGCTGGGCCTGACCCTGTGCCAGTTTGTGATTGAAAACATCAGCCTGCCCGAGGAAGTGGAAAAGAGCATTGACAAGCGCACCTCCATGGGCGTGGTGGGCGATTTGAACAAGTACACCCAGTACCAGGCCGCCGAGGCCATGCGGGAAGCCGCCAATAACCAGAACGGCGCTGCCGGTATGGGCGTGGGAATGGGCGCCGGTATGGGCATGGGCCAAATGTTTACCCAGGCCTTTGGTATGGGTCAGCAACCCCATCAGCAGGCGGCCCCCGCTGTTCAGACGGTTGCGTGCACCGCTTGCGGCAAGGCCATTGCGGCCGGCAGCAAATTCTGTCCGGAATGCGGCGCACAGCAAAACGCCGGCGGCTTCTGCCCCGGCTGCGGCGGCAAGGTGGACGCTGGCGCAAAGTTCTGCCCCAGCTGCGGACAGAAGCTGTAAGCATAACGTTTCATCCTTTCGCGCATGCTACCCCCAACGGGGCGGCATGCGTGTTTTTTTGCGCCGCCTGGAAAGGATGATTGCGGGAATGGGCGGCTTGCGGACAGACCTGGCCATGGAATGCATCGGCCCGGAGGAAAAACAGATTGACGGGGTTAAAATCATCACCCATCGGGTGGGGGATATTACCCATACCCGAATCTGCATTCAGCAGGAACGGGCGGCTCGTATGCTGGGCCGCAAGCGGGGCGAATACATCACCATGGAGTGTCCGCAGCTGCCCCATTGCGATGCGCACAAGCGGGAAATTCTGGCGCAGATGGTGGCGCTGGGCCTGCGCAGGCTGCTTCCCAAGGGCGGCGACGTGCTGGTGGTGGGCCTGGGCAACCGCAACGTAACGGCGGACGCTTTGGGCACCCGCGTGGTGGAACGCATGTTAGTAACCCGGCACCTGAAGCCCGCCATGAACCGGGAGCTGCGGGGCAAGCTGCGGGGCGTCAGCGCCATAGCACCGGGCGTGCTGGGGCTGACCGGCATTGAAACGGCGGAATTGTGCCGCGGGCTGGTGGGACATGTGCGTCCGGCGGCCGTGGTGGCCATTGACGCGCTGGCCGCCTTTGAAAGCGAACGAATCTGCACCACGGTGCAGATTACCGATACGGGCATCGAGCCGGGCAGCGGTGTGGGCAATCACCGGCTGGGGCTGACGGAGGACACCCTGGGGGTAAAGGTTGTGGCCATTGGGGTGCCCATGGTGGTGTACGCCTCAACCATTGCCCGGGACGCCATGCAGCGGCTGATGGACGCTTATGACGGGCAGGAGCACCAGCAGGCCCGGGAAATGCTGCTGAACCAGCTGACGGACGGCTTCCTGAACGATATGGTGGTAACGCCCCGGGAAATTGACGACCTGGTGCTGAATGTGGCGGATTTGCTCAGCGACGGCCTGAACCGCGCCCTTCAGCCGGCTTTGGACGCGGACACCCTGCATAGTTACTTGCATATTTAGCATATCCTTTCGGGCAGAACGCAAAAGGCGGTGAACCCGATATGCAGGAATGGAAGCAAGTGATTTGTCTGGCGCTGGCCCTGTTCAGCGGCCTGACGGTGGGACTGGCGCTGAGTAGCAGCGGACAGGCGCGGGAAGAAACGGCAACCCCAGCTTTTGCCGCCTGGCTGGAGGAGGAAGGAGTCATTGTTCCCGAAGAAAACCTGTTTCAGCTGGAAACCCCCGAGCCAACGACGGCGGAGAATTTCTCCGTGGAAGTGATTCGCACCCAGCGGTCGGCCCAGCGGGTGCTGATTTATCATACCCATACCTATGAGGCCTATGCCCAAGATGCCGATCACCCCTACAAGGAAACGGAAAAGTGGCGCACCGCCGACGAGCGGTACAACATGGTGCGGGTGGGGGAAGAACTGGCCGCCCTGCTGCGGGGCCTGGGCATGGAGGTGGTGCATGATACCACCGCCTTTGAGCCGCCCAATCTAAGCGACGCTTACACCCGTTCCCTTGCCATGCTGGAAGCCCGCGTTGCCGCAGGAGAAAGCTATGATTTGTATATCGATTTGCACCGGGACGCGTACGCCGCGTCCCAGACCGGCCCCAATACGGTAGCCGTGGGCGGGCAGGAGCTGGCCTATTTGATGGTGCTGATTGGCAAGGGCGAGGGACAGACCGGACAGGGCTTTGACCAGAAACCGAACTGGCAGGAGAATATCAAAATGGCTCAGGCCATTACCGATTGCCTGAACGATCAGGTAAAGGGGCTGTGCCGGGACGTGCGGGTGAAAAACGGCCGGTTCAACCAGCACATTTCCACCGGCTGCGTTTTGATCGAGGCGGGCAATAACCGCAACACCCTGGAGCAGGTGCTGGCCGCCATGCCGTATCTGGCGGACGCTATCGCCCAGAGCCTTGAAAAGGTTAGTCTTGAAAAATAGGGCGCTACCGGTTATAATCGTCTGCGGAGGTGAGCGGCGTTGGACCATCGCCCTGTGGGCATCATGGACAGCGGCCTGGGCGGCATTAGCGTGCTGGGCGAAATGCTGCGCGTGCTGCCCAACGAAAACTTTGTGTATTATGGCGATACCAGCCACATCCCATACGGGGATAAGCCGCCGGAAAAGGTGTTTGCCTATACCCATCAGGCGGTAGACCAGCTGATTGAGCAGGGCTGCAAGGCGGTGGTCATCGCCTGCAACACGGCCACCAGCGTGGCGGCCGCCCGCCTGCGGCAGGAGCTGACCCTGCCGGTGATCGGCATGGAACCGGCGCTGAAGCCCGCGGCGATGATGCCCGGCCAAGGACGGATTTTGGTAATGGCCACCCATGTAACGCTGACGCAGCCCAAATTTCAATCCCTGATGCAGCGCTACGGACAGGACGCGATTCCCCTGCCCTGCCCCGGACTGATGGAATGCGTGGAGGCGGGTCAGATGAGCGGCCCCCGGGTGGACAGGCTGCTGGACACCCTGCTGGCTCCCTATCAGGATACGCCCATCAAGGCTGTGGTGCTGGGCTGCACCCATTACCCGTTTTTGCGGGGCGCAATCGCGGCCCATCTGCCTCCCGGCACGCCGCTGATTGACGGCAGCCTGGGCACGGCGCGGCAGCTGAAGCGCCGTTTGCAGGAGGAAAATCTGGCCTCGGACGGCCCGGGGGGACAGGTAACCTTTTTATCCTCCATGGCCGGGCAGCAGCCCATTACCCAGATGCAGCGCCTGCTGGACTGGTGGCGCCAAAACGATACAGGCCGCGTGACGGCAGATTGAGGTATGCAAATGAAAAAGGTGATGCTGATTTTCGGCACAAGGCCGGAGGCAATCAAGATGTGTCCCCTGGTGTTGGAGCTGGAGAGGCATCCCGAATTTGAGACGGTTGTGTGCGTAACAGGGCAGCACAGGCAAATGCTGGATCAAATTCTGGATTGTTTCCATGTACAGCCGGATTACGACCTGTGCATTATGAAGGAAAAGCAAACCCTGTTTGATGTAACCATTTCCATTCTGGAAAAGCTGAAAACCATTCTGGAAACGGAAAAGCCGGATGTGGCGCTGGTGCATGGGGATACGTCCACCGCCTTTGTCACCGCCCTGGCCTGCTTTTATATGCAAATTCCCGTGGGCCATGTGGAGGCGGGGCTGCGCACCTACAACCTGTATTCTCCCTTCCCGGAGGAGTTTAACCGTCAGGCCGTGGATTTGATCAGCCGGTTCTACTTTGCCCCTACGGAGATGAGCCGTCAGAACCTGCTGAAGGAAGGTAAGCCGGACAGCCACATTTTTGTAACCGGCAATACGGTTATCGATGCGCTGGACACCACCGTGCGGCAGGATTACGACCATCCGGAAATTGAATGGGCCAAAGGCAGCCGCCTGATTTTGCTGACCGCCCACCGCCGGGAAAATCTGGGCCAGCCCATGCAGGAGATGTTCTCCGCCATTCGCCGCATTGTGGATGAAACCCCGGATGTAAAGGTGCTGTACCCCATGCATATGAACCCCGCCGTTCGGGAAATGGCCCATCGGTGCTTTGACGGGCAGCCGCGCATTCACATGATCGAGCCTCTGGACGTGCTGGATTTTCATAATCTGATGGCGCGCGCTTACCTGATTATGACCGATAGCGGCGGCATTCAGGAGGAGGCCCCGGCGCTGGGCAAACCGGTGCTGGTGATGCGCGATACCACCGAGCGGCCTGAGGGCGTAATGGCGGGCACGTTAAAGCTGGTGGGCACGGACGAAAACACCATCTATGCCTCTGTGCGGGAACTGCTGGACAACCCCAGCAGCTACCGCCAGATGGAGCACGCCGCCAACCCCTACGGCGACGGCAAGGCCAGCAAACGCATTGCGGATATACTGGATCAGCAGCTGTAACGCATGCAGCGGAGGGCCGCGGCGCTGATAAGGCACCAGGCCGCCGTATAGGGAATGCAAATTTGTCCCTGAACATTCAGCGGCACGCGGCGGTAATCCCAAATCTGGTAGCGCCGGTTAAAGACGCGACCGGCGGCATATTCAATGCCGGTAATGGTCAGGCCGCCCAGCAGCGTTGGCTGCCACAGGGGGCGGCCTTTCATCATTCGGCCAATGCGGCGCAGGGCGCACAGGCTAAGCCCTCCCGCCAGGGCCATGGCCGGGTGGGTGCGGCCGCGCCAGCCCAGCTCTATCAGCGGATATCCGGCGGCCCCGATACAGAAATCCTTAAACAAACCAATCGCCCCCTTTGGTTGCATCCTGCGCAGAAAACGGCGGTTCCATGCGCGCAAACGGGGGGCAGACAGGAGAAAGCATGACCTATTCTTTTCTGGCTACGACGGCCTTTGGACTGGAGGGCGTGGCGGCAGGCGAATTGAAGCGTATGGGCCTGGAAGCCCGGGGAGAAAACGGCGGGGCCCGCTTTAACGGGGAGCCGATGGACGCTTTCCGGGCCAATTTATGCCTGCGCACGGCGGACCGGGTACTGATGATTCTGGCCGAAAAGCCCGCCCGCAGCTTTGAGGAGCTGTTTCAGCTGGTAAAGGGAATCGCCTGGGAGCGGCTGATGAGCCGCAGCGCCGCCATTCACGTCAGCGGCAAATGCGTGCGCAGCCAGCTGATGAGCGTGCGGGACTGTCAGGCCATTACCAAAAAGGCGATTGTGCAGCGCCTGGGCCAACAGTGGCATATGGACCGTCTGCCGGAAAACGGCCCCGTGTATCCCGTAGAGGTGGCGGTGGTGAACGATACGGCCCGCATTACGCTGGATATGAGCGGCGATGCGCTGAACCGCCGGGGCTACCGTACCTGGAACGGCGAAGCGCCCATCCGGGAAACGCTGGCGGCGGCGCTCGGAGATGTGTATAAGAGACAGGCGCAAGGGCATGCGGCTGTATGATCCCTGCTGCGGTACCGGCACCCTGCTGATCGAGGCGGCCATGCGGGCTGTAAACCGTCCCGCGGGCATTCGACGCGGCTTTGCCTGCGAAAAGTATCCCTTTTTGGATCAAGCCCAGATGCAGGCTGTGCGGCGGCAGCTGGCGGAACAGGAAACGGACGATGTTTTTGATATCGGCGGCAGCGATATCAGCCAGGAGACGCTGGAACTATGCGGCCGCCACATTCGCCAGGCGGGATTTGAGGGACGCATTCAGGTGCGTCAGCAGGATTTGCGCACCCTGATGCTGGAGGGAGCCCCGGGAGTTTTCCTGTGCAACCCGCCCTATGGCGAGCGTTTGAGCGACCAGAAGGGCGCCAGAGAGCTGTACCGGGCCATGGGGGAGATGTGGCGAAGGCACCCGGGCTGGGCCTTATGCGCCATTACGGCGGACCCGGGCTTTGAGCGGGCCTTTGGCAGGCGGGCGGATAAGAAGCGCAGGCTGTATAACGGCCGTCTGGAATGTGAGTTTGTAACGTATTTTGGTCATCCTGTTTCATTTTATCACGGAAAGGAAGATGCCTCATGAGCCAAACCGTTATTCCCAGCGGTTACGAGCCGAAATTGTCCCTGTATGAAACGCAGGCGGCCATCAGCCTGATCAAGCGGTCCTTTCAGGATCATCTGGCCATGGCGCTGAATTTGAAGCGTGTGTCCGCTCCCCTGTTTGTGGAGCCGTCCACAGGTCTGAACGACGACCTGAACGGGGTGGAGCGCCCCGTTACCTTTGACGCGCCCGGCGCGGGCACGGAGGCTCAGGTGGTGCATTCGCTGGCCAAATGGAAGCGCATGGCGCTGTACCGCTACGATTTTCATCCGGGCAAGGGCATTTATACGGATATGAACGCCATTCGCCGGGACGAGCAGCTGGACAACCTGCACTCCATCTATGTGGACCAGTGGGACTGGGAACGGGTTATCACCCGGGAAACCCGCACCGAGCGCATGCTGAAGGATACGGTTCGGGACATTGTGGGCTGCATCAGCGACGCTTCGCTGATTGTAAACGGCCGCTATCCCACCCTACATACCCAGCTTGGGCGGGAGGTCAGCTTCATTACCACCCAGGAGCTGCTGGACATGTACCCGGACCTGTCCCCCAAGGAGCGGGAAAACGCCTATGTGCGCCAACATCCCATTACCTTTCTGATGCAGATTGGGCACAAGCTGTCCAATGGGCAGCCCCATGACGGCCGCGCCCCGGACTATGACGACTGGAACCTGAACGGGGATATTCTGTTTTACAACCCGGTGCTGGACTGCTCCTTTGAGATCAGCTCCATGGGCATTCGGGTGGACAGCGAAACCCTGGACAACCAGCTGACGCTGGCAGGCTGCGACAACCGGCGCAACCTGCAATTCCACCGCATGTTGCTGAATGGCGAACTGCCTCTGACCATCGGCGGCGGTATTGGGCAGAGCCGCCTGTGCATGCTGCTGCTGGGCAAGGCCCATATTGGCGAGGTGCAGTCCTCCATTTGGGATATGGATACCCAGCGCAAGTGCCGGGAAGCGGGCATTACGCTGCTGTAAGGGCAAAAAGGAAGGGGCCGCGCGGTTTTGCGCGGCCCCTTCCTTTTGTCTGTTTTACTTTTTATCTTTTCCCAATGCCCGCATGGCGTTCAGCACCGCCAGCACGCATACGCCTACGTCGGCGAACACGGCCCACCACATATCCGCCAGGCCCAGGGCGACCAGTACCAGCACCAGCAGCTTTACCGCCAGGGCAAAGATGATATTCTGCCGGGCAATGGACAGGGTGCGGCGGCTGATGCGCATAGCCACCGCCAGCTTGCGGGGGTCGTCGTCCATCAGCACCACATCGGCGGCTTCCACGGCGGCGTCGCTGCCCAGCGCGCCCATGGCAACGCCTACATCGGCCCGGGTCAGCACAGGCGCGTCGTTAATGCCGTCGCCCACAAAGACCAGCGTACCCTTGGGGGATTTTTCCTTCAGCAGGCGTTCCACATGCTCCACCTTTTGGGCGGGCAGCAGCTGGGCGTGGTATTCGTCCATGCCCAGGCGCCTGGCTACGCTTTCGGCCACAGCCTGACTGTCGCCGGTGAGCATAACGGTTTTGCGTACGCCTTCCTTGTGCAGGGCGGCAATGGCGTCCTCCGCGCCGGGCTTTACCTCGTCCTCAATGACGATATGGCCCAAATAGGTTTGATCCTGCGCTACATGCACCACGGTGCCGGTGTGGGGGCAATTGGGCACCTGCACGCCTTCCGCGGCCATCAGCTTCTGGTTGCCCACGGCAATCAGGTGGCCGTCCCACATGGCGGTCAGGCCCTGACCAGCAACCTCCTTCACATCCGACAGAACGGAGGCGTCCACAATGCCCTGCCAGCCGGACACGATGGAACGGCTGATGGGATGGGTGGATTGACTTTCCACTGTGGCGGCCATGTGCAGCAGGTCGTTTTCGCTGATGCGGTCGGGGTGAACCACCGTTACATGGAAGCTGCCCCGGGTCAGGGTGCCGGTTTTGTCAAACACCATGATATCCGCTTTGGCCAGGGATTCCAGATAGTTGCTGCCCTTCACCAGCACGCCGTTGCGGCTGGCGCCGCCAATGCCGCCAAAGAACGCCAGCGGCACGGAAATAACCAGAGCGCAGGGGCAGCTGACCACCAGGAAGCTGAGGGCGCGCATGCCCCATTCACGCCAGGCGCCGCCAAAGAAAAGGGGCGGAATCAGGAACAGCAGCAAAGCTGCGGCGCATACCGCAGGGGTATAAATGCGGGCAAAGCGGGTGATAAAGCTCTCCACATGGGCTTTTTTGTCGCTGGCGTTTTCCACCATGTCCAGAATTTTGGCCACGGTAGAATCGGTATAGGCCTTGGTGGCCCGTACCCGCAAAAGGCCGGTCTGGTTGATGCAGCCGCTGATGACGTTATCACCCTTTTCCACATCCCGGGGCACGCTTTCACCGGTCAGAGCCGCGGTATCCAGGCTGGAGGAGCCTTCCACGATAACGCCGTCCACGGGAATCCGCTCACCGGCGCGAATGACCAGAATATCGCCTACCGCTACCTCCTCCGGGTCAACGGTAACCACCTGGCCGTCCCGTTCCACATCCGCCGTTTCGGGGCGAATATCCATCAGGCTGGAAATAGAAGCCCGGGATTTGCCCACAGCCACCTGCTGGAACAGTTCGCCAATCTGGTACAGCAGCATTACGGCCACGGCCTCGGTGTATTCGCCTACGCATACCGCGCCGATGGTGGCAATGGCCATCAGGAAGTTTTCATCGAACAGCTGGCCGTGGATAATGCCCTCAGCCGCTTCCTTCAGCACGCCAAAGCCTACCAGCAGATAGGCCGCCAGAAAAAGCACGATCTTGACGACTTCCTGGGGAATCAGCAGACCGGCTGCAAACAGCACGGCGCTTGCGATAATGCGGTACAGCTCCTTTTTTTGCTTGCGGGACATGGTTCTCATCCTTCCACTTTCGTCAGGCTTTGGTTCTTTAGCGCACCAGGGTGCAGTCCGGCTCCACCTTGCGCATGGTCTTTTCCACTTCGTCCAGGATGCGGTCAAAATCCGCGTCCGCCGCTTCCAGCGTCAGCTTTTGGGTCATAAAGTTTACTACCACATGGTCCACGCCGGGCAGCCTGGCAATGGCGTTTTCCATCTTGGCGGCGCAGTTGGCGCAATCCAGGTCCATCAGTTTGAATACCTTTTTCATGGGGAAAGCCTCCTTTGAAATCGTTACTCTGTCACATGCTCCACGCCTTGATCCAGGATGGTAACCACGTGACTGTCGGCCAGGGAATAGAACATGGTTTTGCCGTCGCGGCGGCTTTTGACCAGCTTGTTCTTTTTCAGAACGCTCAGCTGGTGGGATATGGCGCTTTGCGTCATATTCAGCAGGGTTGCGATGTCGCATACGCACATTTCACTGGCAAACAGGCAGTACAGAATGCGAATGCGGGTGGAATCGCCAAAGATTTTAAACAGCTCGCTCAGGTCGAACAGTACGTCCTCATTAGGCATTTGCTGCTGCACCTTTTGTACGATGGCCTCATGCACATGCATGTATTCACAGCCCATTGGCTCGGTTTCCTGTGGCATCCTGCTCACCTCCGCAAACAATTGAACGTTTGTTCATATGAATGATAAATCAAACAAAAGGAAAAGTCAATAGGGAAATTGACGAAAATCAAAAAAATATGCTATGATACCGTTTGCGCAAATACACGGGAGGTGCGGAACATGATTCGCCTGATTGCTACGGATTTGGATGGAACGCTGCTGAACGCCTGCGGCAGGCTGCCGGAGGGAATTTTTGATATCGTTCGTGCTTTAAAGGAAAAGGGCATTCAATTTGCCGTGTGCAGCGGGCGTACCTATGGGAATATGCGGCGGCTGTTCGCGCCGGTGGCCGATGAAATGGCCTATGTGTGCGAAAACGGCGCCATGTGCGTGGTGGATGATATGGTATCGGATATTGTCCCCATTCCCGATGGGGAGGCCAAGGAAATTATCTCGGATATTCAGGCGGAAAAGATGAATCTGCTCATCAGCGGCCGCCACACCACCTATGTGCTGGATGAAAACCGCCGTTACACCGACGATATCGTCTACCGGCTGCGCAATACGGTGACCGTGGTGGACGACCCCGCCCAGGTTACCGAACCCATTTTAAAAATATCCGGTCAGAAGAACGAGGGCATGGGTGAAAGCGCAGCCCGGCTGGGGGCCAAGTGGGCGGGCCGGGTAACGGCCACCCTGGCAAGCCGGGACTGGTTTGACTTTACCTGCGCCAACAAGGGCATTGGCATGCGAAGCCTGCTGCGGCGGCTGAACATTGCCCCTGCGGAAACGGCGGCCTTTGGCGACAGCTTTAACGATGAAAGCATGCTGGATCTGGTAGGCTATCCGTTTATCATGGCAAAGGCCGCCGCGCAGCTGAAAAAGCCGGGCTATTGCCTGTGCGATAACGAGATGGACATTTTGCGGCAAATCGTTCAGGGAACCTGGAAACCCCTGCAGGGGAGAGACTGAGCCGGATGGATAAAAAGGAGAGGAACATCCATGGAGTGGAAGGCGCAAATCATGGACGAGGCGGCGGTACAGCGTTCTTTGGCCCGCATCACCCATGAAATCATTGAGAAAAACCATGGCGTGGATCATTTGTGTCTGCTGGGGGTCAAGCGCCGGGGAATCCCGCTGGCGCAGCAGCTGGCGCAAAACATTTTTCGCTTTGAGGGCGCGGAAGTGCCGGTTGGGCATGTGGACATCGCCCTGTACCGGGACGACCTGACGGAGATGGGCGCTCAGCCCACCACGCTGGATTGCGATATTCCCTGCAAGCTGGCGGACTGCACGGTGATTATTGTGGACGATGTAATCTACACAGGCCGTACCGCCCGCGCCGCCATTGACGCGGTGTTCAGCTTTGGCAGGCCCAAATCCATCCAGCTGGCAGTGCTGGTGGACCGGGGCCACCGGGAACTGCCCATTCGTCCCGATTATGTGGGCAAGAATATTCCCACCTCCAAATCGGAAATGGTATCGGTCAATGTGCAGGAAATTGACGGCGAAACCAATGTGTGCCTGTACAGCCTGTAAGCATTCCGCAATTGCAAACCCAAAAGGAAGGCGCTCCCCAAAAATCGCTTGGAGAGCGCCTTTTTTATAGCCCTTTTAGACCAATGGATAAAAGACGGGAACGGCCACCAGGATACCTGCCAGCATCAGCAGGGTCAGTACCCAGGTATATTTGACATAATCCGAAAATTTGTAGCCCGCCACCTGCGTCATGGCGATCTGCGCCGCCGCAAGCGGGGTGCAGCAGGCCACGCTGGCCGCCAGAGTCACACCGATGCAGAATGGCATGGGGGACAGGCCGTAGCTGGTGCAGAAGGATACGGCTACCGGCAGCACAATGATAATGGCCGTAGAATTGGTAATAAACTGACTGATGAACAACGTCAGCGTTACCAGAACCGCAAAGACCAGATAGGGCGATGCTGTGCTGCCCAAAACGGAAACGATGGCGTCGCTGATTAACTGACCGGAGCCGGATACCGTCAGCGCGTTTGCCAAACCAAGGCAGGAGGCCAAAAACACAACCGACTGCCAGTTTAATTCCTTCGCGATATCCTTGGTGGTGCAGCAGCCGCAGATAACGCACAGCGCCGCGGCGCACAAGGCCGTCATATGCGTTGGAAGCAGTGAAAAAACATAGGAAATTACCATCAGCACCAGAATGGTAAACATGATGATCAGCTTTTTCCTGTCATAGCTGGCGGTCAGTACGGCGTGGGAATTGGACTCGTCAATGGCCATTTGCTCCTCGGGACGGTCGCCCCAGATTCTTTCGCCGCGGCGCAGTCCAAACAGGGCCAGATACAGCAAAAACAGCACAAACAGGCACAGCCCCGGGCCGGTCAGGGTCCACATTCCCATTTCCATATCCGCCAGCTTGCCCAGCAGGGCGTTGGCGGTCAGCTGCGGGGTGCAGCCGATCAGGGTGCAGCAGCCGCCCAGCATTACCGCGCAGGACAGGGGCAGCACCAGATTTTTTCGCTTCATATTGGACTGGCTGCATACGCTGTCCACAATGGCGATAAACGCAGCCAGCGTGGCAGTGTTGGCCAGGAACATGGCCAGCACGCCGGCCACAGCGCAGCTTACCATCAAAAAGACGCGCTCGCTGCCTTTGGACCATTTAATGACCATACGACCCACAATCTGTGCCGCGCCCGTTTTAAACATGGCAATGCCCACAATCATGGAGCTGGCCATCAGCAGCACAATGCTGCTGGAAAAACCGGAAAAAGCCTCCTCAAAAGAGCATACGTTCAGCAGCACGGCCAAAATACAGCCAATGCAGCCAACCGCCGCAGAGGGAAGCCAATTCGTCAAAAAAAACAACACGCATCCAGCTAGAAGCAGGATTCCAATGACACTTGCCGACATATCCTTCGCTCCCTAATCCCAAAATAGGCACAAGAAACGGGGCCCTTCCCCTACGGAAAAGGCCCCGTTGGTTTGCTAAAACAGCGCGCCTTTCAACGCCGCTTCAGCGGCTGTCAGCGATTAGACGATGGTCCAGCCGCCGTCCACCAGCAGCAGCTGGCCGGTTACATAGCTGGAAGCGTCGGAAGCCAGGAACAGCATAGCGCCGTTCAGTTCGCCGGGCTTGCCGCGACGGCCCATGGGGCAGTTGTTGCGGATGCCGTCTTCGTAAGCCTGGTTGGCAACCTTCGCGGACATTTCGCTCTCGAAGTAGCCGGGGCCAAGGGTGTTCACGGTAATGCCCTGCTTGGCCCACTCGGCGGCCAGAGCCTTGGTCATCATCAGCACGGCACCCTTTGCGGTGGAGTAGCCGGAACGGGGTACGCCGTTCATGGTTACCTGGCAGTGGAAGGAGCCGATGTTGATGATTTTGCCGTACTGCTGCTTCAGCATCACCTTGCCAACTTCGCGGGCCACATAGAACACGCCGGTCACGTTGG